>OFFT01002155.1_pt1 | contig 10632 bp, 9 predicted proteins | sample 1521581 | NCBI WGS metagenome assembly OFFT01 (sample SAMEA3504084, study PRJEB24116) | mouse gut metagenome | biome: mouse gut; feature: mouse-associated habitat; material: faeces | place: Denmark | collected 2011
CCGGAACCGCGCCACGGACGGCGCGTTTCCGGCGGTTGCGTCCGCAGGCGCAAAACAACCGGGGATACTTTAGAGCCACTTAATCCTGTCACACCACGAACGCCGCACCCCCTGTTCTCGGGCTGACGGACTTTCGCCAAGCACACACACCTCACCTCTCCTCCTCCCTCACCCTCTCCCGGTCTTTTATCTCCCGATCCGCCTCCGCAACAAACCGCTCTTCATCCGTCAGCGTCCCGTCCTCCAGCGCCGCATACTCCTCATCCCGGTCCAAAATCTTCACCTTCCGCTTACGCACCGTAAGTTCCGTCCCAAGGATCGTCGCCTGCTCCTCCACAAGCATCACATAATCCGACCCGCCGTCCGAATGCAGCGCATCCACCGGAATACAGCAGCCGTACCTTCCGGTACTTTTATCCAACTCCATTTCCCCGGTCTCTCCAATCTCCACGCCCGGATCCGTCACGCGCGCCGTCACCTGGCAGCTTCCGTCCTCCAGCTCCCCGACCGCTTCCACCGTAACTCCCGAAACCTGGCGGTTATTCTTCGCAAAAGACAAACTCATCCGATCCCCCGGCGCAATGTAAGCCTTTTCCTCCTGCGGCAAAACCGCCTGAAACAGCTTCTCCCCCGCAGCGTCGCTTAACACCATTGCCGAAGTATCCGCCGTCCGCTCCCCGGCATGGACCGCAATCCGGCTGACATACCCGTCGATTTCGCACACAACCTTCCCTTCCGCCTGCTTTAACGCCAAAAGCCGTTCTCTGCCCTCCTGCAGCGACCGGAGTATATTCTCCTGCTCCGTCCTGCTGCCGTCCGACGCACCGGCCCCCTTCGCATCCTCAACCGCGCGTTCGGCCTGCTTCACCGCATCGTTTCGCTTCTCATTCGCGGCATTTACTTCATTTGCCTTCTCCAAAACCGCCTCGTCAAGCGCCTGGCGCTCCTTTTCGTACTCCTCCGAAAGCCTTGCGTCCAGGCTCTTCTTATAATTTGAAAACGCCCTTTTCTCCTCCTTCGTCGCCTTTTTCTTCTTAGAATCCTCAAACAGCTTCTGATACTCCGCATCCTGCTGATAAGCGCGGTTTTTGTAATCCTCCTCCGACGGAAACGCATTCCGCGCGTCCACCGCCGCCCGGTGCGCCTCATTCGCCTGGTTTACTTCCCCCGCCATAGAATCAGACACATCCCGTAAATCCTGGTTCGCACGGTTTACCGCCGTTGTCCCGTCCGCATGGATCCGGGCAAGCTTCTCCTCCTCCGCCTTAATCTGCGCGTCCGCCTGCTCCAAAAGCTTCTCCAAATCCGCCGGTTCAATCCAAAACAGCACATCGCCCGGCGCAACCTTCTGCCCCTCCACCACAGGCACCTTCTCCACCAAAAGCCCCGCTTCCGTAACCACCGGAACCTCCTCCTTCGTCAGTACCGCGCCGCCCGCCCGGATCTTGTGCAAAAGTGTCTTAGACTCCGCCGTCCCAAACGTCACCCGCGGCATCCGGTACGCATAAATGCCGCGGGAAACAATGGTACATACCAGCATAAACAACAAAAACAAGACAAAATACCGCACCGCGCGCTCTTTTCGTTTTCCCATCTCGTCTTCACTCCTTCATTCCGGAAGCCACAATTCCCTGCTCCAGATAATCCTGCCCCATAAAAAACACAAACACGGCAGGCGCCAGCGTAATCACAGAAGCCGCCATTGCAATACCCGCCCTCTGCAAATCAATTTCCGGCAGATACAGCGACAGCGGCCACAGGGATTGAGTCTTCAAATATGTCATGGGTTGTTCGATGGCGTTCCAGTATTCCAGAAACCCCAAGATCAGAACCGAGAAGATTCCCGGCATCCCCAGAGGGATCCCGATACCCAAGAATATACGCAGGTCCCCCGCACCGTCGATCTGCGCCGCTTCTAAGATCTCTCTTGGAATTCCCGCAAATGTTTTCCGAAGGATGAACACCGGAAGTGTGGAGAATATCCCCGGCAGGATCACCGCCGCACGGGTGTCCATTAAGTCCATCGTATTCAGGACCAGATACCCAGATACCATTGTTACCTGAAACGGCAGGATCATCAGAAGCATATAAAGAAACCACAGCACCTTTTTCCCCGGAAAACGGAACTGGGCAAATGCCCATGCCGCAGGCACCGCTGCAAGGAGCTGCCCTGCCAGCACCAGGATGGTCTGTATCATGGAATTCCAGAAAGCGGTAAAATACTCCGGCGAATCCAGCAAAAGGCGGACATACGCGCGCAATGTCGGGTACATGGGGAAAACACGCAGTTTTGCACTTTCCCCATAATCTGCAAGCACCGCGCCGCATGTTTCCAGAAGTTCCTGTCTTCCCATCAGAGAATTTGCAGTAAGCATAAAGAGCGGAAATACCATAACCGCAAGGACAATCAGAAGGAACACCCTAAGAGCCCACTGCACCAGCACTTTATATCCTCCGCTCTTCGATTTTCTTTGTATGATTTTTCCACCATTCTTCCGCACCCAGTATCCCTCCTGTCAGAATGACTAACATCACAGCCGCCGCCGTCATCTTCTGAATATCCAGATTCACAAACCAGTTGTTGAAAAGATGCTGCAGCATATAAATACTCTCATGGGGATAGTCTCCCGCCAGCAGATACGCCTCCCGGAATACCCGGAATGCGTTTACAAACGAAAGGAGCCCCGTTACAAATGTTGTTTCTTTTAACTGCGGCAGGGTAATATACCAGAAACAGGCCCATTCTCCCGCCCCCTGTACCCTTGCCGCCTCATACTGCTCCTCTGGAATCGCGCCAAGCCCCGCGAGCCAGAGTATCATGTCATAGCCAAGATTCTTCCATATATAACAGGCAACCAGTATCCAGAACGCCGAGTCAGACGCAAGCCAGTCACGTCCAGTAATCCCGAATATTCCTACAAGCTGCCCAAGCCATCCTTTTTCATCAAATACCATCTGAAAGAAAACCACTACAGATGCCGCCGGAATCGCCATCGGAAGAAGGAACCCTGTCTTCATCCATCTCTGGAACTTTGTCACATGGCCTACTAAAACCGCTGTGCCAAGCGACAGGACCAGAAGCAGGGGAAGGCAGACCGCCATGAATCTCGCCGTATTCCCTGCTGCCAAGCGAAACGCCTCATTCTCCACCACCATCCGGTAGTTTTCCATGCCCACAAATCCGCTGCCTACTGCCTGCTGAAAAGACCTTTTGACAACATCCATAAATGGAATGAGCACGAAGCCCCCCGTCCCCAGGAGGCTTGGGAGCAGGAACAGGTATCCGTTCCTGACCTCCCTTCCTTGTCTTTCCGATCTCTTTTTATTCCGCAAGGTACGTATCCACTTTCTGTGCGATGTTTTTTGCTGCCGTTTTTGCATCAACATTTCCTCCCAGACATTCATCTGCCTCTGTCTGATAAATATTCCAGATGACACAGTCCTGTGTAGCCGGCTTCTCTAATGTGCGGCAAATGGCAATCAGGCCATCGACCTCCTCTTCTGTCGGGTAGCTTACATCCAGCACAATCTCTTCCTCGCCTTCAAACTTCCAGCTTGACATGGTCACAAGCCCTGTTGCATATTCACTTGCCAGCTCCTCCTTGAGGATTCCCATTCCGGATTCCAATACCGACAATCCGTCTCCTACTGGCTTGCCCTGTACTTCCGGCGAAAACAGATACTTCACAAATTCCTCTGCGATGTCCTTCTGCTTTGTGTCTTTATTAATTCCTATGATACCTTTCGGTATATAAAGCCCATCCAGTGTATCCGGTGAAAGACTCATCTGACGCATAAGCGTATACGGGGTCATCATATCCGTCACGCTAGCAATCTTACTGGTGGCGACGCTGTCCGGATGGTTGATAATGGCCGCGCTTCCTCCGTTGCTGAACATATCCTGCTGGAAAATCTTTGCCGCCGTTCCCATATCCATCTGGGCCGACCCGTCCTCGTCGAATATCTCCGCCCGCGCATTTGCCGCAATCTTAACTTCTATCTCCAGCAGATCTGCCAGCTTCTCCTGGTCAACCTTGCCGTCCTTATTAATAACCTCATCCTGATACATCTGAAATAAGAAATCACGGATATAATCCCTCTGCGCAATTCCAAATATGCTTGCCTGGGGATGCTCTTCCAAGTAGGATTTCAGGCTGTCAAGGGATGACAGCGCTGCCTTTGTATTTTCATCTCCGTATATAACCGGCATGCTGAATTTCACCGGCATTCCGTATATCTTTCCGTCCTTCTGCGCTGTGCTTTTCAATATGGATTCCAGGTACGTCTCCTGCGCTGTCAGCTCATCTGCCAGGTCTGTCAGGTCAGCCAGGATTCCTTTCTCAATATACGACTCTGCCGAGAGGCCGTCTAACAGAAGTACATCCGCCCCGTTTCCTCCAAGCAGCTCTGTGTTCAGGGTACGGATATCGTCCATGGTAATCCCTTCCTCTTTCCCCGAAGTCAGGAATTCTACTTTAACATCCGGATGTGCCTTCTGGAATCCGAGAAGCGCATCCTCTACCGTCGCATTTTCCGAAAGGCCGAATACCCTCAGCGTATTCTCGGGAACCGCCATTGCCTCGGCGTCATACACATAATGCATAAGGCTCCACGTTGACGCTTTTGGCTGGCTGTAGAGGACATAGAAATCATCCTCCTGCCCTTTTATGAATCCCGCTATACGGTTCAAAGAAGATCCCATTGACGCCATCGTGCCATCCAGGATTACTTCTCCAACCTCATTGCCCAATACCATCCGCATGATACCTTCTCCGGAAATGATGTACCAGTTTTCTTCATTACCGCACATCATGATCCCTTCCTGCTGGTCAATCTTCATCGTGCCCTTCTCTGCTGCCCCGGAATCATAGACCGTAACCACGCCATCCTCCGTATTTGCTGCCATATCCCCGTTTTCCGCCGCAAAAAGCATCCTCTGCTCACTGGAACTGCCTTCTACACTGTTAAGCTCCTGCATGACCTCCATCGAAGATGCGTCGATCACTACCACTTTTGACTGGTACATGTCACTCAGCCAGTAGTTTCCTGCCCCGTCAACCTGAAGATTGGTCACCGCAGGGTATCCGTTATCGCCCTGCTGGCTAAGATAAGGAATGGACTGCTCAGCACCTGTCTGTCCGTCCTCACTTTTTGCAATATGCGTAAGCATCTCTTCGTCCGTACTTCTTGCAATCTGTGCCCCCTCTTTTGTTTCCTGTATCTCCTGCAGGCGGAGGTTCTGCCCTCCGTAAAGCTGGCCAATCCAGTCCAGCGGAGTCTGTTCCCAGTTCCCTTCCTTATATTCATAACGGAATACCTTCGTATCTTCTGCCTCTGAAAATAGAACCGGGTTTCCATCCTTTGACTTTGCCATGTTCAGGATCTTCTCCCCCTCCTGTATCGGCAGTTCCATATCATTCTCCACATAACGGCCCTTCACAGAAGTATTCTCTTTATTCTGTTCTTCCGTTTTTCCCTTGCCGCAGCCGGATAATAAACCTGCTGCCAATACGGCAGATAACAAAAATGCCGCCGTACGCTTTACGTATCTTCCATGCCTTCCCATTTTCATTCACATAATCTCCCTTCATACATACATAATGCGCAGTTTATGAACAGCTGCACGCCAGCTTGCTGAAAGCAGGCAGGTCATAAATGCTATCTACCACTATACACATTTTTCCTCAAAAAGACTTCCAAGAACAAAACTACTTTTCCGCCCTTTGTTAAGGTTTTTTTGAGGTTTCCATCATCTCACAGCATTTTACATTCACCACCGCCCCTGACTCTGGCTCCTCCACATCTGCCTCGATTCCTCCCCTGTAACCAAGAGGATGCTAAAAAGGGCCCTGCCGGAAAATGATTTGTTTCCCGACAAGCCCTTTTTATTACCATCTCATATTATGTACATCCAGTCCATCCTGCCAATATAAAACAGCTCATCTGCTCAATTACCAAAATCCATAATCATTACGGAAGAAGCATGTATGGTATCGCCATCCCTCGTACCTGATACTTCTGCCGACCTGCCGCTTGCCAAATCACTGCTGCTGCCCGGTGTATCTGTATGCGTTGCCCCCATATCCGTAGATGAGCGCACCGTGAAGGTGGTCTGTTCTGTAAATACAATCTCCAACTGTTTCGCTTCCTCCGGGTCAAGCACCGCAACCTGCCCCGCATCTCCCTGGTCGTCTGTCTGAATCTCCTTTCCCGTAAAAGAGCCTTCTAAAACTTCTCCTATTTCTACTGACAGTCCGTTTATCGGTGTGCCTGTGCTTTCCGTCTCCCCGGCTATCTCTGGATTGTCGCTGTCCGGCGTCTGCCCTGCCTGTGTATCTTCCGTCTTCTTTTCCGGTTTTGAAGCTCCCTGTGTATCTGTATCCTTCGTACTGTCTTCTTTTCCGCTTCCGCATGCTACAAGCAACAACGCCAAAAAGGCTGCAACTGCCATGACGCATAATCTTCGGTTTCTGTTCTTTCCTTCATTTGCCATCTCTAAAATCCTGCCTTTCTAAAATATTTGTCATATATATCCTACCAAGCCATTCTCTAAAAAAACTCTAAAACTGCTAAAATTTTTGTGAAATTATAATCCAAGGAAATTTGACATGATATTGTTGAAGTGGTATTATACTAATAAGCAGTTGAGTATGACCCCTTCTGCTATAGTTTTTATGACTATTTCTGAAATAGGAGTTTGATATAAATCAAGCTCCTATTTTTAATTTCTATATCCACACCAGAAAATAAGATTTATAAAATACAAAAACGGCCCTTCATTTCGCAAAAGAGAACGAGGTTATTGTCCGCAGTCTGCCATAATGATAGAATCGCATTGTGATTTATATGATTCAAAGTAAGGAGTGTGAAAGATGCGTATTTTAATTGTAGAAGACGACAGAGAATTATGCAGCGCCTTAAAATTACAGCTTTCTGCCAAAAAACATACTGTTCACTGCTGCCACGCCGGAAGTGAGGCGATCTATCTTGCCATGTCCGGCGCTTACGACCTAATTCTTTTGGACCGCATGCTGCCGGAGCTCGACGGACTGGCCATCCTGAAAGCCATCCGCCAGAATCACATCAGCATACCCATCATCCTGACAACTGCACTGAGTTCTGTAGACGACCGGATTGCCGGCCTGGACTGCGGGGCAGACGACTATCTGGTAAAACCCTACGCCATAGAGGAGCTCCTTGCGCGTATCCGCGCCCTCTCCAGAAGGCCCCTTGCATTTTCAGACCAGACCTGTCTATCCTTTCTGGATATCCAGTTCGATATGGAGGCCAGGATTCTGACCTGCAACGAAAAAGAGCAACGCCTTTCCAAACAAAAGGCTCTCCTCATGGAATTCTTCTTACGCAATCCGGGAAAGACCCTGACAAGGGAACAGATCTTCCTGCGTGTCTGGGGTTCGGAAAGCGCCGTAGAAGACGGCAATCTTGATACATATATTTATTTCCTCAGAAAACACCTGCGCTCTTTAGGGAGCTGCGCAAATATTGCCACAGTACATGGCATGGGATACCGATTGGAGGACGGCAATGTTTCCTAAACTACAGAGAAAATTAGTTTTTCTTTATACCTTAAGTACCGGGCTGATCATAACTTTTATCCTGTCCATAACATTTCTTTTCTACTTTACCTCACAGGAAAACCGCCAGGAATCACTGTTCCAAAAACATCTTTTTACTCTGATGTTCCAGCTTCAGGGTAATTCCCACTTTACGGATCTGTTTCTGGCACAGATGGAGGAGAAAAACCAGCTCATCATTCATATAGAAGAAAACAACTCGCCCCTTTTCTTTCCTGGTTCATACAGACCGGATACGAGACGGGAGATTCTTCTTTCATATGCAGAAAAAGCTGCGGACAAGGAAGGCATTTTCACAGATTCCTACCCTATCTCCTCAAACATGTTGCAGACCTCCATATTTCAAATCCATGGAGACAGCCGGGATGTCTATCTTGGGAATATCCTTGTCCTCCAGACCCCTGCCGGATATAAAAAGCTCACCCTGCTGCAGGACATCTCTGACAGCAGGAAGAAATCCCTGAAAACCGGATGTTTCTATTTATTTATCGACCTGTTTGGAATCCTGCTCCTCTTTCTGAGCGGCCGCTGGTTCGTCCGCCGTTCCCTGCGCCCTCTGGAAGAAACATACCAAAAGCAGCAGGATTTTGTAGCCGCAGCCTCCCATGAGCTTCGTTCTCCGATTGCAGTCATCCAAATGACCGCAGATGCAGTCTCTTCCCATTCAGCAGAGGATACCCGTCTGCTTTCTGTTATTAAAAACGAATGCCGCAGGGGAAGCGCCCTGATTAAAAATCTTCTGCTCCTTGCTTCTGCCGAACAGAGGGAATGGGCTGTAAGAAAACGGAAATTTGAAATAGACGATCTCCTCCTAAGCCTTTTGGAGCTTTACGAACCGCTCTGCCTGTCCAAAAACGGAACCCTGCAGTTACGCCTGCCGGAGGAGCCGCTTCCGCCAGTATCAGCAGACCCCGAACTATGCCGACAGATTTTGACCATCCTGCTCGATAACGCCATCGCATATTCTCTGACGCGGCCTTCAAGAAAAATCCTTCTTAAGGCTGAACACTGCCATCCCCATACACTGGTTTTCGTCGTGGACCATGGCCCCGGAATCCCTGACGAGGAAAAAGAATTTATCTTCGACCGCTTTTATAAAAGTGATAAATCCCGAAATAAAAAAGACCATTTCGGACTTGGCCTGTCCATTGCCATTACCCTTGCAAAAATCCAGGGATTAAAGCTTGGCGTGCAGGATACAGACGGCGGCGGAAGTACTTTCTATTTGCAGATATAATCAAAAATGACAGGAGGATCAAACACATGCCATACTACAAAAAACCTACATTCTGGATAATAACCGCAGCCGCCATAATATGCCTTACCGTATTTATACTCTTTTCCAGAAACTTAAAGGAAGACAGCAGTAATCCTGCAGCTTCAGCGGATGACAAAAAGCATTCGGCTTCTTTTTCGGCTGCCATTATAGAAGCCGACGAGCATTCCTTACTGGTCGAACCTGTAGAGGGCTCTGCTGAATTATCATCCTCTGACCGCATTTCAATTCCTATAGAATATATGCCAAAATCCCCCACTCCAAAGGTTGGGGATATCATCAGCATCCAGTATAACGGTGAAATTATGGAATCCTATCCCGCACAACTAGGGGAAATATATGACATCCGGTTTATAGAGACAGACAGCGGCAGGCTCCATTATCACAACAATTAGCGCCCTATTTGCTCATGTTCCAGGCCATCTCCCAGAAAGCCAGCTCGTAGCGGGAACAGGCCACAAAAATATCTTCCAGATGCCGCACTTGCTGTTCGGTATAGTGCAGGGTCAGCCGATCTGTCATTTCCAGCAGCAGGACGTTCGCTTCGCCGTAATGGGGATCAGCGTAGCCTCTGACCCAATCGCCGTAGAATGGATGATCCTGTGCCAACGGATTGTTCTCTACAATCTTTTTGGCAATCACCTCATAGCTGTAGGCACAGGACAGGATAGCGGCCAGAATCTCCGCCTCCCCCTCTTCATAAGCCACCCGGAGCATATAGGACGTATAGGAAAGATTGTCCAGCGACCGGGGCGTTGCCTCCAGTTCCTCCCGTGAAACTGAGAACTTACCCATATAGCCCCGATGGATATCCATCTCTCCCTCGGTCAGCAGGGTCACATACCTGGAGAAAAGCTGAATGGTTTCGGGGCTTTTTGCCTTGGCAATGCCCAGGGCGAACACCTTCGTATACTCCTCCAGATAAAGGTAATCCTGAATGATGTAATACTTAAACTTCGCCTGCTCCAAAGTACCGTCCTGGATACCCTTCACAAAGGGATTCTCATTGTAAGCCGCCCAAATGTCTTTTGTTGCGGATAAAAGCCGTTCTGTTGTCTTTATGGTTGTTTTCATGACTCTGCCTCCTTTGCGTATTCACCGGTCAGATTGAAATTGTGCTGCATGGGTCCTCGGCCCTTCCCCAGGTTCAGCATGGCATTAAGCGCGCCGGAGATGTATTCTTTGGACCGCCGGATGGATGTGGGCAGGTCAAATCCCTTGGCCAGATTTGCCGCTATGGCGCTGGACAACGTACAGCCGGTTCCATGGGTATTGGAATTATCAATGTGAGTTCCGTAGAACCATGTCCCCGCGCCATCCGCATAGAGGTAGTCATTGGCGTCGTTGATGTTGTGCCCGCCCTTGAGCAGGACCGCGCATCCATAGGCGCCGCTGATCTGTCTGGCCGCGGCTTCAATATCCTCCTGGCTTTGAATGGCCATGCCAGACAGGATCTCTGCCTCCGGGATATTGGGCGTAGCCACAGCCGCCAGGGGGAGCAGGCAGGTTTTCAGTGTATCCACCGCCACTTCGGAAATCAGCCGGTCGCCGCTGGTAGCCACCATTACCGGGTCCACCACAACGTTCCCCGCCTGATAGAAGCGCAGCCGCTTGGCAATCTTCTCAATCAGTCCGCAGGAGGCCACCATACCGATCTTCACCGCATCGGGCGGGATGTCCTCAAATACCGCGTCAATCTGCTGTCCGAGAAAATCGGGCGTCATCTCTACAATTTCTCTTACACCGGTGGTATTCTGCGCT
>OFFT01002163.1_pt1 | contig 10579 bp, 11 predicted proteins | sample 1521581 | NCBI WGS metagenome assembly OFFT01 (sample SAMEA3504084, study PRJEB24116) | mouse gut metagenome | biome: mouse gut; feature: mouse-associated habitat; material: faeces | place: Denmark | collected 2011
TGCTGTCCGGCGTGAACGTGTATTCTATCGTTTCTTTCTTTTCGGAATCGGAATAGCTGACATGACAGCTGGTGTATGCTGTATCCTTCATGTTCGTAGACAGCCGGAAAGAAAGAATATCGCTGCTTCCATAAGTAATGGTTTTAATCGGCGGTTTCCCGTCATAGTCCTGCTTGTCAAAGATAACCACGGCTAATTCCGTGATTTTCAACGCTTTCCCTTCCGCGTGGCAAAGCGTCTGTAAAAACCGTATGTCCGATTGCTGCACCTGTTCTTTTTTTGTGTACTGCGGATTTTCCTTGCTTTCATACAGCAGGGACAGGCCAGCTTCCCCGGCGATCTGTCCGGCGATCGCCTTTAGGGTTGTATTCTCCCAGTTGCGGCACTTCTTCTGCATCCGCAACGTGGACGTATACGGAATGGAAGTTCCGCTTAATGTGGTTTTCATCGGCGGCCCCGCAAGGCTGGCGCTGTCGATCTCAAACGTGCCGCAGTTCAGCACGCCGGAACGCCCGCTGCCGTTCCAGTCCAGTTGTGCAAGCTGTACCTGCACCATTTTAACGGACGTGGCCGCCGGGCCGCTCCCTGCGCCGTTTCCGCCGCCGCTGTCTGCGTTTCCGGCTCCACCCTGGGTATCTGTACCCCCCGCCGCCTGCACGGCCTGTACGGCTTCTGTAGGCGTTGCTGTGACTTGTCCCCCGGTTGTGATCTTGAACACTTGCCCAGGATAAATTAAATCCGGGTTCTTGATCCCGTTTTCCTGCACGATCTGCGTATACTTTGACGCGCTGCCCAGGTACTTTGCCGCTATGCCGGAAAGAGTATCCCCGCGCTGCACGATATAGTCAATGGTTTCTGTTGGCGCTATTTCCCGCTGTACCAGCTTCCCCGTTTCTGGCGGCGCAATCGTGGTTTTTACCTCCACCCATTGACTGTTCCCGCTGTTTACGGCGTTGTCGTAGGATAGCTGAAAATCGTCCGCCGCGTCTTCTTCGTTGTCCGTGTACGTTGCGGACAAAAGGCGGTTTGTCAGGTCTTCCGGCAACGCCCCGCCGATTGCCACAACGCGCAATTCAACCCGCCGCGCAATGCTCATTCGAGTATCCCCCTTTTCCACGGCGGCAACTGCACATCTACGGGATCTTCCGCCGCCGGGATGGTCAGAACCACCCCGGCGGGGAAGATAACAATAGCGGCATGATCGGCGTTTGCCTTAATCAGCTGATCCGTGTATAAGACGCTCCCCATTTGCTCATAGGCGATCTTGTCCCACATATCGCCTTGAATGGTTCTGTATGTCTTACTCATAAACCGCCCTTCTTTCGTCTTCCGCGTCCTGCCGCTGCATTTCTCGGATTTCCCGGATCAGTTTCTGGTTGTTTGCTTCCAGCTTCTGTTCCAGATCGTCCGGCTTGTCCCCATTCACAACGATCGTGGGGGAATTGTTTACAGTTATGTTTTGTGTACCGCCGCCGCGTCCGGGGTTCCGTGTGACTTCCGGCGCGGTCTTCACTTCTGCCACGGGGTTTCCCCCGTAGCCGCCCACCTGCACCGCCGCTGGCGCGGCCTTTACCGCTGCGGCGGCCCGGTTGCTGGTTTCCAGGATCTTTTGCGTCCGCTCCGCCGTGTATACGGTCATGCCGGGCGCGTTGGTGATCAGTTCCGGCCCCTTCTCACCCGCTATAAATGTGCTGGGCGTTCTGGCCGTGCCCCGCGCAAACGTTGGTATTGTCGGGATGTTTACGCCCTTTCCGCCGACAACTGGCACCCAATCCGGGATCTTGATACTGTTAAGGCCAGAAATAGCGCCGTTGATCACGTTGATTATGCCGTTTATAACGCCCTTTGCTATGCCCGTCAGGGCCTCCCATACGCCGGAAAATACGCTTTTGATCCCCTCCCAGGCTTGCGCCCAGTTGCCGGAAAAAACGCCCGTGATAAACTGGATCAGGCCGGACAAAACAGAAGCAAGGCCGCTTACAATGCTGCCTATGGTGCTAAATACATTCTGGAACTGTGCCAGCACAGACGGCAAGACAGCTTGAACTACAGAAAGTATCTGCTGCATGATCGGCTGTATGATATTCCAGATGGTTGTAAATACGGTTTGCACCACGGGAAGCACGGCGGACAGCACTGCCGTAATGGTGGTTGCCAGAAATTGAACGCCGCTTGCGATTGCCGGAAGGACGGTCGAAACAATAAAACTGAAAATCTGCTGGACAATGGGCAAAACGTTCGTTTGTACAAACGTTATGATTTCGCTGATAACGGGCATGATCCCGGCAATGAATCCGCCAATAACCGGAATAATTCCGGCTATAAATCCCGCTATGGACTGCACGATCTGCATGATAACCGGGGCCGCCTGCTGTATACCGCCGACAATTCCCGGTATCACATCGGACACGATTACGCCCAGCACTTGTTCCGCCACTGGCACAACGTGTTCCGTGATGAAGCCCACCAGGCTCCCGATCGCGCTTCCTACGGTCTGGGCGGCCCTTATGAAGCCGTCAAAAACCGCTGTTCCCTTCGCACCGAAAATGCTTTCTATCTTCTGGCGGGCCGCGTCCATGTTGCCGCCGGAAAATACGTTCTTGATCGCGTCCCCAGCCGCCGTTACAGCCGCAACGATCTTGTCAAAGATTTCAAGGCCCTTGTCCCCGAAAATCCGGCCTACCGCTTCCCGTACCTTGTCAAAGTTCTTCCGTAGAAGCTGCACAACGGTAATAACCGCCGTGACAACCCCCACCACGGGAAGGATTTTTCCGGCTATGCCGCCCAGCGGCCCCAGCAGGGTTGATCCCAGCTTTCCCAGCGGCCCCATGGCTGTTTTCAGCGCGTTTCCAACCGGGCCTATCAAAGTCCCCAGTTTCCCAAACGCACCGCTTACAACGCGCCCTATGGTTCCCAGCGGGCTTCTTGCGATAACGCCGGACAGGCCGGACAGCACGCCGCCCAGCTGCCCACCCAGCGCCCTAAACGGCGCAAGGATCAGGGGAACGGCCCGGCTTCCAACGCCGGACAGCGGCCCCAGAAGTCTTCCTGCCAGGCTTTGCGCCCCAGCTGTGAATATGCTACCAACCCGCGTAAAAAGGCCGCCTGCGGCCCTCGCAAGCGGGTTGTTTGTCAGGATATTGCCCAGCGCGGAAGTAACGCCCCCCAGGGCGCTTCCCACATTTCCGAAATAGGTTAATACCCCTTTCCCGGCAAGTTTCAGCCGCCCGGCAAGTCCTATACTTCCAGCTTGTGCTATCAGAAACTTACTTTTCAGCAGTTCCAGCACATATTGTACGTTTACAACTCCCAGTTTTAATTCCTGGAAGCCCAGCTTTAGGCCCAATCCGCCCAGCTTCAGCGCGGCCAGCGCTCCAACCACCTTCATGGCGGTTTGCACCAACTGCGGGTTTGCCTGGGCAAATTCTGATACCCTCGTGACCACTCCGGCCACTTTGTCCGCCACGTTTCCAACGATCGGCAAAAGGTTCTGGCCCAGCACAATTTGCAGGTTGTTTATGCTGTTTTTGGCCTTCGCCATCTTGTTTTCCGTGGTATCGGACATTATGGCAAACGCTTTGTCGGTTGCGTCCTTGCTGTTCAGCATCCCTTCTACGCTGGCGTTGAATCCATCCACCCCAGCTTCCAGAATCTTTACCGCCGCTGTTCCTGCTTCCGCGCTGCCGAACATATCTTTTATGGTTTTCCCGCTCTTTTGCGCTTCCGTCTGTAGGATATTCAGCACTTCCGCAAGGCTCGATCCGTTTGCCATCAGATCGGAAAAACCGCCGCCCGCAACCTTCCGCAGAATCTTGTCCGCCGTGCTTCCGCTCTTGCCCAACTCGTTCAGCATGGAGTTGGCATAGGTGGTTGTTTCGGCTGTTTTAATTCCACCAGCTGTCATAATCGCATAGGTTGCGCCCAGCTGTTCCAGGGAAACGTTATAGGAATTTGCCGTGGGGATTATCTTGCCCATGACGGACGATAGTTCCCCCACGCTCGTTTTTCCTTTGTTTTGGATCTGTATAAGTACATTGCTAACGTGTCCCACTTCATCCGCGCTTTTCCCATAAGCGTTTAAGATCGTGGTCAACACATCCAGCGTTTGTGACGTTTCCGCAAATCCCGCCTTTGCCAATTTTGTACTTGTCGAAACAAAGTTGACGGCGTCCCCGGTTTCCTGTCCGGCGGATATGGCATTATAAACGTCTTCCGCAAGAGCGTTGGCCGCCACGCCCGTTTTGTTGGACATGGCCATAACCTCTTGCGAAATTTTTTCAAGCGGAACTTGCGTGGTGTCCGCTATGGTGTTCACCTTTGCCAGCGCCGTTTCGTATTTCTGGGCCGCCTGGACTGGCCCGGCGTAGATCGCCGCCGCAACTGCGGTATAGGCTCCAACCGTGCCCAGTATTTCCGTTTTAGTTGCAGAAATATTTTGCTTGATCTTTTCCTGCTGCTGGTTAAGGTTCTTTAAGCGCTCCTGGGACGCTTGCAAGCGCTCATAGGAATTTTTCAGCCGTTCGTTTGCGCGTTCCAGATCGTCCGTGTTCAATCCGGCTTCCCGCAACTCCTGGGCCAGTTCTTCAAGGGATCTTTGCTGTTCTTCGATTTTGGCAGTAGCTTGTTGTAACTGGTTTTGATTCGCTTTGTACTTCTCTTTTAGCCTGCTGTATTCCTTGCTGGTTTCGGAAAGTTCCTTCTGTAGCCGCTTGTATTCCTCTATGTTCCCTTCTGCTTCTGCGGTTTCCATGGCCCGTTGAAGATCGCGCTTCTTTTGGGCCGTCTGGGCCAGTTCGGATTGCAAGCGGTCATGTTCCGCCGTCAGGCGCTGCAATTTCTGCTGGTTTTGCTGGATAGCGGCGTTTGCTTTGTTGTAGCCGTCTATCTTCGATTGCAGGGCGTTGACGTTTTTAACGCTGTCAGACAGCCGCTTTTGCGCCTGTACAGCGGCGTTGAAGGTGCTATGGAAATTTCCGCCCAGGGAAGCAGTCAGCTTGAACAGAAGTTCAAAGTTTTTTTGCGCCCCTGCCAATTACTTACCGCCCCCTCACTTTTCCTTCCGGGCGGCCTTGTCTTCTTCTTCCACTTCGTTTATGCTTTCTATCCAGTTGAAAAATTCGTGGAGCGGCAAGGCCATCCACTTAAACGGATCGGCATATGTCAGCCGCGCAAGCCTGTATGACTGTTTTCGGAACCAGTTGCCGGGATACTCAATTTTTAGTATCCCACAGCCACTAAAAAATCCCTCGCGGCGTTCTTGATCTTCAAGTAGTGCCGCAAGGGCAGGCGTGCGATTTCATCAGCGCCGATCCCGGAAGCGCGGGCCGCAATTCCGCACTGGAACGCGCTGGATACCGTAGCGTCCAGCACAATAATGTTGCGCTGCTGCAATTCCAGTTCCACCGCTTCCACGTCTTCCCCGGTCAGGCGCTCGAAATAGAAGTTCAGGCTTTTGTACTGCGTGCCCGTGATCTCAATGGGCGGGTTGAAGGTGTGCGTATAGTTCATGCTGTGCGCGTCTGCGGGCTTGTTCTGGGGCGCTTCCACCGCCTGGGCGGTATCAGTATCCCCCGCCGCCTGGGGCGTGTTCTGGGCCGCCTGGGCGGCTTCCTGGGCCATCATTTCCGCGTTCATGTTCCTATTGTCTTCCATTGTCGTTTCCTCCTAATTTTTTATATAAAAAAGCAACCCGTTTCCAGGTTGCTTTTTTATTCAATCATTTTGTGGTCAATGCTCGTTCAATATCCCATCCCAGTTGATTGATTCGTACATACAAAGTGTGTCTATTTATTCCTGTTTCCTTTGCCCAATCCGTTATACATTGTGTTTTTCCTTGAAACGTAATGAAATGGGTTTTTCTGGTGTTCCTTTGCTGTGTTTCTCTTGTTTCCCATCGGCAGTTTTCCGGCGAATATCCCTTGTTGTTATCTATCCTTCCTATTGTAAGGTTTTCTTGGTATCCGTTTTTCAGCGCCCATGCTTTGAAGGCTTCAAAACTTTTTTCCCATTCTTCACACACGCCTATTCCACGGCCCCCGTAGTCTTTGAAGCTATCTGAATTTTCATTTGTAGTTCTTTGTATAATGCCCTTCCAAATTCTGTATAGCCTTGTTCCCGTCTCTCCATGCGTAATGTTTCTTTTCTTCATGTTATTCAGCCTTACGCACCCGCAACCTTTGCTTGTCCCGCTCCTTAACCCTCCACTCCTCACAACCCTTTCTGTTCCACATACGCACCTGCACAGCCAGGTTGCTCCCCCATTCTTCGTAATATCCGCACGCCTTAAAACAGTCCAGTTCCCGAATACTTGCCCGGTCAAATCTATAGCTTTTCTCATTATCCTGCACCAACCATGTATTCTTTTCTCGCTTTCGCCAGTTCAAGCATATACGGAATAAAAAACTGTTCTTTATCCGCCCAGTATGCCGCACAACTCCCCAACAGTTTGTTGAGTACATTTTTGGGGATTTTCTTGCTCAGTTCGTAGAATCCTGTCTGGTATCCTCCTGTAAGGTTCAGCGCCACGGTTTCACGCAGATAGAACCTTTGTAGTTCCGGCTCCACCAGATAGTATTCGCTGTACAGGTCTTCTTCCCACTTTCCAGGAAATTGAATAATTTTTCCCATTTGCAAGCCCCTTTCATACTTGAAAAGGCTTGCAGCCCGTGATATAATCGGATTGTAGTCTTCACGGGCTACAAGTCCTTTTGGGGAACGGTGCTGGCTTTGGTCGGCGTGCACCGTTCCCCGCCTTTATTTTTCGGTCAATTCTTTGTATACCAACTCAATTCCCCTGCGGATCACGTCCGCTTTTGTCATCCCCGCTTTCTTGCAACAAAATTCAAGCATTTCAATTTCACGCTCGGATATGCGCATTTGTACGCGGCTTCTTTTCGGGTCTTCTGTTGGCCGTCCCGTTCGTGGAGACAAGATTAAACCTCCTTTCTTTTGTGCTCACAAAAGTATAGTAACATATGTGCTCACAAAAGTCAAGAGGTATTTTTACTTGCCCAGCGCTTTTCTGACTTCCGCCAGATAGTCCACGCCATTGATAAGGCAGATGAAGTTCACGGGGTCGATCTCCGTTTCCTTCTTCCCGTCCCGGTAAATGGCATAGTAGTAAACGGCGTGTTCGCCGCTGGCATCCGCCGGGGACGCAACCGCCGCTTTTCCTACGGCCAGTTTTTTCGGCATCGTCCGCAGAATGTGTTTAAGCGCTTCCTGCTTGTGCTGCCCTTTGTTGCTGTTGTAGCCCTGCTGGGATACGCGGCAATCCAGGTTGTGAATACGCGGCTCGTTCATCTTCACGGCGGCGGGCGTGACCGTGCGGAAGCTGAACTTTGCCGTCATGGCTTCCAGGTGTCCGATCACAACGGCTTCAATGTTGCCGCTCAATCCCGCGCCCTTGATTTCCTCCACCAGCCACGCCAGTTCCGGGAACTCCACTTCCGCGATCCCGATATAGTCCACCGCGTCTTCGTACACGGCAAAGTTGTTTACCAGCTGATCAACTTTCGGCATTTCTTACCCCTCCTTCTTACGCCGCCGGGGACAGCAGCACTTGCAGGTAGGAGAGATCGTATTCCATTACCCAATCCAGCTGCTGCAACGGGGACGGTGGCGTAACGTAAATATGGAACTTCACCCGGCCCGCCATCAGGTTTGTAAGGGCGTTTTCGCTTTCCAGCATTTCCACCCGCCCCCCCAGGATCTTTTCCTCGGCGGTCAGGCTGTTCAGCCAATAGTTCACGCCCTGCATGATTGCATCCAGCAGTCGGCGCGTGATCCGGCGGTCAACATCGTTCCAGGAAGTCAGGATCACCGTTTTTGCAATGTACTTGAACATCCGGTTAATGTTGTAGAAGTAGTCAACCGGATCGGTGTTGGCCGGAAAAGCGGAAGTATAGTTGCCCCAGGACACAAAGCCGTTGTAGAAGTTGACACAGGTAATAATACCGTTGTCGTTCAGATAGTTTGCTTTCGGCACGTCCAGCCGGACTTCCTCACCGTTCGCCAGTACCATACTGTCAGCACGCAAAACCTTGTTGGACGCGCTTTCGCAAGGCGTGCCGTCCCCGAACTCCCCGTTATTGTCCGTTTTGGACATACTGCCCGCCAGTTGTACGGTATAGTCAAAGACGCGATCGCCCAGCTTGACTTTCGGCCAGCAGCACAGCTGATTCACGTTAAAAATGTTCATGCGCTTTTTCAGCGCCGGAACGTCCGTGTACCATGTCGCGCCCTTTTCGCTGTCGCTGGGCAGTTCGATCAGCGCTTCCGCTTCAAACACGCCGTTGATATTTTCCGCCTTTGCGGACATGACCGCCGCAACCTCATTGTCGTGTGACCAATTCGGACACACGATAATGTCAGGCGCAAGCGTGTACTTCGGAAAAACATCGTCGATCAGTTCCAGGCCCGTTGTCTTGTGCGTTGTTACGCTGTATCCGCCGATAATATCACTTTTCGTAACCATAGACGGATCAACCGCGTCATAGCTTACCTGCTGGGCCGTGGTGGTGTCGGTCAGGAACTCGATCACGCAATTATCATCCGTGTAAAACACGGTATAATCGGCATCCCGCTCCATCCCTTCCACTTCCACCGTGTCCGCCAGGGCTTCCAGCGGCAAAAGGATCTGGTTTTCCACAGGCTCCATGCTGTCCGCCGCAACCTTCGTTTTGTGCTTTGCGGGGTCAAGCACGTTCACCATGATAACCGGGGCCACGTTGTACAGCGTGAACGCGGTGTAAATCTCCATGCACAGCGGGTATTTCTCCCAATCGTCAGAATACCCCAGGAAACGCACGGCTTCTTCGTAGTCATTCGCCATAATGACTTCGTTGGTCTTCCCGCCCACCATATGCACGGGGGCCGCGCCCACCGCGAAATGCACGCCGGAAGCCACTTTAATAGGCGTGGAAACGCTTGTTTTCAGCTTCGATGCGTTTACGCCGTGTGTTAGCGCCATCTATTATCCCTCCAATCCTTCCGTTGCCGCCAGGGAAGCAATGTCCGCGTAGAACTTATGCAGGGCGTTCCCGCCCGCCGCAATCTTCTGCTTCGCTTCCGCCAGCTTCGACACGGGCACAAGCATATTTTTGACAAGCGGGTATCTTTTCAGCACTTCCGCCATTTCCGGGGAAGCAAGGATCTGTTCCCGCGTACCCTCAAAAATTCTGTTGGTTTTCAGCCGCCCACGGGGAAGCTGCGGCCCCACATACACCAGCTTTTCCGCTTCCACCGCCTGGGGCGTGTCCTTGGCGGCCTGCTGCCCGTTCTGCGGCCCTTCCGCCTCCGTGGTGGTATCTGTACCCCCTGCGGCTTCCGGCGCGTCCTGAGCGGTTCCCTGGGCCGTCTGTGCGGCTTCCAGGTCTTCCGCCTTGTTCTTTGCTACTCTTGCCATAGTTCTTCAACCTCCCGTTTCATCGTTGGCAGGCCCCATTTTGTGATCATTTCCCCAAAATGGTACGGCCCGTATTTTTCTGTATCCGTGTAAATCAGGTATTCTATCGGGAAATGCAGGACAAAGCGATCATCCAGTATCCCAACCCGCTTTAACTCCGCTTTGATCTTCAAAAGCAGGTTTAGCACATCGTATTCCCCCGCGTCCCAGTCTTCGGAATACGTTGCCGCTATGATGCGGATCATACATTCGTTGTCTTCCGCATTGTCTTCGCCTTTCAGCAGTTGCAGCAGAACATAGGGAATCCGTTTTATTTTGTCTTCCTTCTTCGGCAACCCGTACTTGTGGACTTCCGCCGGGCGCTCTTTTCTGTCCGCTCCCGGCTCCACTTCCACTTCCAGGATAATGTTTTTTGTGTGTTCCTCCACAAATGCGGCCAGGGTTTCCATAAGGAAAATTTCTGTCATGGTTTACCCTCCATAGCCGTTCAGAAGCCGTTCAACTTCGTGCATAACACGTTCGTCAACGGTCTTCTGGGCTTCTTCCTGTAGCTTTTCGGCCACGGCGGTTTCCCCTACCATGTGCGCGGCGGACAGGCCCATATACTCCGAAATAGGCAAATGCTTCCGCGTTTCCCTATGAAATACGCCGATATGTCCGCTTTTCATTTCAGCTATAAAGGCATCGTCATAGACGGCCCCGCCGCCGCGCTTCATGGTTGCGCTTACCTGCTTTCCGGTTCCGGGCTTTTTCGGCGTTACGTTGAACTTGTACAGTGGGATTTCATAGCCCGCAAAATGAACGTGCCCGGCCAGATCGCCCGTTGACGCTTTCTTTATGTTCGTGCTGGTTGCGCCGCTTAAAGCGCTGCTTTGCACCGTGTAAACCCGCTTTACTTCCCGAAACGCCCCGGTTTTCACCTTTGACAATCCCCGGTTTATGGCGTTTGAAAAAGCCCGCTCGGCCCCTTTCGGGACTTGCGCCAGCATGGCTTCCACCCGCTCCATTGTTCCCGCGTCAATTTGTACGCCTATGTTCATCGTTCGCCCAGCGCCCCCAGTTCCAGAATAATTTCCCCGTCTTCATGTACGGCGCGTTCTATGTTGTACTGCTGCGTAACGCCCGCCACCTTCACAGCGAACTTGTGATCCCGCTCCGGCATGAAGCCCAGAT
>OFFT01002167.1_pt1 | contig 10566 bp, 9 predicted proteins | sample 1521581 | NCBI WGS metagenome assembly OFFT01 (sample SAMEA3504084, study PRJEB24116) | mouse gut metagenome | biome: mouse gut; feature: mouse-associated habitat; material: faeces | place: Denmark | collected 2011
GCTCCCATCGGGCCATCATCACCCGGACACCCCTTCGGCCCCTGCGGTCCGATCGGGCCCGTCACACCCTGAACACCCTGCGGACCTGTTACACCCTGGGGCCCCATGGCACCCGTTGGGCCTGTCGCTCCCGTCGGGCCGGGAATTCCCCTGGGTCCCTGCGGCCCCACATCTCCCTGCGGCCCCACAGGTCCTGTCGGGCCCGTCGGTCCTGCCGGCCCCTGCGGCCCGGCATCTCCTCTGGGACCTTCACATCCCGGATCCCCTTTCGGACCAATGTCACCACGAACACCCTGAATGCCCTGAATACCCTGCGGACCGGCATACCCTCTTGGACCGGCATACCCTCTCGGTCCCGTGTTTCCGGTAGGTCCTACCGGACCTGTATTTCCTCTGGGTCCTCTCGCTCCGGGAGTCCCGGGAATACCCTGCGGCCCCATAGGACCCGGCTCACCTCTGTCACCCTTCGGCCCCGGACAGCCGGTATCTCCTTTGATTCCCTGGGGACCCATCACTCCCTGATCGCCCTTCGGCCCGGCAGGACCACGCTCACAGCAGGGTGCACAACAATGATGCTGACAATGCATTTGATAATTGTTACACGAATTGTTGCATGAACCGTTACCAGAGCTGTTACATGAGTTGTTTCCGGAACTGTTACATGAATTGCTACATGAATTCTTATTATCCATAAAATCCGTATCCTTTCTACTCAATGAATTAAAAAAATACATTTAAGTATCTTTTTCTACAAATAATTTATGCTTACCCGAAATTTCTGTTACATATTGCAAAAAAACAATAGAGCGTGTCGAAAACACGCTCTAAGAAATCTGCCGGCTGTCAAAATACTGTTTATTATAAAGATATGCTTTAGAGTAGGGCTTAAGGGTCCCTGCCCTTTCATTGTATTCTTTTGCCTTTTTTAAATCGCCCATTTTATCAAAGCAGACACACAGCTGTAAAAGAGGTATATAATCATAACAATCAGGAAGAACAAACCCGTTTGCCTGCTCATTCCTCGGTCGGTTCAACGCAGTTTCATACCAATAGGCAGCCGTTGGGTAATCCCCATGCTCCAAAAAATATTTCCCGATCTCACAGCACAATTCTGCTCTTGGCTGGTCAAAACTCATGCTGCGAAGCAGCGTATCCAGCGCAGACCGCTCACGCCCCAGACCGCGGTAACAATCGGCACAGATCGAACATGCTTCTATCTTATTCTCGATCCATCCTTCCTCCGAGAGCAGAAATCGTTCCAGCACTGAAACAGCCTCTTCGTATTGCTTATGATAATACAGCTCCCGGCCAAAGTAATACTGCTGCCGCGGATCCAGACTTTTTCCCTCTTCAAGCAGCTTCCGATAGATGTTCAGATTACGGTCCGGGTCGCCGGCATTTATTTTTTTATGGCTGACCGCAATATCGGAATACACAACATTGCCCGCCGGAGGGATCACTTCATGCACCGCACCGACCCAGCGGTATTGAGGACAGTTTCTGATCCATCTTTCCCGGAAATAAGAAAAAGATGGTTTCCCGGCTTCATCAAAAGAAGTATGATATTTCATCATCACAAAATCTATATCCGATGACAAAGTCTGCTTTAACTGCAAAAACTTATCCTTTTCCTTTTCTTCCAGAATGTCGTCCGCATCCATCCACATACAGTACTCCATGGATGCCCTGGAAAACGAAAAATTCCTGGCATCAGAGAAATCATCTTTCCATGGATACGAATAGATTTTGGAAGTATAGTTGGATACAATATCCACCGTCCTGTCTACGGAGCCGGTATCGACAACAATTATTTCATCCACAAGTTCTGTTATACTCTCAAGACAGCGCGCAATGTGCATTTCTTCATTCTTAACGATCATGCAAAGACTGATTGTCGGCATATTAGTCTTCCTCTCCTCCGGTTCATTGTCTGCCAAGTTTTTCTATGATCAGATTCATATCGGCCTGCACTTCCCCTGCCGAAGAATCCCATACGAAGAACAATGTGGACTCGCATGGTAATTCAACAATAAAATATCTTGACAGCACGGACATTTTATTTCTTTTTTCCGCCTCGGCATATGCACTGTATACCGTCTGCGCACAGTCGTTAATGACCGGCGTGAGTTTCATAAAGCCATGCCGCCTGGTCTCTGCTGCAATATAATAGTAAACAGCATAGCATCCGGGATTCAGCAGCACGGAATCATCATCGCAAAGGAAGATGCTGCCGGTCATATCTGCTATATCCATTTTAAGCGGAAGTCTGATCTTCTCCGGCAGGATAAGTCCCTCTCCTGAAAAAGAGGCAACTATACTGTTTTGCGGATGACCGGGAGGACCTGCCGGACCGCGCGCCCCGGGCTCCCCTCTCGGCCCCTGGGGCCCTGGTTCGCCCTGCGGGCCCTGCGGCCCTGTGACCCCCTGCGGGCCCGTCTCACCGCGGTCCCCCGGACAACCGGGCGGGCCGGCTTCTCCTCGTGGTCCCTGGGGCCCCGGCTCTCCCGGTTCCCCGGGATATCCCTGGGGCCCCCGTTCACCTCTTGGGCCCTGCGGGCCGGGTTCTCCGCATCCACCGCAGTGACCGGACCGGTCACATCCCGCTCTTATCCGCTGCCGGTCACATCCCTCTCTCATCCACTGCCGGTCACATTCTCTGCATTCCTCCGGACAGCCTGTCAGATCCGCTTCCTCTGCCGGCCCCATCTCTCCGGATTCATAACAACCGGATTCGCAATAACCGGACCCACGATCGTGCGGAGGCCGCGCCGTGTTCTGATCACAGTTTCTGTTGTAATTTCTCCTCATCCCGAACAGATTCGGCGGATTAAACATGCAATTAAAGTTATTCATTGAAACAACCTCATTCCGGTATCGATCGCTGTTATTTGTATCCTGTCTTCTCACCGCTCCGTAGCATTCCATATCGTGCCTGCCGGAGGGTATAATAAATTATATGCGTGACATACGATTTTGCCTTTGTTTAATATCCATACCGCTTTTTATATTTCAGGAACATGAACGCGGACAGCATAAGCGCCATCAGCTCCGCCGCCGGAGTCGCCAGCCAGATACCGTTCACGCCAAGAAGCAGCGGAAGCACGATCATGGTGATCAGCATAAAAACAAACGATCTGGAAAATGCCAGCACGGCCGAAACGATCCCGTTGGACAATGCGGTAAACATCCCGCTGGCAAAAATATTAAATCCGATAAAGAAAAGCGCCACCGTACAGATCCTGTTCCCCGTTACCGCCAGTTCGTACACCGGATTATCCGGCCGGGCAAATACCGATACCAGCGGTCTTGTCAGCATAAAGGAGGCTGCAACCGTGATCAGACAGATACATGCGATCACTTTCAGACTCGTGGCAACCAGCTTTTTCAGTTTTTGATGATTTTGTTCCCCGTAGTAATAACTCAGCATGGGCGCCACACCGTATGAATACCCCGTATAGAGGGAGCTGGCAAACATCAGCACATACATGATGATGGTGACGGTCGCAACCCCGTCCTCCCCGACATAGTGAAGCATCGTCCAGTTAAACATCATCGTGATGATCCCGGTGACAAGCGCGGTAGCCATCTCCGAGCATCCATTTGTGGCCGCACCGGCGAGAACCTTGAAGCGGCATACCGGTTTCGTAAAATGCAGCAGACTCTTTTTACGGCTGAAAACAAACAGACCGGCAACCGCCGTCACCGAATATCCCAGCCCTGTTGCCACCGCCGCACCGCTGATCCCCATGGAAAACCCTGCGATAAACACGTAGTCGAGTACCATATTGAGGACGCCGCCTGTCACGGAACAGATTAAGGACAGCGTCGCCTTCTCGCTGGCGATCATATAGAGCGTAAAGTTGTTCATCAGCAGGATCGGTACGGTGAACACCAGATAGCGGCTTAAATATTCCACACAGTATCCCTCTACGGCCGCCGAAAGATTCATGCCGGCGAAAATATGTTCCATCGCCACATATCCGGCCCCGCACATAACAATGCCCACCACTGCATTTACCAGGATCAGAAAGGTAAAATCCTGCTTTGCCTCCTCTGTTTTCTGCTCTCCCATCTTTTTCATGATCACCGCGCTCCCTCCGGTGGCGAGCATGGTAGAGACTGCCGTCACAAGCTGGATGACAGGAGCCGTCAGATTGATGGCCGAAAGCGCATCCGTACCGATCAGATTCGATACAAACAGGCCGTCTACCATCGTATAAAAAGACATGAATACCGTCATGGCAATGGTCGGCACGGCAAATTTCAAAATATTTTTCAGCGTTACAGGTTTTTCATATACATTTTTGTTTTCCATATGTTTATCCTCCGATCATCTTGTATTTTCTTCCTGTATCAGGCATCATAGACCGTACAGTAACTGTACGGTCAAGACAATCTTACAAAAAATCACATGGAAAATTTTTTATACGAAAAAAAAGAAGGAGACAGATCATTATGGACAAAAAAAGCAGGCTGCTCACCATAGGCCAGTTCGCCGCCATGCACGGAATCAATAAAAAAACACTGATGTGGTACGATGAGATCGGTCTGTTCAAGCCCGCCGCCGTCAATCCCGAAAACGGCTACCGCTGCTATAACTACCATCAAAGTCCCATTCTGGAGACGATCCTGCTGCTCCGGGAACTGGACGTTTCCATTCAGGAGATACAGGATTTCATGCAAAACCGCTCTGCCGACAGTTTAAAAAGCCTGCTGGAAGACAAGATCGCGGAGCTTGACCTGCGCATTACCCACCTGCAGGCAGTCCGCTCCACCCTGTGCTCCCACCACCGGAACATGTCCACCCTGCTGACGATGGATCTGTCCGAGATCAGCATCATAGAGCGGGAAGCGCGCTGTCTGGTCACGGTCCCCATCGACCGGGAAACCTCCTTCGAGGAGGAAGTGGAGCTGATCACCGCCGAAACAGAAAAATACAGGCTGGGACGACTCCATGATGCCTCCTATGGCTCCATGATCGCCGTCTCCAGCCTGCTTGCCGGCAAATATGACGAGTATTCCAGACTCTTTATCGAGATTCCTTTCCTGCCCTGCCAGCCGGATCTTCACACGGCTCCCGGCGGACGCTATCTGAAGGCCTTCCACAAAGGATCCTTTGACAGACTTCCCGGGCGGTATGAAGAAATTTTTGCTTTTGCCGGAGCACACGGCCTGACACTCCACGAATTTTCCTATGAGACGGGCATCAATGAGAATGTCATTGACCGGATCGAAGACTACATTGTACAGATTGAAATCCCTGTGAAGGGATGACCGCAACCCAATGACCGGGGAGCTTGAAGCAGGCTGTTTTACGCATGGATTTTCGCGAACAGTTTAAGAGGATGCTGCCCTGGTCATCATTTTCCCTATAGAAAGCGGGAAATGGTACGTAAGCATCATCTGCGCCGCCTGGCCCGCACAGTGACAGATCACAAATTTCTTCGACCAGATATGATCCGCCAATCCATAGCCGACTTTTCTGGCATCCGCCTTAAATTCCTTCGGCACAGAAATCCCCGATGCGGCTTTTGTGTCTGTCAATGGCGGGTGAAACAGGTGAAAAGATATTCCATATCCTTCATTTTCTATTTTCAAACACTTCGCCAGTGATTCTATCGCCCCTTTTGAAGCGGCATAGGGAGAAATATTTGAAAAACCGGTAACACCCACCCCTGAACTTGTGAAGATGATACGTCCTCTTCCGGCCTTGCGCATAAACGGCAGAACTGCCTTGGTCAGCCTCAATGCCCCAAAATAGTTTACATCCATTACTTTTTGATAGACTTCACAGCCGGTGTCGCGCTCATTTTCAAACGTACACAGGCAGGCATTGTGTACCGCGATATCGACAGCGCCAAACTGTTCCACCGCCCGGCGTACACCGTTCTCAATACCGGAAGCATCACATGCGTCCGCAAGCACCGTCAAAAGACCTTCCGGATACCTTTCTTTCAGCATCTCAACATGCTCTGTCTGCCTGTCCAACACCGTCACCGAATTTCCCACTTCCAGTAATCGTTCCACAAGATAATATCCGATCCCCTGATCAGCGCCGACGATCAATATATTAGCCATGTTGTTACTCCCCCATCTCCATAAAAAAATTCTGTATATGTCTGTATGCCCTTTCCCGAAATGCCTGTCTGCACTCCTCCGTCAATGCGCCGCACAAAAGGAAACGCTGCATAAGAAGAAAAACCGGTGCATAAAATTTCACCGCCAGGTATTCGATCTCTGCCGGTTTCACAATTCCCGCCGTCACCAATACAGAAAACACTTTCGCCTGAAACGCAAGCGGCCTGTCAATCATCCAATGATCATATCTTTTCTGTATCTCATCATTGCAAAAACGCTCGATCGAAAGCAGGCGCATAATTTTATTGCAGTATTCATCCATAAGATACGCTTCAAAGAAGCAGTCACAGGTCTTTCCAAAAAAATTTTCCTCAAAAGTGTCTGGTGCGGTCTTTAATGCCTCTTCTAATTGAAGCATGAACCCAGCAGCTGTCGCTTCAAAATGTTGCAGCAGTTCGTCCAGAATAGCCTGTTTGTTCTTGAAATGATAATAAACGGAACTCTCCCTGATCCCTACACGCCCGCAAATATCCCTGATGGAAACAGCAGAAAACCCGTTTTGAGCAAATAAATCCAAAGAAATATCCAGTATTTTTTGTTTCGTCCCCTTCATTGACACGCCCTCATCTAACAGTTGTTAGGCAACATTATATCTAACAGTTGTTAGATTGTCAACAGCAGGCAAAGTGCAATGAGATCACAGTCAATCTTCAGGGATTATGAAAACAGCCGCTTACGTTTATCAGACTGTCGGCCTGCCGTTTTTTCACTAAAGAAACACCTCCCTCCTGTCTGTCGCATCAACAAACATATATTGTGTATATTCATATGCCTCACCGATGTCACTGTCCTTTCCTGCCTCCTGCACTTCAAACAGCCATACGATCTTTACATCATAGGTACTGTCCGCCGTTTTCACCGGCATCTTGTATAATTCTGCACGTTTCACGGTATAGGAAGGCCCCACGATATCTCCGTATTTCTTCGATACGGTCTGCACGATCGTATCAAGATCCAGCAGACTTACGGCTTCGCCCGGCTCAGAAAAGGAATATAACCGCGGGACATCCAGTCTCTCTATTCTCAAAAAATAAAGAATTTTTCATTTTACCGGCTTGACACTTACAGAGATATTTATTATACTTAGGTTACTAAGTAATGGAGGCGAGATATGGAACACGATAAACACGCAGCACTTTATGTCAGCAAGCTGTCAAATAAATTACGCAGAAAAATTGATGCTTTTTCAAGTAAGGAATCTTTCAGCGGTTCTCAAGGACGAGTGCTGCATTTTATTTTAGCTCAAAGCAATGATGTTTTTCAAAAAGATATAGAAGAAGAATATAGCCTGCGCCCGCCAACAGCAACCGAACTGCTGAAAAAAATGGAGAAAAACGGCTTGATCTATCGGGAAGCTATGGCAAGTGACGCAAGAATGAAACGAATCATTGTCAGTGAAAAAGCATTGCAGTATAAAGATATGGTGATAGCAGATATTACCGCACTGGAAGAAGAACTGACGAAAGATATTTCGCAGAATGAGCTGGATATTTTTTTCAAAGTAATTGAAAAAATGCTTGATAACATTTCGTGAAAATGTTAAGGCTGTCGATACTTCGGCAGCTACATTTTAAAATATAAACTTAGGAAGCTAACTAATTAACGGAGGCGCCACTATGAATGAAACAAAAGTGGATTATTTAAACGGGAAACTGTTTCCCATGATTTTAAAATTTTCCATACCAGCAGCGATCTCACTATTGATAACAGCTATTTATAATATCGTGGATAGAATGTTTGTTGGCAATTTTAATGGAACTTCTGCGTTAGCGGGCTTATCAGTCTGTTTTCCATTATCTTATATGATGATGGCTTTTGCTTTGATGTGCAGTGCGGGAGGTTCTACCTTTTTCAGTTTATTCTCCGGTCAGAACGAACCGGAACAAATGAATCGGTCTTTTGGCAATGCGATGGTGCTTGTTTGCGTATTTGAAATCATACTAAGCGTTTTGCTGCTCCTATTTCCTAACCCAATTTTAAAGGTTTTCGGAGTTACGGAAACCGCATATCCATATGCAATTTTATATTACCGGATTGTGGCTTTAGGGTGTATTTTTCAAGGACTATCACAGTTATTTTGTGATTTTGTCCGTGTGTCGGGAAAACCGGTTTTAGGAATGTGCGTAACGGGCATAGGGGCAGTCACAAATATTATTTTGGACGCTGTTTTCATTATTGTTTTTGATTGGGGCGTGATAGGCGCTGCAGGTGCTACTGTAATAGGACAGATTTTTTCAGCTCTTTTCGGAGCGTATTTCGTATTTGGAAACCGAACACAGGTTAAAATCTCAAAGGATATTTTTCATTTGAACAAAGAATTATGTTTGCAGATTATTTCCTGCGGTTTTGCTTTTTGGGCAGCGCAGATGGCTATGGGATTTATCAGCCTTGTTTATAACAGTCAATTAGGAAAATATGGCGGCGATATTGCGATCAGCGTATATGCCGTCATATCAAGCATTATGACATTTGTGATTATGCCTGCAAGCGGTATCAGTCAAGGCATCCAGCCGATCATCGGGAATAATTACGGCTCTGGAAATTACAAGCGGGTCATATCAACGCTTTATCAGGCCACCGCATTTTCCGTGTCCATTACCTGTCTTATTTGGATCATCGTTCTCGTCTTTCCAAAACAGATCCTTGCCGCTTTTGGTGGAACGGAAGAAATGTTCCGAATTGGAATTTCCGGTTTGCGCATCAATTTCTGCATTACACCTGTTTTGGGATTTGTAATGTTGGCTACCACTTTTTTTCAGTCGATCAACCGTCCGGCACCATCTATTATCATAACGGTTTTACGACAGATCGTTTTTATAGTTCCATTTATTTATATATTGCCGGTCCTTCTTGAGATCAATGGTATTTTCTTTGCACAGCCGATCAGTGATCTACTTGCAACGGCTCTTTCAGTATTGCTTGTTTTGAAAGAGAAAAAAAGAATGATGTGTGCTCCTGTGCTGAGTTAAAGATCGAATTTTTAAATTGAAACAGGATATTTAACTGGAAAAGCAATACCCCGCCCGGTCCTGCCGGGCGGGGATTTTTTGCAGTTTCGCTTACGGTCTCCCGCAGCGGCCGGGGGCTGGTCCCGGCTCACATCAGCAACGCCGCGACCTGATATACCGCGAACGCCGCCAGCCATGCCACACCCAGCTGCCAGACCAGCGCCAGCGCGGTCCAGCTGAGGCTGTTCATCTCCCGTCGGATGGTGGCGATGGCCGCCACGCAGGGGGTGTACAGGGCGCAGAAGGCCAGGAAGGCCAGGGCCGCCGCCGGGGAGAAGGTGGCGCTCATGACCGCCCCCGCTGCCGCGTAGTCGGTGAGGGAGAAGCCGTAGAAGAGGCTCATGGAGCTGACCACCGCCTCTTTGGCGATAAGCCCCGTCAGCAGCGCCACCGCCGCCTGCCACACGCCGAAGCCCATAGGGGCGAACACCGGCGCGATCAGCCCACCCACCAGGGCCAGGATGCTGTCCGCCGTGTCCTCCACCATCCGGAGGTCCGGCCCGAAGCTCTGGAGGAACCAGACCGCCACGCTCATAGCGGCGATAACGGTCCCCGCCCGGGTCAGGAAGTCCCGCACCCGCTCCCACACGTGGAGCCAGATGTTCTTCAGCGTGGGCATCCGGTAGGGGGGCAGCTCCAGCAGGAAGGGCGCGGGCTCCCCCTGGAAGACGCTCCGCTTGAGGATCAGCCCGGAGATGATGGCCATCACCGGGCCCAGGAGGTACAACCCGAACACCACCAGCCCCGCGTACCGGGGGAAAAACGCCGCGGTCATGAGCCCGTAGATCGGCAGCCGCGCCCCGCAGGACATGAAGGGCACCAGCAGGATGGTCATCCGCCGGTCCTTCTCGTTCTCCATGGTCCGGGCCCCCATGATGGCGGGCACCGAGCAGCCAAAGCCCATGAGCATGGGGATGAAGGCCTTGCCGCTCAGCCCGAACCGGCGCAGGGCCCGGTCCATGATGAAGGCCGCCCGGGACATATAGCCCGAGTCCTCCAGGAAGGACAAAAACAGAAACAGCAGGGCAATCTGGGGCAGGAAGGTGAGCACGCCCCCCACCCCGGCGATGATGCCGTCGCAGGCCAGAGAGATGAGCACGTGGGACACCCCCATGCGTTCCAGCGCCCCGGCCAGCCCGCCTCCCATGCCGGAGATGTTCAGCGCGCCTACCAGGATGCCGAGCCCTGTGCACAGGGGGATGACCATGACCAGCCCGGCGGCGGTGTCGTCCAGAATCTCCAGAATCCGCTTCGGGGTGAGGCGCGTCCGCGCGGAAAAGCAGCTGCATATCACCAGCGCGATGATGGTGTACAGGATGCTGGTCTGGGCGGAATACTTGAGCACCCCCAGCGTGAAGATCAGCACGCCCAGCGGCGCCAGATAATACCAGCCGCGCCGCAGCACGCTCCATACGGCGGG
>OFFT01002169.1_pt1 | contig 10546 bp, 16 predicted proteins | sample 1521581 | NCBI WGS metagenome assembly OFFT01 (sample SAMEA3504084, study PRJEB24116) | mouse gut metagenome | biome: mouse gut; feature: mouse-associated habitat; material: faeces | place: Denmark | collected 2011
AATACAACGAAAACGGCTATAAACTTGCATCAGTTATTTGTAGACAATTCCTTAATTTCCCATAAGGGCGGTTCACTGCGAGCAGCACATCCGCTATCTCCCTCCCGAGGGGCGTCTTCCGGTAGGTCGGCTCCTTGCATATATAGCCGTCCAGGAAGACCTGGTTCGTCTCCCCGCCTCCTTCCATCCCGGTCCCATCCACAAAGCCGGCCTCCCTCGCGAATACGGAGAGCACCAGCCGGTTCCTCCTCTCCTCGTGGCGGTTGTAGGAGCGGAACTGCCCCTCTACGCATATCAGCTTTCCGATATGGTCCCCTGTGACATCCATCAGCCTCTCCGAGACCATGATCGGTATGTAGTCCTTCGTCCCGCTGGTGCGGCACACTGAGATGTCCATCATATAGAACCGCTCCCCATATGTCTCATGGCTGTAGCTGAGCCTCGAGACAATCTCTCCCATCACCTGCACCCTGTTGTTCTCCATCATCTTCTCTGACATCGTGCCTCCTCCTCTTTCTCCTGTCTGTCCGATCCTGTCCCTTGATATCTCCCCGTATCCTTTCATGGCCTTCATACTATCGTGACCCGCCCATCCGTGCGGCGGTAACGGTAGAGGCTGTATGACAGCACCTCTTCCGGAGCCACCTGCGTGTCGTTCACCTCCCTGACCATCCTCTTCAGTTCCTCGGCTGATGGTGCGCCGGTATCCGGCAGCAGGATCACCTCATGCATGGAGCTCGGGAGGATGTAGAGGTCATGCCCCTCCTCACGGGCCAGGCTCTCGAGCACTCCCGGATATAGGATGCACACAGCCCCATCTATCCTCCTGGTATTGCTCAGGACCTTCATCTGCGCCTCCTGCAGGAATGCATCCTGCCTGCCGCGTCCTCCGTTTCGGCATCCTGTCCCGCCATCTCGCGCAGCACCTCTACCATGGATTGGCACGTCCATGGGAAGAGCCTCTTCGTGTTGCGCTTCGCCAGCCCGAACAGCTCTACTGTGCAGGTGCCCCATAGTTCCATATGCGAGTTATGGATGAGTACCGTCCCATCCCCTAATGCCTCACCATGGTAAGCATAATAGAAACAGATGGCCAGATCCAGGAACCCGATATATGGCATGTCCTCCAGCAGACCCTCGTTCCCCTCCTTCCTGATCAGGCGGTAGCATATCCTGTCCCTCACTTCCTCGAACAATCGGAAGAATTCCATGTCTATGCCCTTCTTCTCCGCCTCCATCCGGCAGATGTCCAGCAGCCGGTTGAGGACCGACATGAATGTAGCCCCGGACTCATATGCCTCAAGGAACGTGTCCAGATATATCGTGGGCGCCACGTTCTGACCCTCTTCCAGGACCATCAGCCCATGCAGGATCACCCCATTGTTCTTCCTCACCTCCTTAGCCTCTACCCTGTAACCATTTCCCAGTTCCTTCTCCACCGCGTCACGCACTTTCTCTGTGAACTCTTCTATCCTCATCTTCTCCTTCTTTCTGCGCTGGTTTTGTATTTTCATAGCTAGGCTGCACGGCTCCGTGCGTCCGCCATTCTATCAAGGAGATACAGGCAGCGCTCATGTGCCTCCTATCTGGGCAGCAAAAAAGGAGAGCCCAGCAGCGGGCCCTCCTGAAGCAAAAGAAGGAGCATCCGGCTTACACTGGGATGCTCCTCGTCCTGTTTGTCTTATGACTGATTATCATGATGCTTTTTGGTAACTGTCTTCTCTTAAGCTGCATTAACCGACATATGGCCTTACCCCTCTTTTCTGGATAGTGGTACCTTCCCCCTTTCCATCTACAGGTATGTCGCCGCATCATTAGGCGAAAGCTCATAGTTCTTCACAAGCAGCCCCTTGATTCTTTCATCATCGACACCTAAATCCCGGAAGCTTTTTACAGCACGGATGATCGAATTATGGGCATCATCTGCACGAATCTCGCCAATTATTTTGTCAATCTCCGGCTCCATAATCTCCAACAATGCCTTGCACATCTTGTCTCCTCCTCTCAGTTCTTCCACAACCTGCCTGTTCGCTCTGATACGGATTCGTCATCCTGATGCCGTGCTCCTTAAAATATCGGAATAGCCCCTCCGGCTTTGCGTCACGGATGATGGTTATGGTGATGTCATCCGCCGCCCGTTCGTCCACTGTCTCCCCAAAAGATTTATACAGGCTTCCATACGCCCCCGTCTTATAAAAGACGTCAATATCAAGATGGTCTTCCGGAGACTTGTACTCCACAACATTATGTCCCCTGAACAGCTTCCCTATCTCATTGCTTATCTGGACATCCGGTTCCTTCTTGATCACCAGAAGGTCAATCTCCAAAGGCTTCGTGCTCAGATTGTATTCCTTCTCATAAATGAGGTCGTCCCTGTTCTCCCTGAACTCTAAATCTATTGCAGCCACAAAGCCGGGATGCCATTGTATCTTCGTATCGCTCATTGCACAATCCTTTCTCTTTTCATTTTCATTATAACAATATTCCTCCCTTTTTACAACCATCGTCCGTCTTCGTTTTTCCGATTGCACATCCTTTCTATTTTGTCACAAAAAGGGGGGCAAGAAACAACATCCGCATACATTATATGGTATTAGCCCCAATGCATTGCAGCATATATTGTGGGGATGTAGCTTTTTTCCGACAGCCCCTTGAATTCAGCAACCTCTTTCATTACGTGCCAAGTGGGGCTATTCTTTACGGCGTGGGATTCCGTAGAGGACCGATGTGCCCCGCCATTGGTTGCGGCTGGCTTTTTCTGGAAATGCCGCCTCCCGGGAGACAGCTGCCTCCTTCCTTGACTGCCAAAGGATTCGTCACAGGATGGCACTGTCATTACGTAAGCCGGGATTCCCTCAGACTATCTTGACCCTCCCGTTGCGGGCATCGTAGCGGTAGAGGCTGTCGGAGAGGACTTCTTCTGGAGGGACCTGTGTGCGGTTCACCTCTTTTATCATCTCCTTCAATGCTGCAGCATCTGGCTCCCTGCCAGTGGCCGGCAGCAGGATCACTTCGTGGACGGAGCTCGGGATGATGTATAAATCGTGCCCTTCCTTTTGCGCCAGGTCGTCCAGCACGCCCGGATAGAGCAGGCAGACGGCGCCCTGCGACCTCTTCTTATTGCTCAGGACCTTCAGCGGCACCTCCTGCAGGAATGGCCCGCCTTCCCCTACGGCCTTCCCGTCCGTTCCTGCCAGGCCCTTCAGGGTTTCCGTCAGAGGGCGGCATACCCATGGGAAGAGCCTTTTGGTGTTGCGCTTCGCCAGTCCGAACAGCTCTGCGGTGCATGTGTCCCAGAGCTCCATATGCGAATTATGTATGAGGACCCTTCCATCCCCTACCTTGTCCCTGTGATAGGAATAGTAAAAGCAGATGGCCAGGTCCAGGAATTCAATATATGGTATGTCCTCCAGCAGCTCACTGTTCCTCGCCTTATCGATCAGGCTGTAGCATATCCTGTCCCTTACCTTCTTGAACGACCGGAAAAAGCCCATGTCTATAGGCCCTTCCATCCCTTCCTTGTGGCAGGCGTCGAGCAGGCTTTGTATGACGCCCTCGAATGGGAGCCCTGATTCGTAGGCCTCAAAGAACCTATCCAGGCATATGGCCGGGGCCACATCGCAGCCTTGCCCTATGACCATGATGCCGTGCCAGATGGCGCCATCGCTTCCCTTTTGGTCCCTACGTTCCAATCTGTAGCCGTGTCCAAGCCGCCTTTCCAGCTCGGTGCATACTTTCTCCGCAAATTCTTTTATCTCCATATCCTCCTTCTTTCTGCGCCGCGTTTTTGAGCGTGATGGCAGAACCTATGGTGCCGCGCGCTCTGCATTCATGCCAAAGGGATGCAAGCGGCGCCATGCATCCCTTATCTGTGCATGCAAGCCATTTCTGCATCTCCCTACCAGGTCCGCAGGAGCCCGGCAGCGATCGACACCTCGATGCCGATGCATCCAAACTCGGAACAGTCCGGCATATCGTGGTTATAGACATAGACCAGCGGCTCCATTTCCTTCAGATTACCTCGGTCCAGGCTCCATTCCTCTGCATAATCACTGACATAAAGATATGCGTCCATCCTTCCGATTCCGGTGAAGCTGCGCACCACGGCATAGACCAGGGCATCGTGCTGCTCCTCAAAATCACGGATTCTTTTCAGATCTTCACCCTCCGCCCAGTAGAACGCTCCGAACGGAGGCTCGCTGATGCTGACATGATCCGCGGCTTCAAACTGCTTGACAGTTTCCGGGAAGATGCCCAGGGCCTTCATACGGGCGATAGCTTCAACTTTCTTTTCCTCTTTGCTGATATCCATTTTTCTTTCTCCTCTCACCTTGAAATTATTTTGCCAGCCAGTCATATCCCTCCAAACCCTCTCGATGAGCCAAGCCACTCCCCCGCTCTCCGCATAGACCATCCCATAAGTCTGTGCTGCCAGAATGCCTGCTCCCAGCTCCGGCATTGCCGTGATTCCCTACAGTGGTCAGCCCCTTTGTCTTTATCGAGGGCCAGCTTCCATGTGGCTCTTTCCATACCGGTGCAGCCCAGCTTCTGGCCCAATGTCCCTCCATCCACGCTATCCTTCCTTTTTCCTGCCCGGAAGAATCACATCTCCTATCTGGGCAACAAAAAAGGAGGGCCAGCAGTGGACCCTCCAAAGACAGCTTAAGGGCATCCAGCATGTGCCGGTACGCCCCTCGTCCTGTTTGTCCTATATTAAATTGTCACTATGCCTTCTTTGGACACAACCTCTTCTTAGTCTGTTTCAGTCAATGCGTGACTATCTAATGAGCAGTTTCAGTTCATTCCGATCTCTCTCAGAAACATCCAATACATCCATAGAATGCTCTGCTGACCATCCAGCTTTTTCCATAAGGTTCTCAATGCTTTTCAGCAAAGTCGAAATCCTTTCCTTTTCTGCCGCATTCTGTTTCATCTTCTCTATCGCCAAACAAACATACTTTACGTTTGTTTGGCACACTAACTTTCGCCTCCTCACCTTTTTCCATAGCCAGCTTCGCACCTACACAGGCATTTAATACATCAACTTCCGTCCTCCCCATATGGCGAAACCCTTCATCCGCTTTCAGGATTTCTTCAAGCCTGTCTTCATCCTGCGAATACTTGATGAACGACAAAACCTCCTTCAACGATGTCCTGAACTTGTCAAAATCGCCATCCGTTATGGATGCCGGGACAATCAGGTTAATCTTATAGTCCGCACCAGCGCAAAAACCCTGCTTTATACACACTTCACACACGTTTCTCCATAATATGGAATCAATGAATCATGTGTAAGCATCGTCATATTTTCGCATTTAGCCTGTGCCAGCAGAATCCTGTCAAACGGATCATTGTGCTTCGGCGCATCTGCCGACCTTACTAATGTCTTTACCATAAATATATGCCTTGTCTCCACTGGCAGGAGAACAAAGCCTGTCTCATCACATAATTCAACAAACTCCTCTTCTGGTATAGGCATTTGTTCCGGCTTTATATGATGCTTAATTGCAATTTCCCAAACAGAGGCGACACTGTAGTATATTTCATTCTTTTCTGCTTCAAGCATCCGAGTCACTTCTTCGGAAAGTCTTCCACTATCAGCAACCGCCCATAAAGCAATATGCGTGTCCAGTAATATCCTCATCATCCCTCCACTCCAAACATCTCTGCTATCTCAAAATTACACTCATCTATATCATCTGGAATCGCATATTTCCCATTGGCAAGTCCCAATGTACGCTTCTTCTCCTTGGTCGTCAAATGCATGGTAAACGGCATGGCTTTCTCCTCAACACTCTGTTTTGCAAAAATCCTTACTGCTTCTGCAAATGATGTTCCCATTCTCTCGTATAGCAATTCTACCTGCTCCTTTAAGTCTGAATCTATTTTTATCTGTAAAGTCGCTTCTTGAGCCATAGCAGTTAATCCTCCATTCATTTTATTCTTATTTCTGAATCAGTCACAGAGCTTTATAATAGAACCCGCTTCCTTCTCTATATTATAACAGAACCAACAATAAATTACACTCTATTTTTCTGCTGTCTTACTTTAATCATGTCTACCTCCAATCCGGTATGTGTCCGCCGTATCCTACGGCAATATGTCTCTCCAGGACTGTCATGGCCTCATAATCCGGGATATAGTTCCGCCTGTCCGTCATGATGTCCTGAATCTGTCTTATGGTGGCAGCAGGATCAGCCCCGTGGACTATCGCAGGGAGAGCCCTGCTGCCCTTGTCGGATTCGCCGCCCGGCTCTTTCTGCCAGGGACGCAATATCCGGCATCCGCATGGTCCTTCGGATGTCCTGCCATATCTGCACCCTCTACCAAATCCGCGGGAGCCCGGCAGCGGCTGACAGCTCAATGCCGATGCATCCGAACTCAGAGCAGTCCGGCATGTCGTGGTTATAGACATAGGCCAGCGGCCCCATCCCCTTCAGGCCATCCCAATCCAGGCCCCATTCCTCCGCATGGTCGCTGACATAGAGGTATGCGTCCATCCTGGCCCTTCATGCTATGCTGAGCCTGCCCTCAGCACGGCTGTACCGGTAGAGGCTGTCGGACAGCACCTCTGCCGGGGCCACCTGCGTCCGGTTCACTTCCCTGATTATCTCCTTCAGCTCCGTGGGCTGCTGGGCACCGATGTCAGGCAGCAGGATCATCTCGTGGATCGAGCTGGGGATGACATAGAGGTCGCGCCCCTCTTTCCAGGCCAGCCGCTCCAGCACACCCGGATAGAGCACGCAGGCCGCGCCGTGCACCCTCCTTGCATTGCTCAGAATCTTCATGGGCACCTCCTCCGGGGACCAGCCCAGCCCTGCCGTCCCCTCCAGGCTGCCGTCCGGCCCGGCCATATCGGCCAGCGCCTCCGCCATGGACTGGCACCTCCATGGGAAGAGCCTCTCCGTGTTGTCCCTCGCCAGCCCATGCAGCTCCGCTATGCTGGTGCCCCAGAGCTCCATGTGCGAGTTATGGATGGGTATCGTCCCGGCCCCCAGGGCATTGTCATGGTAGGCATAATGGAAGCAGATGGCCATATCCAGGAACCCAACGTACGGCATCTCCTGCAGCAGCCCCTCGTTCCTTTCCCTGCTGACCAGGCGGTAGCATATCCGGTCCCGCACTTTCTCAAACGACCGGAAGAAGCCCATATCTATGCCCTTTTTCGCCGGATCCTCCCGGCAGATGTCCAGCAGCCGGTTGAGGATCGTCATGAACGGGGTCCCGGACCCGTATGCCTCCAGCAGCATGTCCAGGTATATCGTGGGAGCCACGTCCCGGCCCTGCCCAAAACCGTCAGGCCATGCTGGATGACCCCATTGTTCTTCCTTAGGAACTGCCGGAAAATAATCTACGCATTTTGTTTAGAGTAAACCTGATAAAATCTGTAAATTTTGCAACAGGCTTGCGTAGGTTATTTGGAGGCATTTCCTTACCTCCCTGCATTCTATCCTGTAGCCGTCCCCCAGCTCCTTTTCCATCGCGCCACGTACCTTCTCTGCAAACCCTTCTATCCTCATCTTCTCTCTTTCTGCGCTGTCTCTGCATCTTCCCTGGCTGGCCGCACGGCCCCGTGCGCCGCCATTATATCAAGGGGATGCAGGCAGCGCCCATGCATCTCCTATCCGGGCAAGCAAAAAGGAGGGCTCTTCTGCAGAGTCCTCCAAAAACAGATCAAGGAGCGCCCAGCATGTGCCGGTACGCCCCTCATCCTGTCTGTCCTATATCAGTTGTCCTATGTGCCTCTGCCTTTACCCCTGGCCATTCCTCCACACTTCCCTCCCTGACATTAATAAAGGGAGGCCCCACAGCGGGCCCTCCCTCTTTTACGCATATTCCCATTTGATATATCATAATTTCTGTAGATACCTTTTCTCGACTTCCTTATGCTTTTATGAATCGGAGACTGCCCTCTTTCGCTTGTATTCTTCAATCACTGCCACCATTTCCTTACTCTTCTGGATACTTTTCTGCAGTTCTGCTTCATCAACCTTATGGTCTGAATCTGGTTGACTATTTTCAATGGTCCAAAGCTATACTGCATAACGCTGAATACTGCCTAATGTAATCATGCGATTGAACCAGTCAGCGTTATGCAGTCTGGTTCCACGGCAAGTGAAATCGTTAAGCAGTATATATTCCAAATCATTCAGAGATGTCCTTCCCATAACCAATACCTCACTTTCTACCGATAATATAGTCCTGCCTCACTGCACTTCGCCAGAAAAGTCAATGTCGCCATGTACACTTCCTGACTTGGAGAGCTTCTTTTCAATCCTTGTATACACTCTTTAAAGAGGACGGCAACCTTACCATAGTCAAAATCCTTATCCCGTTTCAGATAATGGACTGTTCCCTGATTCGATACCACCACTATCACTGTAAGCATAGGATGCTGGACAAAAACTGCACATCTTCCAGTGAAAAAGTCTGTGTTGACGGATGATTATGCAGCAGGACGACAGCAACAGATTTACTTGAAACAATCATGTGATTGGACAGGGTATCCGACAAAACATCTACATCGTGCTCTGTTCCCAATGCAACGCCAAAATTATGCAAAGGATCTGGCTTTCCCAAATCACAGGTCAGGGCAACTTCGTTACTGTCGTTGCTCTCCTTCGAAATAACCAATACGTTCCTTGCCAGTTCCCGCATAATCTGATTCTGTTCATCTGTAAAGCCATAATATTCAATCAGCGGAACTTTATCTATCGCAGTATCAGTTATATACACCTTCTTGTCACATTTCTTAGCCATTTCCAGAGATTCTAAATTTACTGGCTTACCCAAAATATCCATTGGCATCAGCCCCTTCCCCAAATCATCCATTCACTTATATTATAGCAGAAAGCTATTAAATTTACACTCCTTTTTCTGTCTTAATTCACTATGTTGTTTTTAGTCATACCTTGTCAGTCAGGCTTGCCTTTTTTTGGTATGACATCCCCATGCAGAACAGCCTTATCCTTGCTTATGATGACCCTATGTTATGGTTTTTTATGGTCTCTATATAATGGAGCACAAAGCAGATAAGCTCTTTCTCGCTTACTCCATAGTCGCTGACTTTACCCACAGAATTTCCATCTGAATCATAAGTGTATACTGTCCCGCCGTCTTCCAGTTCCATGATGTAAACCGTATCCAGCCCCTCCCCGCCCTCCATGTCATAAACAGCCATGACATCAGCCATTGCTCCCTCTTCCAGAAGCACTGTATAATACTCCTTTCTTCCAGCCCCCGCTGAATCATCTGTTTTTCCCAGCATCATCATCCCATGCGCCCTCCTTGGCATAAATTTTTTGCAGCAAAAAAGGAGGACCTTTCTGACGGGCCCTCCTAAAGCAGAATGGGGAGCGCCCAGCATGGCTTTGGATGCCCCACATTCTATCTGTCTTATGAAGTTTATGCTTCTTGGTTACGGTCTTTTCTTAGGCCATCTTAGCCGGTACACAGCCTTTTCTACAGCCCCATTATAAATACCGGCTTACCTCTTCCGGGGTAAGCTCATAATTTTTCACCAATATCTCCTGGATTCGCTTATCGTCCGCACCCAAGTCACGGAAGCTTCTCACAGCGTTTAAAATGGATTTTTGAACTTTAGATTCAACAATCTTATTAATCTCAGGCTCCATAATCTCCAACAATGCTTTGCACATACTGTCATCTCCTCTCAGTTCTTCCACTATTTCCCAGTTCGCCTCAATACTTACTTCCAGTACAGAATCTGCCAGCTCCCTGTCAAACTTCTGCTTAAGGCTGTGCACGCGTTCCAATAATTCCCGCATCTCCTGCTTCTGTATCCGGTCAGACAAGGCCTTAATCCATGTATGCTCTTTCTGTCTCAATTCCCTGCCCACTATAATCTGCGTCTGGAACAGAACCGCATCCAGCACATAATAGATTCCCTCATATGGATTTGTTACCCGGATATCACGCTCCTTAAAATACCGGAACAGACCCTCAGGCTTGATATCCCGGATAATAGATATCGTAATATCATCCGCCGGACGCTCATTTACCGACTCACCATAAGACTTATACAGGCAGCCATATGCGGTCGCCTTATAAAAAGCATCAATATCCATGTGGTCTTCCGGAGACTTGTATTCCATGATATTGTGTCCGCGGAACAGCTTTCCTATGTCATTGACCATCCGGACACCCGGTTCCTTTTTGATTACCAGAAGGTCAATCTCCAGCGGCCCTGTATTCAGGTTGTACTCTTTTTCAAAAATGAGAGTGTCCCTATTATCTTCAAATTCCAGATTCATTGCCGCCACAAAACCGGGATGCCATTGTATTTTCGTATCGCCCATTTGCCATTCCTTTCCCTGTTCCTCTTCATTATAACACATTTTCTTCTTTACTCAACTATATGGCATTATTTTTCCAGCTGTGAGATTAACTCCGCCTGTTTCCCCAACCGCACCTCGCAGTCCTTCCGGTAAAAGGAAATTCCATAGCAACATTCAACAATCATCTATTTAAAGTAAATCCTTCACGTCCATCCCCTCGTCACCCCAGCCAGTCATATGCCTGACCG
>OFFT01002172.1_pt1 | contig 10536 bp, 9 predicted proteins | sample 1521581 | NCBI WGS metagenome assembly OFFT01 (sample SAMEA3504084, study PRJEB24116) | mouse gut metagenome | biome: mouse gut; feature: mouse-associated habitat; material: faeces | place: Denmark | collected 2011
CAAAAATCCGGATGCCGTCAAGCCGAAGAGGCCGCGTGGTCGACCAAGGAAGGATACAAACCAGTCTGTCGGATCTCTATAGTCCGACAGATTGGGAAACTTTTACTTAAACACTGCACATTGGGTTTTTGAAAACGGAAAATAATCAGACACAAGCAAAACATAAGCATTTGATGCAAGCAGGGATGTATCCGTCTTTTTCAAAAGTTTCCAATTCAACAATTGCATATCTGTCACATTGCGTTTAGGCAGACCCATTTTCTCCCGATATTTCATAATATCACTGCAAAGCTTCGTTATTTCCGTTTCAGTTGCTTCATAGCCAATGCAAGTCAATTCGTCCCAGGAAATATGTGCTCCTTCCATTTCCAGTTCCTTTATTTTTTCACAATCTGCCGACCTGGAAGTACCTGCAATCCGAATATATGTTCCATTTTCTTTTCCTTTTGACTTCAAATAATATGGTCTGTTCGGTCCCGGCGCAACTGTAATAACAATAACTGTTTTCCTGTCAATCGTCTGTAACTCAATATTCGGGACAATCTGCGGAGTACAGGAGTCTGCAACAGCATTGGCAATGCTGTCCATGATTTGAAACGCAGAATCGTCATCCACACCTGTAACGCTGCGTGTCTTATCATCTACTCCTATCACCAATTGACCGCCCTGTGTATTTGCAAAGGCTATAATGGTTTTCGTATATTTTGCAGAATCCTTTGGTAAACTTACCTTAAACTCAACATTTTTCGATTCGCCGTGTACAATTTCTTCGATTGTCATACTAATCCCCCATGCCGCCAACAGCCCGCAAATTTAGGCGCCAGCACAAATTTGTCGATTGAAAAATCTATGGTCTTTCACTCTCCAGTCACAGTATGTCCCATTATTGTCAATTTCTTAACGGCTTCTACTTAATCTTCGCCAATACATCCTTGAAAAAACCTTTTCCTATTTGATTATACCACTTCCTATTTCTATTTACCACAAAAATACAGGGCATAGCAACCGCCACGCCCTACATTTCTTACCGTTCTAACGACTTCTCAATCTTCCATTTCTGCCCTTTCAAGTCATTCTGCTTCTCATACAGAATATTTCGCTCTTTGCAGAGTTCTTTCATTCGCTCCAGCTGCGCCCGCACTCCCTTCCGGCAATCCGGCTCTAACTTCTTATATTCCCCCGGCCAGATTGCGCTGTTGGAAGTCCTGTATATATTTATCAAGTATTTTTGCCGCAAGCTGTCCGTCCTCTGTCTTTGCTCCCATATCGTCTTTATTCCCGATTTGCAAAATAATCTCATGGAACGGCTTCTCCTATTTGCCGGAACAGATTTTCTCATAATAATCATCAATCCGGCGGTCACTTCTGGTCTGCTTCTCATTGTACCGGGCAAGTGCTTCATCAAATAATTCGTGGTATACGTCTTTGATATTTTCGTTGCAGTATTCCACATTCAGACAACTCCGCTCCGGGTCAGTGTTCTTTGCATGGAATTTTCTGCTGTTATGGTTGACAGAGCCTTTCCCTGTCATAACGCTGATTGTCCGCTTCAATAAATTTCCCTTTCTCCCTATCGGGTAATGAGCGCCGGATACGGCGCATAGCCTTTGTTACTTTCTGCGAAAGTAACGCAAAAGCACTTTTGTCAGCTACGCCAACAAAAATGCAACCCGCAAGCGGGTTTTGCGCCCTGCCGGGGGCTTTCCGTCCTTCGGACGGTGGGCGGCTTTTCGCCGCCTTGTTACCGCCGCTTTCCGGCTTTCCCCCAACAGCGCAACATTGCAATGTCTATAATTTTTGCAACCTTGCAATCTTCAAGAACGCAATTCCAAGACTGCAAAATTCTAATACCCTGCATTGTTGCGCTGTTGCCTTGCCTGTCCGTCACTGTCTGATTTTATCCAGTTCCCAATACCATGTGTTGTTTATCCGCTTTGCCCGGATACCTAACTCTTTCTTTGCGTTTTCCAGTGTCCGCTTTGATATGCCCTGCTCGTCCGCTAGATTGAAAATCTCATTGCTCTGCATGGCATTGTTTGTTTCTGCCAGTTCCCGAAGCAGACGCTTCGCCTGTTCCATTTTATTTGCTTTGGGAGCAATACCGCCTAACACTTCATCAGCCGTAATCTCATAATCCCCAAGCCATTGAAAACCGTCCTCCGACAATGCAAATGCTTTCGGGTGTCCGAACGCCGCAAGGTTGTTTTTAATCTGCACCACAGCCCTTGTATTTTCTTCCCCCTCTACTCTGCCGACCAACAAAACACTTCTAGCGACTGCAAAGAAATCAATCGAACCCATTCCCCGGTATGCCGCTTTATTTCCTGCCGCCTTGTTCATATGCCCGACAAGGACAATCGCACACTGGTATTTCTCTGCCAGTGCCGCTAATTTCTTCGTCATATCCCTTGCTTCGTTTGCCCGGTTCATATCCATACCGCCGCCCAAATAGGCTTGTATCGGGTCTAAAATCAACAGCTTTGCACCTGTCTTTATAACAGCTTCTTCCAGCCGTATATCTATCATAGAAAGGGATTTTATCCTTTCGTCAATGACAGAGATTTTCTCACAGTCTGCCCCTGCCTGTTCTAAACGGGGCTTTACCGTATCGGCAAGACCGTCCTCCGCACTCTGATAGATTACATTCAAAGGCTCTGTAAAATTCATTCCACTGTCTAAATTTTCTCCCTTAGACAGTTTCGCCGCTATATTCAGAATAAATGTTGTCTTTCCGTCGCCCGGGTCGCCTTGAATAATTGTCAGCTTGCCATAGGGGATAAATGGAAACCACAGCCAAGAAACTTCCTGCGACTGTATCTCCGACAATTTAATCAACTGTAATTCGATTTTTGTTTCTTCCATAATGCCCTCCATTTCTGAAAAATCGTTGCCACTGGAAGAAACCTCTGCTATACTGATATTGTGAGGTTGATAACAGAGGTTTTCCAGTTATCACAGCCCTAACAGTTGCCGCTGTCGGGGCTTTTTTCTTCTCCGTTGGTGCTTCCCTGCCACAGATATTTTGCTCCGTCCAACATCCAAAGAATTGCTTTTAACATATCCTCATAAGACGTCTGTAACTCTCTGATTTCTTCGGTAGTGACCTCCGGCTTTTCGCCTTTTATCTGCTCTGCCAGTTCTTCCATACGGCTCTGCATTTCCTGTAATTTTTCCACAATCTGATATACCGTTTCTTTCTTCCCTACCACGCATACACGATTGTAAATACAGGAACGGACAAAATAATCTTTCTTTTTCATGCCGCTTGCAAAAATCTTTGCTTCGATTTCTTCTCTTTCTCTGGGAGAAATGCGAAAACTGATTGTTGGATATTTGTGTGTGCCGCTCATTCTTCTGTACCCTCCTTAAACTCTGCGTTCAACAACTCTGCCATTTGTATCTGTTCTGTCGGGAACATATGGGCGTATCGAAACGTAATATCCACACTTTCATGCCCTACCCTGTTCCCGATTGATACCGCTGAAAATCCCATGCTGATTAACAACGAAACGTGCGAATGCCGTTACGGTATAATAACGACAAACGGAAAAAGCCTTTATTTTCAAGGGGTTTGAGCGTTTGCCGTCATTTATTCAATTCCTTTTCCAAGTTGAAACATGGCGAGAAAAATATCGAAAAAAGGAGGCTGTTTCATTAACGACAAAATTTAATAATGCTAGTAGCCTAATCTATTGTTGGATTGTTGGTTATTGTAGATATAACATTTTTGATAGAAGGGTTTCCAAATCTTATAGATACACAGAATATGCCACGAATACTATGTGGTATATGTTACATTTGAAAGATTATATCCATATTCAACAATACATAGAGATATTTATTACTGCATAATTTTCTCATATTCTTCAATTGCAGCATAAAGTGGGTATATTCGACCAGCTGTATATAATATAAGTTTACGAGTATCTTGCATATTCTGTAATATAATACAGCGCCAAATTCCATCTGCTCCAGCAACGGATTGAGGAGCAAATTTTTGGTAACAGAGACTAGGGATTGAAATATCTTTACATATTGCATCAAATTCTGGTTTTGATATTACTATATCAATAAGCTTTAAATATTCTATTTTTTTACAATTGTTTGTAATTTGTAATAGAGTATTTGCTTTTATTTTTGACCAGGATATACTTTTGCATATTTTAGAAAAATGACAGAAAGGCATGGGGTCCTCCTTATTGTATTGATTTTCTAAAGTTTCAGTGATATAATTATTATGAATTATTGTATCCAATTATGAGGTGTTGTATGATGATGGATAAGAAAATTTACATTGACATCTTTGCTGGATGTGGAGGCTTGTCCACTGGATTACTAAATGCTGGATGGAAAGGTCTATTTGCTATTGAAAAAAATGCCGATGCATTTTCTACATTGAAATACAACCTAATTGATAATAAAGAGCATTTTTTGTGGCCAACGTGGTTGCCAGTTCAAGAATGTGACATCAACGAACTATTAAAAGAATATGAGGAAGAACTCCAATCGCTACAAGGAAAAGTTACTTTAGTTGCTGGTGGTCCCCCTTGTCAAGGATTTTCAATGGCTGGAAAGAGAGACAAAAACGATCAACGTAATAAACTTGTAAAATCCTATATTAAATTCATTAAACTTGTATTGCCGGAAGTAATTATTTTCGAAAATGTTCATGGCTTTACAGTATACTTCAAAGACAAAAAAGGGACAAAGCAATATTCTTCCTATGTTGAAAGAGCATTGAAACGCTTGAGTTACAAAACTGTGCATCAAATTGTGGATATGTCAGAATATGGTATTCCACAAAACAGAAAGCGCTTTATTCTCGTAGCAATGCGAAATCATTCTCCCAAAAAAGTTTTTGAAACTCTTAATAGGAATAAAGAGTCTTTTTGCAGAGAAAAAGGAATAACATGCTCGACAACGGTTTATGAAGCAATTAGTGATTTAGAAAAAGTACATGGAACACATCCATCCCCTGATACAAAAGGTTTTCAAGCAGGTCTGTATGGGCCGATTCAGTCTGGATATCAGCGATTAATGCGACAAGATATAATGTCAGAAACTGATGTGGTAGATAGCCATCGGTTTGTTAATCATCGAAAAGCCACAATAGATTTACATAATGATTTGTTGGCATATGCCCCAATTGGAAAGCGTATTACGCCAAATGATAATATCGTTTCAAATCTTAACCGGCGTGGCGTTACTGTGCTTAGCAGAACAACGCAAGCACCAACTATTACATCAATACCAGATGAAATTGTTCATTATACCGAGCCGCGTATTTTAACGGTGCGTGAACACGCTCGTATACAAAGCTTTCCAGATTGGTTTGAATTTAAAGGTAAATATACATCTGGAGGGGATCGTCGCAAACAAGAGGTGCCTCGCTACACACAGGTTGGCAATGCAGTTCCACCGTTGTTTGCTGAACAAATTGGACTTGCTATTTTGGAGGTGCTTTCAAATGACGAAAACGAATAGCACTTTATCTTTCCGCGTAAGTGCCGGGCTTAAAAATATAATTGGTCGCGACTTAATAAGCGATAAGTATATTGCTATATTTGAATTGGTTAAAAACTCTTATGATGCCGGAGCATCCAAGGTTGATATTTCATTTATTAAAACAAGTGAAGGACATGATCAAATTATAATTTCCGACAATGGTTGTGGAATGACATATAATGACATTATTGAAAAATGGTTATTTGTCGCATATTCAGAAAAGAAGCTTCAAATCCGTGAAAAGTCTTCTTTTCGGGATGAAATCAAACGAGAAGTGGCAGGAGCAAAAGGCGTTGGTCGGTTTTCATGTGACCGACTGGGTGCGTTATTAGCCTTAATTACTAAAACAGAATCTGAGATGTTCGCAAATAAAGTTGAGGTAAATTGGAATAAGTTTGAACTAGATGACACACAAGAATTTATGAATATTCCTGTTTGGTATTCAACAGTTAATGTACTTCCAAGTGGTTTTTCAAAAGGAACTACATTGATTGTAGATTTGTTGCGTGAAAGCTGGACTCGAGAAGAACTACTGAAATTGAAACGTTCCTTAATGAAATTGATTAGTCCTGATGCAAATAAGGGCGAACTTCCTTTTGACATAGAACTTATCGTTCCTACTGAACGTGAAAATGATAACAAGACACTTGGTAAAACGGGGATAAATCCTAACCGAGATATTGTTAATGGGATTATACATAATGATATATTAGAAAAGCTGAATATTAAAACTACGAGCATTGAAGTGAGTGTTTCTGAAGATGGACAGCTAATCACAAGCAGGTTGACGGATCGTGGTGAATATATTTTCTCTGTGGCTGAAAAAAACAGAAAATATTATGGGTTAAAAGATATAAGTATTGTTGTGTTTTACTTAAATCAAAGTGCTAAAGTTAATTTTACCCGACAAATGGGAGGGGTTCAACCAAAAAACTATGGCTCTGTTTTTATATATAAGAATGGTTTCAGAATTAATCCATATGGAGAGCCTGGGCAAGATTTTTTTGGCATTGATCAACGAAAAGCTCAAGGATGGAAACGTTTCTTAGGAACACGCGAAATTATGGGACGTATATCTATAAAGGGTAATAATGATCAATTTGTTGAAACAACTAGCCGTGCACATGGTTTTATTCAGACTCCTGCTGTTGATTTATTAGCAGATTTATTTCTTGAAAAAGTATTAAAAGTTTTGGAGAAATATGTTGTCAATCTGATTAATTGGGGCGAGCCTTTAAAATCTGATCCGGAGCGTACGATATCTCCAAATGAAATAAGTGAGCAAATCATTTCACAGTTTATCACTAATGCTGATTCTAAAGATATTGTTAGTTTGGATTATAATTTAGATATTTTATCTAAAGACAATATGCGAAACAGCCAAGATAATATTACAACATCATTAAAGAAATTGGAAAGTGTTGCTGAACGCACACAAGATGCTGGACTTATAAATTTAGCACAAACTTTAAAAAAGAAAACGGAATCAATTGTTTCACACAACATTCAACTTGAAGAAGAAAATGCAAAAAGTTCAAAGGAGTTAGTTAAAGCACAAGAGGAAAAGCATGCGAGAGAGCGCCAAATTTATTTTCTTAAAGGTGCGGCTAATCAGAATGTGACAAATTTAGTGAATGGATTTCACTCCGTATATACATTAACCGATGCATCAAGAGGTAATATAAGTTATTTGCAAGAACTTTTGGCTCCTATGGATATTGAAAATAAGGATTTTATATTATCAATTATAGGGCAAATACAACAAGCAAATGAAAAGGCACATAAACTCGCTGATTTGGCAATACATGGGAATCAATCCCTAAAGCAGAGTGGTTCTAATAGCTTGTATGATTTTATTCGGCAATATATTGACGAAGGTTTTGCGATTAAAGGTTTAAAATATGAACTTGTGCAAGATGAACAAGCTTTTGAATGCAAATTTGATTCTTCTTCAATTGGCGTGATTGTTGACAATATTGCTAGTAATTCAATCAAGGCTGGTGCAACGATATTACAAATTGTTTTTTCAGAAACAAGTAAATATGTAGAAGTATCCTTTTCGGATAATGGAATGGGACTTGCAGAAAACATTGATCCTAAGACCTTGTTTGAATGGGGATTTTCGTCTAACAGGCAGAAGAAAGGCTTTGGCATAGGATTATATCATATCAAACAGTTGCTTGATGAAATGAAAGGAACAGTCGAAATTGATAATACATATCAGCAAGGCTTTAAGTTAATAGTGAGGTTGAAAAAATGAATACGACATTTAATATACTGTGGTTTGAAGATGAGCCTACATGGTTTAATATGGAAAAGTTACGCATAGAAAGTATTCTAAACAATCATTATTTGATATCATCTATTGTCCGAAAAGATGGTGATGATTTCGATATCCGCGAATTGACTGGTAATGATTATGATTTAATTTTAATGGATTTCAAGTTGGCAGATGGGGTAACTGGCGATAAAATTGTTTCAGCTTTGCGAGAAAACAATATACTAACTGATATTTTGTTTTATTCTTCGGAAGAAGATGCTATGTTGGCTGCTATCAGCGCTAATATGCCACCAATTGATGGTGTTTATTTAACAAAACGCGATTATACAATTTTTACAGAGAAGATCGAAAAAATCATAAGTAAAATAGTAAGACGCTCAGAAGATGTTGTCAATTTGCGTGGCTTTGTTCTTGATAATACTAGCGATTTTGAATTAAGAATTAAAGAAATCTTGAATATTTGTTGGCAAAAGTTTAGTGAAGCGCAAAAAGCATCATTAACCGAAACTCTCTTTGGATTATTGGACGGGAAAAAAGCATGGATTACAAAACAAGTCGAAACGGCAAAGTCCTCTGCTATTATTTTTGAATATGCAAATAATAATGAGCGTATGTTGAGTATATCTGACAGGCTAGACATACTTCAAACGATTTTACCGATTCTATCTACTGCCTATAATCTGCCAGATACTGTATGTCCAAAAGATTTTAAACATTATTATATTGATAAAATCAATATGTATCGTAATCGTTTGGGGCATATCACATTTGGCGAGAAAACTATTCACATTAAAGGTAAGGAAGTAGAAATTAATCAAGATCTTCATAGGCTTTTGCGAAAAAATATTGCGGATGTTGACTCTACAATAAATCAACTTGAAACATATATTACTACAATGATGTAAATTAAGTAACACACTTCTGTTTGACTTTAACCGAAGTGTGTTCTTTTATCTATGATATGAATATGGATTAAAATCTGAAAAGAAAATAGACTCGATTGCATGATTTGCGATATAGTATACTCCCTTACATAAAGCTGAAGACAAAAACGAGTTTATTGTTATCTTGCACATTTTCAGCCGCTTGTTACTGCTTAATTTGGTGAATAATATAGTAAATTCGAGTCTAATAATATATCATAGAAGCTCTTAGAGAAGAAAATACAAGCAAAAATTGTTGCGTGAGAATGGCTAAGTCATGAAACTTGATTTTTGATTTATATTGCACTATTTCTTTAATTTAGAAATAAACTCAATAAACTGTACTTCATTTATTTCAATATTGATGATATACTGAAAATAGATTTTTACTATTGAGGTATATGAGATGATTCCTTATACTGGAGATTACATTGAACATATTGATGGTAGCATAGATAATTTTAAATATTTCACATTTACCCCACGTCCTCTGATGCATGGGGATATGTATAAAATGGACGATGAACTATCCACTTTTCTAATTGAAGCTCATCGAAATATTGGAATTTTAAAGGGACTTTTTAAGTATGCCCCAAATAGAGAAGCATTCGTCGAATTAATGCTATTAAAAGAATGCACATATTCCCGAATGATTGATTACGATACTCTCACTTTTCACGATGTACTTGCCAGTCGCGGGAGTGGTAAAAACGCTATTGCATCAATTACTAATCTCAAACTGGCATACAAGAAAGCGATAGATAGGGCAATTTCAGCTCCAGTTCTAAGTGAACTTTGCGAAATTGCATTATATGGTGATGCAGTTAGTAAGCCAGTTGATATTAGGGACAAGCAGATTTTTTATTGGGTGTCAGGACGAACCTTATATCTTACAACACTACAGCCCCTGACGCAGTTTTACCAGCGTTGGCCGATATTTCCGCTTATCTATATAACGCCAAAGACACTGATCCGTTAATTAAGGCTGCATTAGTGCATTATCGGTTTAAGATGATACATCAGTTTGAGAGATATAACGGGATTGTAGGCGAATCATTGTTCCAACGATATTGTGCAATATCGTTGGAGAAGCAAAACTGCTAATATGTCTGTCCGAGTATTTGTATCACAACAAGAATGAATACTTCGACCTGCTTCAAACTACCCAATACAGTGGTGGTTATATTCGGTGGACCAAATTTTGTGTAAATGCTATAAATGAAACTGCAAAACGGTCAGCTCAGTTACTGATACAGTATGAAGATATTGTAGCAAAAGATATAAAACAATTAGAAGATATACAGTTGTTACCTAAAAGTGTCTGGCGTGTATATGATTATCTTAAGCTTTTTCCTGTGACTGGCATTTCCCATGCCGTCACACAGGTGGGAAGTTCGTTCAATTCAATCTCAAATGCCCTGCACTTGTTGAGAGAGAATGGCATCGTCACTCAAGAAAACAACAACATGAGGAATCGTATTTGGAAGTATACTGCGCTTGCATCCCATTTGATACAAGATTAATGTTCGTTTTAAGGGAATATTCGATAAGATTAGATTATTGGCTCTTTATTCTTGAACTTTAGGCAGCGATAAATATCTAAGATTTGGAGGGCATAATGACGCAATCAAATATTATCATGTACACTACAGAAGATGGTGTCACAAAAATAGAAGTTGCATTTGACCATGATACAGTTTGGCTTTCTATAGATCAAATGGCCGAATTATTTCAACGGGATAAAAGCGTAATTGGAAAACATGTAAGAAATATTTTTAAAGAAGGAGAATTGGCAAAAGAAGCAGTTTGGGCAAAATTTGCCTACAC
>OFFT01002173.1_pt1 | contig 10529 bp, 11 predicted proteins | sample 1521581 | NCBI WGS metagenome assembly OFFT01 (sample SAMEA3504084, study PRJEB24116) | mouse gut metagenome | biome: mouse gut; feature: mouse-associated habitat; material: faeces | place: Denmark | collected 2011
CCCGGTTATTTCCTTTGCTGCAGATTCGGTGGCGGAAGGATTTCTGGATTATGAATTTTTGGAGGCCAGTTCCGTGATTGCCAGAAAAGGGCTCCGGGCGGATACGGCCGGGGAGGAGATAGGGAAGGCGCTGGATTTATCGCCTACCTGCCTTTTTCTGTCTATGGGACTGAATGATCTGGAATACTGCCGCGGGGACAGCGGACGGTTTGTAGAATACTACCGGGAGCGGATTGTGGAAATCCGGGAGAGCCATCCGGATCTCCCGGTTTATGTCTGCGGGATTCTCCCCATTCTGCCGGGAGCAGTAGAAAAGAAGGCGGAACTTGGCTATGTGGATGCTTTTAACGAGGCTCTGAGACAGATGTGCGAGGAGTTTCAGCTTCCCTTTATTGAGGGCGGCGATCTGCTGGAAGGCCGGGAGGAGTGGTATCAGAAGGATGAGATTCATCTGAAATCGGAATTCTACCCTCTGTGGCTGGGACGCATGGAAGAAGTGGCGGGATTGTAATGGATGTGTGGATCAAGGGATTAAAATATGCCCTGATTCTTTTGCTGGTTTTCGGTCTGGAGGGTTTGATCCGGGGCAGCGGCAGACAGGCGGATTTCCAGGTTCTTTCCGGACAGGTTCTGAAGGAGATGGATCTGGATGAGATGCAGCAGGGGGACGAACGGATGCTTCGGAGGCTTTACGGCCTGAATGCAGGGGAGCTTCTGAACTGGACCCTCTACATTTCGAAGGATAATATGGATGTGAAGGAGCTGCTTTTGCTGGAAGCGGCTGCGCCGGAGGAGGTGGCTCTTGCAGAGCAGGCGGTGCGGAAACGGCTGGAGATACAGGAGCATAATTTTGAGGGCTACGGGCCGGAGCAGCTGCAGCTTTTGAAAAAAAGCGTGATTCGTGTGGAAGGTTCGTGCCTGCTTTTTGTAGTTGCGGAAGATCCGGAGACCGTGAAGGACGGTTTTGTGCGGGCTTTGTATGGGAAATAGATGGAAAGAAAGGGATAAGACGTGGTTTTCAGCAGTATTTTCTTCGTATTTACGTTTCTTTCTTTGACGGTTGCGGCATATTATCTGGCTCCTGCCAGATTTCGGAACGGGATTCTGCTTCTTTCGAGTCTCTTTTTCTATGCCTGGGGAGAGCCTGTCTACGTGTTTCTTATGCTTTACAGCATTCTCTTTAATTACGTGGCGGGAATCGATATTGCCAGGACGCTTAAGCGGCGGGGAAAGGCAAAGGGCTGCCTGTTGGCGGGTGTGGCCGTTAATCTTTTGATTCTTGGCTTTTTTAAATATTACGGGTTTCTGGAGGAGAATCTGGAAGCCCTGTTTTTGGTAGAGCTTCCGGATCTGAATCTGGAACTTCCCATCGGCCTTTCTTTTTACACCTTCCAGTCCATTTCGTATCTGGTGGATGTGTACCGGGGACGGGCCGGGGAGCAGAAAAGCATCATCCGCTTCGGTCTGTATATTTCCATGTTTCCGCAGCTTGTGGCGGGTCCCATTGTGCAGTATTCGGATATTGAGGCCCAGCTTCGCCAAAGGGAGGCTTCCCTGGACAAGTTTGGGGAAGGGGCCATGTATTTTATCTGGGGTCTCGGGAAAAAGGTGCTGCTGGCCAACGGCTTGGGAGCCGTTTATGAGACTGTGCTGGCCCTGCCTTCTCTCTCGGTGCTTTCAGCCTGGGTGGGAGTGTTCGCGTATACCTTCCATATTTATTTTGATTTCAGCGGCTATTCCGATATGGCCCTGGGACTGGGGAAGATGTTTGGCTTTGAGCTGAAGGGGAATTTTGCCTATCCCTATTGCGCCAGAAGTGTGACGGAATTCTGGAGGCGCTGGCATATTTCCCTGGGGGCCTGGTTCCGGGAATACGTGTACATACCTCTGGGAGGCAACCGGGTTCCCGTTCTACGGCATATGTTCAATCTGCTGGTGGTCTGGGCTCTGACCGGCCTGTGGCACGGAGCCAGCTGGAATTTTGTGCTGTGGGGCCTCTATTACGGAGTCCTGCTGGTTTTGGAAAAATATGTCCTGCGGAATGTGACGGAACGCCTTCCCATTCTGGGAACGGTCTATACCATGCTGGCGGTTATGATTGGGTGGGTGCTATTCTTTTCTCCCACACCGGCAAAAGCGGGGCATTTCCTGGGGGCCATGTTCGGGGCAGGAGGAATTCCCCTGACAGATCAGGCAGGAATGTACTATTTTCTCACCAATACAGTCCTGTTCTGGCTGGCATGGCTTTTCTCCACGCCGGTATTTTTCTGCCTGTGGGCCGGGCAGATGCGGGAGAAGCGGCAGAACCTCCTTGTGGCCCTGCATTTGGGGATTTTCCTCTTGTCCGCCGCTTATCTGATACAAGACACTTACAATCCGTTTTTGTATTTTCGTTTTTAAAGGGGAGCAAAGATGAGACAAAAGAAAAAATGGAGGGAAAGATCTTCCTTTTCCAGGCTGGGTCTTTTATTTCTGGCGGTTTTGTTTGGGTTTAGCGTATTGAATCTGTTAAGCAGGGACCGGGTCTTTTCCGAGCAGGAGAACCGGATGCTGGAACAGCTGCCGAAAGTGAGGATTTCCGGAATCCTGGATGGAAAATTTATGCGCAGCTTTGAAAATTACCAGACGGATCAGTTTGTCTTCCGGGATACCTGGATGCAGATCCGCACGGCCTCCCAGCGGCTGATCGGGAAAAATGAATCCGGCGGCGTCTACCTGGGAGACGGCGGGCAGCTTTATGAGAAGCCGGTGAAATGGAGCGATCAGGTGTGGGACAATCTGGATGCCCTTAAAGGATTTGCGGAGCGCCACCCGGAAGTGAACCGCTATTTTCTGCTGGTTCCGGACGCTGCTGCCGTGATGCCGGAAGGCCTGCCGCCCTATGCGCCGGTGGAAAACCAGTGGGAGCAGCTGTCCGGGATCCGATCCTATCTGGGCGGTGCGTTTGAGGAGATTTCTGTTTTGGAGACTTTGCGGGAGCACAGGGAGGAATACCTGTATTACCGGACAGATCATCACTGGACCACTCTGGGAGCCTACTATGCCTTTTGCAAGGCGGAACAGGTGATGGGCCTGGAGACAATAGGGGAGCCGGAATTTTGTGAGCTGGCCGGAAATTTTGAGGGAACGTTGTCGTCTAAAAGCGGGTACCGGGTGCCCCTGGATACCATTTCGGTCTACCGTCCCCAGGAAGAAGAACGTCTGGCGGTGACTTATGTGGAGGAACAGGAAAAGAAGGCTTCGCTGTACGCGTCCGCACGGCTGGACACCAAGGATAAATACGGCGTGTTCCTGGACGGAAATCATCCTGTTGTGGAGATCCGCACCATGGCGGAGAGCAATCGGAAGCTGCTGCTGGTCAAGGATTCCTACGCCAACTGTTTTGTACCGTTTCTGACCGGGCAGTTCCGGGAAATTGTACTGGTGGATCCCAGATATTACTATGGGGAACTGGAAGAGCTGATGGAAACCCATGCGTTTACGGATGTGCTGTTCCTCTACAACCTGAACACTTTTCTGGAGGACAACGTCCTGCATTTTGTTCTCCAGGAAACGGATGCTACAGAAGGGTGAAAATGAGTTCCTGGCTTAAAAGGAATTTCTGTACCATCTGATCCCAGGCGTGCTCCAAGGATTTGTCCATGGTAAAGAGTTTTAAAGAGGTTCCGGTGGTACAGACAAGCCCGGTTTCGTCGTAACGGAGATTGAGAAGGAGCCCGTGACCATTGAGTGGGATATCAATGCGGCGGAAAAGGGCGGCTATGAGCACTTTATGCTCAAAGAGATTTATGAGCAGCCCAAAGCGGTGCGTGATACCTTCAGTCCCCGTTTTAAGGATGGAAGAATTGTAATTGAGGAGCTGGGAATGAGCGATGAGGAGCTTCGGGAGGTGAAGAAGCTCTGCATTGTGGCCTGCGGTTCCGCCTATCATACGGGAATGACCTGCAAATACATTTTTGAGGGTCTGGCAAGAATTCCGGTGGAGGTGGATTTGGCAAGTGAATTCCGCTACCGCAATCCGATTCTGGAGGAGGGAACCCTGGTGGTGATCATCAGCCAGTCTGGAGAGACGGCGGATTCGCTGGCAGCCCTTCGGGAGGCAAAGTCCAAGGGAAGCCGGGTGCTTGCCATTGTAAATGTAGTGGGAAGCTCCATCGCCCGTGAGGCGGACAATGTGATGTACACCTGGGCAGGGCCTGAGATTGCGGTTGCAACCACAAAGGCTTACAGCACGCAGCTGATTGCCCAATATCTGCTGGCGATGAAGCTGGCACAGGTGCGGGGAACCATTTCGGAGGAGGCTTTGAAGGAGATGATGGCCGATCTGGAGCGCCTTCCCGCACAGATCGAGCTGCTGCTGGGCAATAAGGAACGGATTCAGAGATTTGCCAACCGTTATCTGGCGGCAAAGGATGTATTTTTCATCGGACGGGGACTGGATTATGCCATTTCCATGGAGGGGTCCCTGAAGCTTAAGGAGACCTCCTATATTCACTCGGAGGCATGCGCTGCGGGAGAATTAAAGCACGGGACCATTTCGCTTATTGAGGAAGGAACGCTGGTGGCGGCCGTAGTTACTCAGGATCAGCTTCTTGCGAAGATGGTGAGCAATATTGTGGAGGTCCGGACACGGGGAGCCTTCGTGATGGCCGTGACCAATGTGGGAAATGTGGAGATTGAGAAAAATGCGGATTATGTTATCTATATACCAAGGACAAATCCCTATTTTACAAATTCTCTGGCCATTATACCGCTGCAGCTGTTTGCCTACTATATCTCCATTGGCCGCGGCTGCGACGTGGATAAGCCCCGGAATCTGGCAAAATCGGTGACGGTAGAGTAAGCAAAACAACAGATATACCAATATAAGATAAGGGAGAGCTGCTATGATCAACAAACTCATTGCAAAGATTCAAAAAACACAGGCGCCTGTTGTAATCGGACTGGATCCCATGCTGGCCTATATTCCGGAGCATATTCAAAAAAAGGCTTTTGCGGAATATGGGGAAACCCTGGAGGGAGCGGCGGAGGCCATCTGGCAGTTTAACAAGGAGATTGTGGATAAGACCTGGGATCTTGTCCCCGCTGTAAAGCCTCAGATTGCCATGTATGAGCAGTTTGGGATAGAGGGCCTGAAGGCATATCAGAGGACAGTGGATTATTGTCATGCAAAGGACCTTGTTGTCATCGGTGATATTAAGCGGGGCGATATCGGTTCCACCTCCGCAGCTTATGCGGCGGGCCATCTGGGGAAGATTCAGGTGGGAAGCAAGTGCTATACGGCCTTTAACGAGGACTTTGCCACAGTGAATCCCTATCTGGGAAGCGACGGTGTAAAGCCCTTTATCGAGGTGTGCCGGGAGGAGGGAAAAGGGCTCTTTATTCTGGTGAAAACCTCCAATCCCTCCAGCGGAGAGTTTCAGGACCGCCTGATTGACGGGCGCCCCCTTTATGAGTATGTAGGCGAAAAGGTGGCTCAGTGGGGCGAGGAGCATATGGGAGATGATTACAGCTATATCGGAGCCGTAGTGGGAGCTACCTACCCCGAGATGGGCAGGATCTTAAGAAAGCTGATGCCGAAGACTTTTATTTTAGTTCCCGGCTATGGGGCGCAGGGAGGAAGCGGAAAGGATCTGGTTCATTTCTTTAATCAGGACGGTCTGGGAGCCATTGTGAACTCCTCCAGAGGAATTATTGCGGCGTATAAGCAGGAGAAATATGCTTCCTTTGGCCCTGAGCATTTTGCGGATGCATCCAGAGCTGCGGTGGAGGATATGGCGGCGGATATTCGTCAGGCGCTGGAGGCGGAATGTTGAAATGACAGGAAGGATATGGTAGAATCAGGGATCACGGCAGCCATAAGCTTATGGAACCGGAATCAGGAGGAAGATATGGAACAATACAAACAGGAATTTATTGAATTTATGATAGACTGTGAGGTACTGAAATTCGGCGATTTTGTCACGAAAAGCGGAAGAAATACACCTTTTTTCGTAAACACGGGCTTCTACCGCACCGGCTCTCAGCTTCGCAGGCTGGGACAATATTATGCCAGAGCTGTCAAAGAAGCCTTTGGCCTGGATTTTGATGTGCTTTTCGGACCGGCTTACAAGGGGATTCCCCTTACCGTGGCGGCGTCCATGGCAATCAGCGAGCTCTACGAGGCGGACATCCGCTACTGCTCCAACCGCAAGGAGGTCAAGGATCACGGCGATAAGGGAATTCTTCTGGGGAGCCCCATAGGGGACGGCGATCGGGTTGTGATTATTGAGGATGTTACGACGGCGGGAACTTCGATTGAGGAGACGCTGCCTGTTATCCGCGCCCAGGGAAAAGTAAGCCCTGTGGGACTGGTGGTATCCGTAGACCGCATGGAGCGCGGCCAGGGAGAAAAGAGCGCCCTCCAGGAGATTCAGGAGAAGTACGGGCTGAAGACCACAGCCATTGTGACCATGGCCGAGGTGGTGGAGCATCTCCATAACCGTCCATACAAAGGGAAGGTTATCATAGATGATACATTAAAAGAGGCAATTGACGCATACTACTTAAAGTATGGAGTAAAATAACTGAAAACAGCGGTACGGGATACTGCGGAACTAAAATTAAGAACCGGAATAGGAGAGAGCAGATGAACGAAAAGGCTTATAAAACCATGTCAGTGATAGGTGCCGGCAATCTGGCAATTGGAATCATTCTTCTGGTAGTGGGGCTGACCACCGGAATTTTGACTATTATCAGCGGCGGAAGGCTTCTCAAAGCAAAATCGGACCTGATATTTTAGAATAGGGCGGATGAATGAAAAAGGAATGGATTGGAAAACTGCGTTTTGGCGGGCGGCTATTGCTTGGAATTTATCTTGCGTGCCTGATTTACTTTATGTTTTTTTCGGAGACCTATGGGCGGACGGAGCTCCATCGGGACTATCAATATAATCTGGTACTGTTCCGGGAGATCCGCCGCTTTCTGAAATACCGCCATATTCTGGGAACGGCGGCAGTTGTTATCAATGTGGCGGGGAATGTGGCGGTATTTATTCCCTTCGGCTTTGCGCTGCCCCTTCTGTTTGAGCGCATCAAAAGCTTTTTACAGGTATTGATTCTGTCCTTTTCCATGAGCCTGCTGGCAGAGACCATGCAGCTTGTACTGAAGGTAGGCTGCTTTGATGTGGACGATCTGCTTTTGAATACCATCGGCGGCTGCATTGGATATGCGGTATATCGGATATTCCTGCGTTGTTTCCGGAAAAGAGGATAAAATGGCAAAAAGAAGCTATAAATTTACGGATAAAAAGCATACAAGACAGGGAATCGCATCGTCGCTTTTGGGAATTACGGCTCTTGTGTTACTGGGCGCGGGCTTTTTTACGGCTTACCGTATGGCCGGGGAGGCAGGATCTGCTGTCGGGCTGATGGGTTTTCTGTCCCTGATATGTTCCGTTATAGGCTTTGTGTTTGGGATACGGGGCTTTCAGGAGGATGAGGTGTACTATCTTTTTTCCAAGCTTGGAGTGGGACTCAACGGAGTGCTGTTTATACTGTGGATGCTGATTTTTATTGCAGGCATGTAGGAGGCGAACATGGAACAGGAAATGTGGAAGCGGGAAAATGAAGAGATTTTGGAGCGATATGAACTGAGTATGGAGCGGGTGCGGGCGATGCGGTCAGAAACGTCCGTAGCTGCTCCCTTTTATGATTATTTTCAGAAAACGGCGGAATTTATCGGACAGATTGAGATCCTGGCGGAGCGGATCGGAACAGGCTGTCTTGCGGAAGCTTCCCTAGAGGAGCTTCAGGAGCTGAACCGCAAGCTTTATGAAGACGTGGCAGGAGCGGCATACGCAGAAAGCTATGCCTGTCCGGAGACGGCCGTGAGACAGCTGGGAGAGGGCTATGGGCAGCTCTTAAGCTTTCTCTGCACGGAGATACGGGGAATGATCGTCTGGGCCTATGAACGGCGGCTGACGGATCTGACCGTTGTGACAGAGCTGTTTATTGAGATCTACAATGCCTTTGAAGAGGGTGTCCCGGAGCTTTCGGTACTGAAGGAGATTGTATACTGGTATATCAGCGATTACTGCGATGTCTGGATTCCGGATCGCGTGCGGGAACAGCTGGATCCGGAGCTTTCCTTTGCCAGAGACATTATCTGCAAGGCTGATTTGTCGGATGTGCGTTACCTATACGCTTTCGGAGAGTATATTACGGAAAATGAGCTGGAAATGAGCCGTTTTCTCTCAAAGTTGCCGGAGGAAGAGATTGAGGCTATGGCTTCCACCTTTACGGAGGGCTATCGGATGGGCTTTGTGAATGCGGGCATTGACCTCAGCCGGAAAAAGACGGTTAATATCCGTTATTCTCTGGGCTTTGAGCGGATGGTCCGGGCAGCAATCGAGCAGTTTGCAAAAATGGGTCTGGAGAGCATTATTTACAGGGAGGCCAGGCACAGCATCAACCGGAGGGCTCAGGGAAATCCCGGTTATGGGAGCACGTCATTTTCCAAGCAGTATTTCTTTGATCACAGGGAGGACAGCGCCCTTTATCTGGATAGCAGGCTGGTGGAGCGCAGGCTGTCCGTCTTAAAGGCTGCTTATGAGGAATATAAGGAGCTGGCAGCCGTTCATGCGGGGCCGGCAGTCATAGAGATCTTCGGCGAGCAGCCATTTCTGCCCGGGAGCTCTCCCGCTGCCTTAAAGCTCAGCAAAAAGCAGCAGGAGCTGAATGTCCGTTACGGCAGCGCAAGCGGGCAGATTGTCAATACGTATATACCGGGGGATGAGCGCAGCTTTACCATCATCGCCTATCCCATTCCCGAGATTGGAGAGCAGTTCCCTGAGATTTTCGCGGAGACGGTGAAGCTCAATACGCTGGACTATCATCTTTACCAGGAGCTTCAGCAGAAGCTGATTGATGCCCTGGATCAGGGAGAGGCCGTTTATATTGAGGGAATGGGGAGCAACCGGACAGCCCTCACTGTATGCCTTGGATCTCTTACGGATCCGAAGAAGGAAACGCTTTTTGAAAATTGCGTGGCGGATGTGAACATTCCTGTGGGAGAGGTATTCACATCTCCCAGGCTTACGGGGACTAACGGAATTCTCCATGTGAGCGAGGTCTATCTGAATGAGCTGAAATATCTGGATCTGGAGCTTCGGTTTGAGGACGGCAGGATAACGGACTACAGTTGCAGGAATTTTGCTTCCCGGGAGGAAAACAGGGCTTACATCAAGACAAATATTTTGTTTAATCATGAAACGCTTCCCCTTGGGGAATTTGCAATCGGCACCAACACCACAGCCTACATGGCGGCAAAAAAATATGACATTGGTCCGCGGCTTCCCATTCTTATTGCGGAAAAGATGGGTCCTCATTTTGCCGTAGGCGATACCTGCTATTCCTGGTCCGAGGAAACGCCCACCTGCAATCCCGACGGCAAGCGGATTGCGGCAAAGGACAATGAGTGTTCCATACTCCGGAAGGAAGATGTGTCAAAGGCCTATTTTAACTGCCATACGGACATTACCATTCCCTATGATGAGCTGGGCTGTATCCGGGTAATGCGTAAGGACGGAAGCACTTGCTCCATTATTGAAAACGGGCGTTTTGTACTGCCGGGGACAGAAGCGCTCAACGAGCCCTTTGATGCATAAGCGTCATGATTGTATGGCCGGTAACTTTTGATTGACAAGGGATCGGGGAAAGGTTACACTTTCTTATGACACAGGAAATTTTATCCTGCCGGGAACAGCAGGAAATAAATATTTGTTATACTTAAGAAACAGGAGGATTTTGTAATGGCAAAGGTAGGAATTGTAATGGGCAGCGATTCGGATATGCCCGTGATGAGCAAAGCGGCGGATATATTGGAGCAGCTGGGCGTGGAATATGAGATGACGATTATTTCGGCCCACCGGGAACCGGACGTGTTCTTTGAGTATGCAAAAACGGCGGAGAGCAGGGGCTTTAAGGTGATTATTGCAGGCGCAGGCATGGCGGCGCATCTGCCGGGGATGTGCGCGGCGATTTTTCCCATGCCGGTGATTGGTATTCCCATGCACACCACGTCGCTGGGCGGAAGGGATTCCCTTTATTCTATTGTACAGATGCCCCAGGGAATACCTGTAGCGACTGTTGCCATAGGAGGAGGCGCCAACGCGGGGCTTCTTGCGGCAAAGATACTTGCGACTTCCGACGGGGCGCTTCTGGAAAGGCTTAAGGAGTACAGCGTGAAAATGAAGGAAAGCGTCCAGAAAAAAGACGAGAGGCTGCAGGCGGAAGGCTATAAAAACTATTGAAAATACAGGATGGGAGCAGGATATGGATTACAAAAAGGCAGGAGTGGATATTGAAGCAGGTTACCGCAGTGTGGAACTGATGAAAGAATATGTAAAGGAAACCATGAGACCGGAAGTGCTTGGAGGTCTTGGCGGATTTTCGGGGGCGTTTTCCCTTTCTTCTATTAAAAACATGGAAAAGCCGGCTCTGGTTTCGGGAACGGACGGTGTGGGAACCAAAATAAAACTGGCGTTTCTT
>OFFT01002174.1_pt1 | contig 10528 bp, 5 predicted proteins | sample 1521581 | NCBI WGS metagenome assembly OFFT01 (sample SAMEA3504084, study PRJEB24116) | mouse gut metagenome | biome: mouse gut; feature: mouse-associated habitat; material: faeces | place: Denmark | collected 2011
TCAGCGTTATGCAGTCTGATTTCACGGCAAGTGAAATCGTTAAGCAGTATATATTGACAAGACGGATTTCATCAGGGAATGGTGGGAGAATCAGGATGCCGTTACTCTGATTACCCGCCCCAGACGCTTTGGCAAGACATTGACGATGAGCATGCTGGAATATTTCTTTTCCGTGGAATGTGCAGGGAAGGCAGGACTCTTTGAAGGCCTTTCCATCTGGAAGGAAGAGCGGTATCGGCATCTACAGGGGACATATCCCGTCATCAGCCTTTCTTTTGCCAGGGTGAAGGAGACCACATTTCCGGGCGCCAGGACGCAGATCTGTCAGATTATTACAGAACTGTATGACAAATATGATTTCCTTCTGGACAGTGGATGCCTGAATGAGCGGGAGAAGGAAAGGTTCCGGGGAGTATCTGTGGACATGGCAGACTATCTGGCTACGAATTCGCTGCATGCGCTGTCGTCCTTCCTTTCACGCTATTATGGCAAAAAGGTCATCCTCCTGTTGGACGAATACGATACGCCCATGCAGGAAGCCTATGTACACGGTTATTGGCGGGAGGTAGTGGAGTTCTTACGGAGCCTGTTCAATGCCTCCTTTAAGACGAACCCTTATCTGGAACGGGCAATCATGACCGGAATCACTCGTGTCAGCAAGGAGTCGATTTTCTCCGATCTGAACAATCTGGAGGTGGTGACTGCTACGTCTGATTTGTATGCAGACAGCTTTGGCTTTACGGAACAGGAGGTATTTGCCGCGCTGGACGAATATGGGATGGGAGATAGGCAGGAGGAAGTGAAGAACTGGTATGACGGCTTCACTTTTGGCAGGCAGAGAGATATTTATAACCCCTGGTCTATTCTGAATTATCTAAAAAATGGTGGATTTGCCGCTTACTGGGCAAACACCAGTTCTAACAGCCTGGTGGGCAAGCTGATTCGGGAGGGCAGCCCGGATATAAAGATGACAATGGAGCTTTTGCTTGGGGATGGAATCTTATATACGGAGATTGACGAACAAATCGTTTTTGACCAACTTGATTACAGCCAGAGCGCTGTCTGGAGCCTGCTTCTGGCCAGTGGATATTTAAGGGTAGAGAGCTGTGAAAGGCCTCCTTACGGAAGCTGGAAGTATGGGCTGAAGCTTGCCAACCGGGAAGTGAGGCTGATGTTCGAGCGGATGATAGACGGGTGGTTCCGCGACTATACGCCCCATTACAATACCTTTATCAAAGCTCTGTTGTTGGGAGATTTGGATGCCATGAATCTGTATATGAACCGGGTGGCGCTGGCTACGTTCAGCAGCTTTGACGCGGGGGTGAAGCCATCGGAGGAAGCGGAGCCGGAGCGTTTTTACCACGGTTTTGTGCTGGGACTGATGGTGGATCTGGCGGATAGATACAGCATTACCTCCAACCGGGAGAGTGGCTTTGGGCGCTATGATGTGCTGTTGGAGCCGAGGAATCCCGCCGGGGACGCGGTATCAAATACTTGCGGAAGAGATGCGATTATTATAGAATTCAAGGTAAACAATCCGAGAAAAGAGAAGAGCCTTGAAGATACGGTACAGGCTGCGCTGCAGCAGATTGAGGAGAAAGGGTATGAGGCCGCGCTGCTGGAAAAGGGATTCCCGGCAGAGCGGATTCAAAAGTATGGATTTGCGTTTAGTGGAAAACAGGTGTTGATTGGAGGCTGAAATTGAGTCTGCGGGTGCAGATGCCAGGGAGCTGTTCGGGGCGCTGCCGGGAGCCTGGAGCGGGGGGTTCTGCTCTGGGGAGCCGCGGAAGGGGAATGGTATAAAGGGAGCCGGGATGGAATGTCCCGGCTTTTTTGTTGTCTGAAATGATACCAAAAAGTGTACTTTTTGAGAATTGGCTGTACGTCTGATAACCTACCCTATTTTAATACAACATGGGCATAAAATCAAGAGAAAACATATATTTTTCTTGGTAATTGTGCCCATCTTTTGATATTGGCCAAAAAGTACACTTTTTGGGAATCGCGCATTGTCATGTGATTATAGAGAGTAAAAGGAACTCCAAAATGCCGTCAGACAAGGTATGCAAGACTGTCCACCAGTACAGCAAGACCCCGCTTTGCGCGGAGGATATGAAGAAGCTGCAGGAGATTGCGGCGGATTACGGCAAGGTGAAGCGCTATGTATACCAGAGGTACAGCGGCATCGGAGGGCTGTCCAAACTGTATCCCGGCTACACCGTCCAGAATGAGATGACGGAGAGCGGCCTGCGGGGAGAGTTGGGACTGCCGTCGGTGTACTTTTACCTGGCCGTGTTCGATGCGCTGGGGGACATCAAAAGCCAGTGGGCCCGGACAAAATCCCGGGTGCTGCAGCTGATTGGCAGAAACGAGGGTCTGACCGAGGAGGAGAAGCATTACCTCCGGTTCCTGTTGAAGGTGAACAACGCCTTTACCGCCGTGCTGAACCAGGAGCCCATCGTCCTGCCCCGGGAGCTGCAGAGGAAGCAGGAGGAACTGGCATCCAAAGTGGATGCGGAAAAGCTCCACCGCTATCTGTGCAGACAGGTGCGGAAGTACCGGGTGAAAAGCAGGGAAACGGACAAGGCGGAGACAGAGCCACAGGCTTCGGCGCAGCCGCCATGGGGATTTTCCGTCGCGGAGCGAGCCTACCGCTACGGGGAGAAGGACGGCAGCAGAGGAATCTACATTTCCACCAAAGAGAACCGGAAGCGGGTCTTCGTGCCCCTGACAGACGGGAACCAGTACAAGCGTCAGCTTTATGTCAGACTGTATCCCCAGGAAGGGAATGTTGAAATCATGACCGCGGTGGATGTGGCGGTGCGGGTTCATGAGGACTATGTGAACCGGATAGGACTGGCCATGGGGATGTTCACCATGCTCACCACCCAGGAAGGGCATCATTATGGCGAGGAACTGGGCGCTCTGCAGACGGAATATGCCGAATGGGTCAGGCAGCAGACCAGGAGCTATAACCGCAACAGAGCCGATAACCCGGGGCGCAGGAAGTACAATGCCCGGAGGCATCGGATGGAGGAGCGGCTCCACAGCTATATCAACCAGGAGCTGAACCGCTTCCTGCGCACAGAGAAGCCCCGGAAGGTCTACATCGTCAGAATGCCCAGGCCAAAGGCGGGCGGCATCAACCGGAAAATCAACCATTCCGTGGCCATGTGGCAGAGAGGCTACATCCGCAGCCGCCTGGAGCAGAAATGCAGAGAGCAGTCGGTGGAAATCGTGGAGGTGCTGGGGAAGGACATCAGCAATGAGTGCAGCAGCTGCGGCGCGGTGGAGAGCGGCGGTAGGAAGAAAGGGATTTTCCTCTGCAATGCCTGCGGGTATTCGGCGGAGGAGAAGACGAATACTGCCAGGAACGTGCTGAAGCGGGGGATGGAAGGCAGGGTTGTCAACTGATTTTTGGATAGATACTGACGATTCTGAAAACTTGCCAGGCAAACTGGCGCATGAGCAAAAGGTTCCGGGAATGATGGAGTAAAATTCATCTCGAGCTGCAGCAGCCCGAAGATTTTGCTCTTCACCACTTGGAAACACATGCCGGTCTGGAACATCGTCTCCACCAGGGAGGAGTTGGGCAGAAGCTTGTGCGCATGAAACGTGAATGGGATCATAGGGATGACGATTCAGATGAATTCCGGCGGGGAGCCGGGGTTTTACCGACTTGGAGCCATGCTCCGGGAGGACTGGAGAGTCTGTCCATGATATAAAAAGTCGTGTCTGCGGGCGCGATGGACGGCATTAGAAGGCAGGAACCCTTTGGGCGGCTGCGGATTGGGTATGCCAGGATCCTGGGAACACAGCGCGGTACATACCGCAGGCCTGGAGCGCGGCTTCGGGCAACCGGACAGAAAGTCCGGGATGTGACGTACCAGGGAGCGAAGCGGCTTGACGCCGCATCATCCGGCGAGACGCTATGGATGACCAATATACCTTATTTATATTTAGGAACTGTCGGAAAATAACTGCTGCAATTTCTGTCTGAAAAAGCCTTGAAACACAAGGAAAACGGCTTTGAACGTGCAGCAGTTAGTGGTAGACAATTCCTTAAGACCGTCAGGATTTGCAAAGCTGTCCATAGCGAACTATGGCCTGGGGTCTTTCGGTGTGGTTTACTGCCATTTTCATTGACCTGTAGTGTACATTGTAATTGTAAGTAGTGGTGTTGATTTTTCGGATAAGGACAGACGGAATTCTATCAGAGAATCCGGCACAGGGAGAGGCGGACATGCGGAAAGCGCAGAAGCAGCAGGCTGAGGATTTCATAAAAATATTGGGAGAGGCCCATGACGAAATCCGCAAAGCCATTGAAAAAAAGAATATTTCCGCTGCCCTGAGCCTGCTGGCGGACTGCCAGGACGGAGCCATTGCGCTGGGAAACCTGATTGAAGCAGCGGAAGGGGAGGGCTTTGGCACGATTGCCCTGTTGGAGTCCTACTGTGAGCAGGTCTACCGGATTTACGGGGAACTGGAGAAAGGGCAGCCGATTGCTGTCGGCAAAGCATATAAGAACCTGCGGCAGATGTTGTTCAAGATTGAGAGCAGCGTGAAGAACGATATCAGGATTCGGACAGAGGTGGTGTTCCTGCCTTACAAGGCTTCCATGTGGGACAGCCTGGAGAGCATCTGGAAGGCTGCGGATGAGGATCCGGACTGTAATGCCTATGTGATTCCCATTCCCTATTATGACAAGAATCCGGACGGGAGCTTCCGGGAGCTGCATTATGAGGGCGGGGAGTATCCGAAGGACGTGCCGGTGGTTTGGTATGAGGATTACGATTTCGAGACGCGCAGGCCGGATATGGTATTCATACATAATCCTTATGATGAGTGTAATATTGTGACCAGCGTGCATCCGTTTTTTTATTCGAAGAATTTGAAGAAGTTTACGGATAAGTTGGTGTATGTGCCTTATTTTATATTGGGGGAGGTTGATCCGGAAGACAGGCAGGCGCTGAAGGATATCGAGAAGTTCTGCCTGGTGCCGGGGGTGGCGTACGCAGATCAGGTGATTGTGCAGTCTGAGGACATGCGGCAGGCTTATGTCAATGTGCTGACGGAGTTCATGTCGGGGCAGGGGCGGAGCAGGGCTTATTGGGAGAAGAAGATACTGGGGCTGGGGTCGCCGAAGGTGGACAAGGTGCTGGGCACCAGGAAAGAGAATCTGGAGATACCTGAGGAATGGAAGAAGGTCATCCAGAGGCCGGATGGGAGCTGGAAGAAGGTCATCTTCTATAATACTACAGTGACAGCGCTGCTGCAGCATAGTGAGCAGTATTTGGTAAAGCTGCGGGATGTGCTGCGGGTTTTTTATGAGAACCGGGACGAGGTGGCGCTGCTGTGGAGACCCCATCCGCTGATGGAGGCGACGATTGAGAGCATGCGGCCGGAGTTGGGGGCGGCATATAAGGAGATTGTGGGAGCCTACAGGAGGGATGGATGGGGAGTTTACGATGACAGCAGTGATATGGACAGGGCGGTTTGCTTGAGTGATGGGTATTATGGAGATGGGAGCAGCGTGGTACAATTGTTCTGTGCTTTAAATAAATTCGTTTTGCATCAATACATAGAAGATGAGATGGAAAGCATGAACAATTTAATGAGAGTGATTCCGCGGGCGATATGTGGCAGGCAATGCGATAAATATGTATTAGATTTTGCAGATAATTACCTGTACAAGGATTGTGGAGACGGGGAGCTTGAATTTGTTTCTGATATAGAACGGGGGAGAGGATGCAACGGTTTTGAGTATGGGGAAATAATAAATCGTAAGAATGATATCATAATAGTTCCCAATTATTGTGAATTTTTTTTAATATATAATTTAGTGGAAAAAAGTATTAGGCATATTTATGTAGATAAAAAGCTATATGAGAATAATATAAACAAACCGGGGTTCCATAAGATTATTCCATACGGGAACAAAATATTTATTACAAAGTATGTTTGCAATGCAGTCGCATGCATTGACATGAATACATTGGAGATAACATATACCAACATTTTTGATGATTCCGAACAGGAATGGAATTTGTTTAGGACGGTGGGGGATTGTTATGGTTATGGCAGTTTGTTATATATCCCCCTGATGGATACGAATTATTTTATTATATTTGATATGGAGAACTGCACCCATGAAGTCAAGCAGTTGTATGAGAATATTAAAATAGCTACAATCTGTGGTTGTGGCGATGAAGTTTATATCGTTGAAATGAATGGGAGAAAGCTGTATACACTTAACCTGAGTAAATGGAAGATTCAGGATGTAATGGATATTTTCTTACCAGATGGATTTATTCAGAAGGTTTCCAGCGAAGAGCATGATATTAAGTTTATTGGCAGCATTTACTATAAGAGACAGTTATGGTTGATGCCTTATGCTAGGTCAAATATGATTGTTCGAATAGAGTTGGGACTTAGGTGCACAGAATGCGGATGTCAACATGATATGAGTCAAGTGTTGAATTACACAAGAGAGGGAGGGGTGCTTTGGATTTATACCGATAAAGGGGCGATTAAGATAGATATGGATACTTTAGAGGTGGTATTTACTGACTATTTTCAAAGCAAATCGAGTGCCAAGACATATTGGAGGCATAAATTGCATTATACAGGTACTGCTATAGAAATGAATGAATTATGGTTTCCGCTGGAAAATTATATAGAATATATTGCCGGACATGAGCAGGTGAAAGATATGGGTTAAAGTATGGGATATAATGGGCGGAAAAGATATAAAGAATAAGGTTGGAGAAAATAGAATGAGGGAGATTTGGATTTTGGGAAGCTATCCTCCGCCGTATGGAGGCGTTGCTACTTTTGTAAAGAATCTGCATGATAATTTTTTACGAGATAAGATAGCTCATCACATGGTTATACGTTCTGATAGAAACTATAATGGGATGAAGTTGTTGGAAACGGATTCTTTGCCATATTTCTTTCAAATGTCTGGAATCACCCCAAATAGCATTGTTATTGATTCCTGCAATATTTTTTTAGAATATCCGAAGCCTATTAGCAGTAAAAAAAAATTTGTAATATGGAATTTCCTTGTAAAGCAAAAGAAGATTAAGTGGATAAAGATTTTTCATGATGGAACAATGCCTTACCGATTTAAAAATTTTGGATATGTGGAAAAATTTATCCTGAGATATTCGCTCAATAATATGGAAAAAGTTTTGACTGTGGATGATTCGATACGAAAATGGCTTGTGGAGGATATAGGCTATAAAGGTGAAGTTGAAATCATAAAAAGCATTCTTCCAAGGAAACCGCGCACATAGGTGGCGTCTTTGATTTCGGAAAACTGGGTCAGCCAGTCTACAATCGTCAAATCGTTGTCAAATTCCTCGGTATTGTCTTTAGGGAAATATGCCTGGGAGGTAGTGACGCCCCACTTAAACGTACCCTCATCAGGTTCCATTTCACCCATAAGGATTTTGAAAAATAGAGTTTTTGCCTGTTCGTTTCCGCCTACAAAAGCGATCTTGTCGTTGTGTCCCAATGTAAAAGTAATATCGTCGAGGACTTTTACGCCGTCAATGGTTTTTGAAAGATTTTCAACCATCAGGATTTCATTTCCGATTTCACGGTTGGGGCGGAAATCAATATAAGGGTATTTACGGCTGGAGGGCCTGATTTCATCCAGCTCGATTTTTTCAAGGGCCCTCTTTCTGGAGGTAGCCTGCTTGGACTTGGAAGCGTTGGCGGAGAAGCGGGAGATAAACTCCTGCAGTTCCTTGATTTTTTCTTCCTTTTTCTTGTTGGCTTCCTTCATCTGACGGATTAAGAGCTGGCTGGACTCATACCAGAAATCATAGTTTCCGGCATAAAGCTGGATTTTGGCGTAGTCAATATCCGCAGTGTGGGTGCAGACTTTGTTCAGGAAATACCGGTCATGGGATACCACAATAACCGTATTGTTGAAATTGATTAAAAATTCTTCCAGCCATGCGATGGCGTCCAGATCCAGGTGGTTGGTGGGCTCGTCTAAGAGCAGGATGTCCGGGTTGCCGAAAAGTGCCTGGGCCAGCAGCACTTTTACCTTCTGGGCACCTAAAAGATCTTTCATGACGCTGTAGTGGAGGTCCGTTTCAATGCCTAAGCCGTTTAACAGGGTGGCGGCGTCGGACTCTGCCTCCCAGCCGTCCATGTCGGCAAATTCCGCCTCCAGTTCGCTGGCGCGGATGCCGTCCTCATCGGAGAAATCCTCCTTGGCGTAGATGGCGTCTTTCTCCTTCATAATCTCATAAAGCCTTGCATTTCCCATAATCACTGTGTCCAGAACCGTGTACTCGTCGTATTGGAAGTGATCCTGCTTTAGGAAGGAGAGGCGCTGGCCGGGAGTGACGGCAATGTCGCCGTTGGTGGAATCCAGCTCCCCGGAGAGGATTTTCAGGAAGGTGGACTTTCCGGCCCCGTTGGCCCCGATAAGGCCGTAGCAGTTGCCCTCGGTAAATTTGATATTCACGTCCTCGAATAAGGCCTTTTTGCCAATCCGCAGGGTTACATTATTTGCACTAATCATAGATTCCGCTCCTCATGATGGTTGTTGTAATCCCTTCCTATTTTACAGAAAAATGCCGATTTTGCAAGTGTTTTTTCCGGGAGCGGCTAGGGAAGCGGAAGAAAATTGTAATTGGAGATTGCGATTTGCGCAAAGGTGAAATATAATGGTCTGAGAAAAGGTTCCGGTACGGAACATTTACAATCGAGGGGAATGCTGTATGCAGGAAATGGGAGGTTATAGCTTTTGTCCGAAATGCGGAGCAGTCATGCGCGGCGGGATATGTCCGGGCTGCGGATCTGGGAAAGGAATCCGCAGAGGTGCAGCCAAAGAACGGAAAAAGTCCGGATCCCGCAGTTCCGGAAAAGGGATTCTGTGGCTGGTTCTGGCGGTCGTTGTGCTCTGCGGCATGGTGATTGGGACTTCTTTTAAAGACAGGGGGGAGCTTCCGTTGGAAGAGGAGGATACGGATATGTCCGGGGATTCCGGTTTTTCCGGCGGGGAGCAGGAATATTATTTTGACGGCTCTCTGGTTACGGAGGACCCAACCGCTTACGGAGAACCCCTGACCGGAAGCGGCGGCCTTTTTGGAGGGCGGCCGGTTCTGCCTTATCAGCCGGAGGTAGATCCGGAATCCTATCATCCGGATCCGGAGGATGATTTTTACCGGTGTCTGGCCAATGCCCAGGCGGAGGAGGGACTTGGCTATTCCGTGACATGGGAACCGGTGGAGATTGCCCTGGAGAACGGAGCAGAGAAGGGTACCTTTGAGATTCCCAGGGTGGAGATGGAAGATACAGAGCTTGCCGGGCGTATGAATTCTGAAATTCGGGAGATGATTTTACCAGAGGATCTAAAAGGAGAGTACCTGCCCCAGATTTCTTTCTATGTGACCTGCATGAGCGAGGAACGGTTCAGCGCAGTGCTGAAGCTGGGAATTCCGGATCCATCCACCCAGCAGGAGTACGCAGGCGTTACCTATATGGAATATCCCAAGCTTCTGCGGACACTCAACTACGATCTGCAAACGGGAGAGAGGCTTTCCAACGGGGACATGCTTGCGGTGACGCCGGCTATGGCCAGCCGTTTCTGGTCTCTGTGCTGCTGGCAGAATCCCAACCACAGTATGCTTGACACCTTTGCGGATCTGGGAATCGAAGGATTGGCGGAGAAGCTGTCCGGGGAAGAGGGGATTTTCTTTTACACGCCGGTGGGGCTGGAAATTGGCTTCCGGGATGAGCGGGGCTATATTACGGCTACCATGAACCGGGAACACTCCCTGCCTTTCTATCGGTATTTCCTGGAGGAGCCAGACTATGAGCCCTCGCCGGAGGATGCGTACTATAAAAGGCTGGTCAATGCTGTCCGGGAGGATTTGAGCTACCAGGTGGAATTTCAGGTCCATAACTACGAGGATGAGACAGGGCGGTATTATTTCTATTATCCCCAGCTTGCGGGAGGAGAGATTCCCAACCTGGAGGAGATCAATGCCCGCATCCGGGAAGCTGCCTGGATTTACGGAGAGGAACCTTTTCTGGGGGCTCCCAGCGGAGTGGAGACGATTTCCTACGTGACCTATATGGATGAAGAAGTCATCAGCATTGTGGTGTGCGAGTATACGTATATTCTGAACCTGGAGGGAATCTGGGAAGGGCCGGGGCGTCTCTACAGCGTCACCTTCGATCTGGCAGAGGGAAAGGAGATTCCGAAGCTGGAGATTCTGGATATGGATGCAGACTTTGCCGCCCGGTTTCTTAAGCTTTTGGAAGAACAGGAGGAGAAAAATCCCAGACGGAGCAGCATGGATCTGGAGACGCCGGAGTCCATCTACCGGTTTTATTTCACGGATGACTGGAACAATCTGGTTTTTTATACGCCGGTGGGAATCGAGGCCGGGTTTAACCGGATCGGATATTATTTAACGGTTACAGTAAAACAATCACAGGAGGATGAAAGAAATGAAAATGAGAACATGTATTTCCGCCATGCTCATATCCTGGCAGTCCT
>OFFT01002175.1_pt1 | contig 10521 bp, 16 predicted proteins | sample 1521581 | NCBI WGS metagenome assembly OFFT01 (sample SAMEA3504084, study PRJEB24116) | mouse gut metagenome | biome: mouse gut; feature: mouse-associated habitat; material: faeces | place: Denmark | collected 2011
CTGAAAATGCGAGGATCTGCTTATTACCCTGATGGGAGCCGAAAAAATTAGTTCCCAGGTCTGGCAGGCTGGCAGCGTCTTTGAAAAAGACAGGGCCTTCATCTGAATATGTGGGCACATAATAAACATCAAACTTACTCTGAAATTCTTCCAGAATAGCCTGCAAATCCTCTCGTTTGGCATAAAAGCGAAATCTCCGTACCTTCATATGCATCTGCCTCCTTTCCAGTCATTCCATGTCCGGACATCGATTACCAGTTCTCCCGCACCTCATCCATGACATTCCAAATTTCCGAAAGCGTCACCGGAGCCGCATTTTCGTCCGCCTGTCCGTATTCTCCCTGCAGGATACACTCTTCGTAAAGCCTCTGCATGGCCATAAAGATATCCTCCCGTTCCTCTGTCTCGATGAACTCCTCATAGCGGTCATTAAGCTTATTAAAATACCCGGTGTACCTGCGGACAATCTCTTCGATTTCTTTTCTGTCCGCCGCCCTGCCCATCGCCTCCGTCAGCAGCTTCTTTGTATCTTTGTAACACTTTCTGGCGCTCCGGTATGCCGCCTCAGGAATAAACTCGTTTCCATCCCAATGGCGGAGCGGGTTCTCCAGGTTATCCCTAAGCCATCCTTCATCCCGTAAATGGGTGACACTTAACCTGTCCAGCTTCCCTTTCCAGTGTTTTTTCAGGTACAGGCCCGCTCCTTTGGGAACGCTGTCAAAATCCAGCTCCCGCAGTTCCTGCAGCCCCTCCAATGTTTCCATATCCCTCTCATCATATCCAAACAGATCCTTACAGTAAAGATTCCGAAGCCCGGACAGCTTTCCTGCCTCCTGCATATGGGTTACGGTGCCGGGAGTTCCGCTTATGTTTAAATATTCCGCCTCTGGAAACTGTTCGGCCGCCTGCCTCATATCCAGCTCTTTTATGTCGGTCAGGCAAAGCCTCTGGACCCGGTTTTTTTGAAGTCCGTATCTCTGAAGCAGCGCCTTTTTCAAGGATATTTCCAGGGTCAGTTTCCCACTGCAAAGACTGTCGTCAATCTGCAGTTCCGGCCGGATCTTCCCATACAGCTTCAGAAAGCGGGTATCTTTTGGAAGTACCAGTTTCCTGATTCCGCTCATATCCAGCTCCAGATTGTCCAGGCAGGTCTTCCCAAGGTCAAGTACCTCCACACCTGCCTTTTGCAGGCGCAGTGTCCGAAGCAACGGTACTGTGGAGAGCAGCTTCTGAAGCTTACCGGAATACCCCTGCAATTCGGCATAAGTGATACAGGGAAACTCTTCTAACGTATCTTTTTCTGTCAGGCATTGGTAAAGATCATCCCGCAGTCCTCCGGTATTCTTTCGGAACATCCTGCCATGTACAGATACAAAATCGCCGCTGTTACTATATTTTTTGTATGCCGACCTGTCGGTTTCGTCAAAAGACTTCCAGCGCTCTTCATAATAGTAATCTTCCCCTGTGGGCCACTTCCAGGAGTAGGAATCCCATACCGGACTGCTTTTGAGCCCGCACTGGCCTATGTACCGGTAATCCCTGGGAACAGGAGTATTTTCAATCCCTGTTTTTATCATCTGATGGTGATACCGGAAGGATTCCCGGTGATACGGTTGTAACCGCTCCAGGCTGTCTTTTTCGGGCAGGTCATCCTCCAGATAATCAAGCAGCACATAGCAAATGCTTTTGCCATCCACGGCAAGGATCTGGCAGGCGCCGTATTTCCCCAGCATTTCCACATAAAAGGCATATACCTCTCCCGGCTTTGCAGTTCTTTGTTTTAATTTGGCTGAGCGCTGCTCCTTTTTCATGGCTTCATTCCTCCCCAATGCCATAGATGGTCTTATCATTGTCTAATAGATGCGTTTCCACATTCGTATTTTCTATAAACGAATCTTCTTGCTGATTATCTTTTCCACAAAATTCTCAAAAGAGTCGGCAACTGTCTGACATTCTTCAAATTCCGGCTCACTGCCATAAACAATACTGCCTTCTTTTATGGAGATTGCATAATAAGCATAACCGCCTTCTAAGGATAAAAAGACAGGTAAATGTCTATCCCAAAACTTTCTGATCTCATCCTTCCATGCCGCATCATTTTCTGCGGCCTTCAAGCTGAGCAGTTCCCATTCGTTCCATTGCCATGCCTTGTCTCCCTGCATATCATAATCTTCCGAACATAAAAACCAGGCTCTCTCATCACCTCGTATCATACTTTTTACAATGGAAACAAATTCCACCCAGCTTTTCGGGTAGCCGGTATATCGGCTTTTCATTGGTTCAGGCAGACAGAATCTCTGTTTTTCATTCCTCTCTACAGTCCAGCCCTGTTCTTTCATACAGCTTATAAATTTATCAATCATTTTGCGTTTTCCTCCAGAAATAAAAGCGCATCCTCATGAGTAACAGCCAGAACCCATTCCATCTCTCTGTTAAAAATACATACATCCACCTGGTCCCATGGTTCAAGTTTCAAAATATAAGTGACAACTTCTTCCATCCTTGCAGCATATAAGGTCTTGTCTCTCTCATCATAAAAAAATATCATGTCTTCTGGCGGAATGGGAATATCCCTGATCTCTTCCATAGAAATGCATTTGGGCTTCCTCGCAAAAGAATTCCACATCAGACCATACTTCCGCAATTTTTCCTTATCCACATAATGCTCTGCAAAATCTTTTAAAATACAGTTCGCATCTGTCTGCGGCATCTTCTTCGCAAACTTGAGTTCTCCCATATTCAGCCTCCCTGTCATCTATCTCCGGAAACTTGCAAGAAAATTTTCATACTCCTGCTCCAACTGCTTCCCATAAGGATCATTCATGGCCTTTGCCGCCGCAATCCCCTTTATATATAAATTTCCGTACCAGCTCGACTGCGGCACCTTCTGCAGTTCTGTCTTTGCCCAGTTCCACAGACCGGCTGCTGCCTTACTATGATTTGCTGTGACTTCAAAGCAGTCTTCCAGGATATCCTTGAACAACCGGAGCGTCCGGATCTGTCCGTAATCCGTGGTTTCGATTACTTTTTCGCATAAACAGAGTGCCTTTCCATAATCGCACATATGTATGTAGTGCCGGAGCAGATTTTTATACCCGGAAATGATATCTCCCATACTGCTTTTTTCTGTTGACAGGATTTCCTCCAGCTGTTCCTGATAGAGCCTTTCATTTTCCCCATTTCTTTCCAGAAATGTGTTAAAGTCGATCAGCACTCTGCGGTTGGAATCGGACCATTCTGTAATAGTCTTTTTCCACTCATCCACCAGACTTCCCATCACATCTCTGTATCCCATTTCCCGGCACAAATAGATACAGTCCTGCAGGCTGTTTGTCCCAAAGTCATCCTCCATCTGTCCGTCCGGGTCATAGCCGCAGGCGCAGTCAAAATTTGCGTTCTTTGCCCTCTCCAATAAACCGACATATTTTCCATCTCCATTGTATTTTCTGATCAGGTGCGTCAGCTGCAGTGTACTTCCTATCCCCTGGAATGAATTCCGCTCCCTGTCCTTCAGCTCCTCCTCAAAAAGGAAAGCAACCGCCTCTTCGTCATTGATATGGCAGTACAGAAAATAATACGCCAGCCGGAGACGGTCAATATAATTCTCGTCATCCGTACCCCATTCTCCATTATGAAATTCCTTATAGCGGACTGTGTTGTCATTTCCTGCTTTCAGAGCCTGGTAAACAGCCTGCTGCTCTTCTAATTTAGATTTTAACTGTTCTTTCCCCATAGTCAGTTCCTTCCATCCACTCCTTTTGAGCCAGTTCCGCCAACATACGCCGGGCATCTTCCACCACATACAACGTCCCGCCCTCCCGGATCGCGTATTCCAGATGTGTTCTGGCGTTCTTTAACTCATTGCAGGCAATATCTACATCCGCAAGGCATACGGCAGAAACCACTTTTTGAAGCTTGGCTGTATATCCAGCGCTCCGGGCTTCCTCCATGCGGCGGAATGTCTCATACTCTCCCCGCCACAGCGCCAGGCTGGCATCCATAGCCTTCAGCATCTTCTGCCCTGTTTTCTGTACGGATGCTTTTGTGGATGAGGAGATAAGAGCATCCGCTTCCTGCCTCACCTGCATCGCCCTTTCCAGATCTTTCATCTTTTTATAACAGCTAAAACGGGTGTTCAAAAGGACAAGTTGATAATTAGCGCTTACTTTGTCCTTACATAGAGACTCTGCCAAAGCCAGCGCATCGATAAACTGTCCGGACCACATAAGCCCGGATGCCTCATTGACATGGATAGCCCGGATACTCCACTTTCTTTTATATACCTTTTCCAGCAATCGCATTACCTGAACATAGGTTACCGGATCGCAGTCCTGGCTCAAAATCAGATTCAAGAGCATAAAATCACGGGAGATCCAAATGCTGATTGGAAAAGTAATCACAAAAAGAATCAACAGTTTGAGCAGAACATCTGCAATGCCGTCATCGCCCCACCAGATTCCCCTGATGCCCGCAATAACATACAGCAAGAGGATCAGAATGAGAAGCCCCTGCTTGGCCCTAAGTCTCTTTTTGTGTTGACGAACAATCTCTTCCGGAGTTTTATTTTGATATTGCATAGTAGCTTTCATGTTTTTTCCATCCTCTTTTCTTTTATGTTGTGTCAATGCAATCTATTATTTTGTTCCGATATCACTTATCATCTTTCAAACCTAATATCCCAAAAACAATACCTGCTATCATCGCTGCCTCTCCAATATACTGCGGCAGCTGCATATAGTGCGCCTGTACGTTCACATCTGCAAATCCTAATGTTCCGGCTGAAAACATAACTGCCCCACCCACAAAAATGAAACCGCCTAAAACAATTTTTTCATCTGTTTATCCCCTTTAAAATTCCGGCTTTTCCGGTTCTATAAAACGGAATTTTATCTCGCATAAATTGCGATTTTCCCAGTTCTACAATCGGAAGTTACAGATTTTCTATCTGTTCATCTAAATATGTGAAAAGTAATGACCATATATCAATTCCACTATGTAGATACAGCTGCTTATTAAGTTCTTCAATTCTTGCCTCAGCTTCCTCGTTTAGTTCGTGATTATCATTAAATGTGGTAATATCATACTCTTGTTGAGTCTCGCTTAAAAATTCTCCTCTCATTATATCGGGCGGCGCAATCTGACATATTTTTTCAAGTATATCCGCATCATTCTTGTCGCCAATTATTCTAAATGCCTGTATAATGTTAGGCGCATAATGACCGATAGAATTTTCAAGAAAGGCGAAAATTCCTTCCATAATCAATTCTGTATCAAATGCAATTAAGAAAGAAGCTGTTTGAATAAAGTCAGCACATTTCAACCACTGATCATAATCATTACTCCATAAATCAGTTGCAAGTTTTTCGCATAGAGTTTCGCCTGTAAATTGTCTGATATTTATTTCCTTACCGTCAATCCATCTCATATTCTTGCTCCTATAAATCAAATCTTCTTCGTCAATATATTTCTGCATTCGTTAAAGAGTATCGAGCCAAAACGCTGGCACATAGCATTCTTTATATTCATGACTGTTTGGATAGTCTACCAACAAATAATGTTTTAATTTTTCATTACTTTCAAAGCAAATTACTTTGTTCATAGGAATTTCACTAAACCAACCATCCCCATATTGATTTCGAGGTCCTCCAAGACCACATGGCTGATGACCGTCGCGAACATGGCACCACCAAGTGAAACCTTTAATTGTTATACCCAACTCCTCCATATAATCAATAAATTCACCAATATTCTGTGTAGGACAAATCATGTCTACATAACCATTTCCAACGCACTGTATATGAAGTTTTTCCATAATTGTATCAACTGCTGCTTTATCAAAATCCACAGAAGGTGCCTCCAACTTTCGCTTTTTGATTAGTTTTCCGAAAATTTAATTATTTTCCTTTTCTGAAACTTCCCCTTCCCCGGTATGTGACAACACCACAAGTAAAACATTAACCACAATTTTTACATTTAATCACATGACATATAACATCATCTATCCAACATCCATTTTCATCTTTTACTTTATCTGTGTCACAATCCTTCGATTCAAATTGAAAACTTCCACTATCCACCAGAGATTGTATATATTTTAGGCAGTCAAGATATTCTTTAGGAGTGGGAAAGAAATCAACTGTTTTTACTTTTTCACATATTTCGCACATAGGCTTCTCCTTGAATCCCGCTTTTCTTCTTGATCAATTTTTCCCTGCATTTTGTAGATTATCAGCCATCTCAAAAAACTTACATTTGCACTCCGGGCAGACTGACGGAATAATCAGCGGACAAAATTTCAGCTTCGCATATTTGATATGCCGCCCCTCTATGTTCCGTAAACATTCCTTTTCTTTCAGGTTATCCCCTCTTGTCGGAACATAATACGGAAATGGATGCCCGCAGCAAGGACACCGCCAAAAAAGTTTTGGGGTAAATCCAAACGGAACAGCCGCAAAAAAAATCGGAAGTGATATAGCAGCCACCACAATGAAAAACGCAAAAAACGGTTTGTTCTCTATCATGGCACTCATTCCCATGTTCCTGCCCCAAATAACCACGGGAATGAACAGCACCATACTGCAAACACCAAAAGCGGCAAAGCATCCCCATTGTATCAGAAATACTGCTTTCGCAAAGGCACAGCATCGCCGGAACCGGGGCGGCATCTGTGGGAAAACATATGGGAATGGTTTTGATGTATTCTCCTGCTGTAATCGCCAGTTCGTAATATTATCCGTGGGTCTTCTCATTATCCTGTCCTCTTATAATTACGCTTAGTCGTGAGGGTAGTCCATCAACATAAAATCTACTGATATTTCCATATCTCTTTATGTTTCAGTATTGCAGGATAATTTGCCTCCTGGCTGTCATGGAAAAGATACAGCAGAGTTTTTATGGCAAAGGAACGAGCATAATCTATATCTATGCCTTTTACAACCTTCTTTAACAGCATCATCTCACTTAGTTCGTCTACCCAATGATTGATCTTAGGCGGAAACTTGCCATAGCAAAAATCATTAAAGTCCGAAAGTGCGGCACTATACCCCAGGGAGTTCTTTCGTTTTTTCATATCAGACTTCTCATACTCACCAGCAAGACGGTCAACCGTTCGATACAATTCAAAAATTTCCGGTTCCGTCAATTCGGATAAATGTTCATCCAAATAAGCCCTGGTTATTTTGGCGTCCCGGTAGTCTTTGTCCAGCCATGTCTGCTGTTTTTCATAGGATAGGTTTATCTCCGGCAAATGTTCAACATACCATGCGCCTAATTCAGCAAGGCCATTTTGCAGACTGTCTTTGTCATTCCCCGTATCAAACCACGGCGAACAGACCGTATATTTTTCGGGGATACTGGAAAGCCTGCCATAACCGGAGTAGTTTGACACCTTGTAAGTACACATGGCCGCACTCCAATCGTACTTAAGATAACTAACATAAACATTGTTGAGCCGCAGATGGATTTGTTCATTCCAGAATCCACGTTCTATACGCAGATGCCGGAAGCTGCCCCTTTCACTTCGCTGTGCAAATGGGTAATACGGGCCGCTGCTCCCATCCCGCAGGACAAAGTAGCAGGCTTTATCAAATTCTTTCGGGGGAAAGATAGATTGAAAACCAACAAAGTATTTTTCACCAAATTCAATGATTTCTTTTTTGCAGATTATACAGCGTTTCATCAGGTGCCTCCGTTTTTTATCTTTTAAGTTGTTTGTTGCAGCATCAATCCGTTTTCATGACTATTGGTAAGAGATAAATCATTCGCTCCTTAACCAATCAACCTCTGAATACATGGAACCAGTGTTTATGAAATTTATAATAATCTCAAATAAATCATGTTTATTATCACAAACATGAAGCAATGGACAGTCTTCTCCATTTATTTCAAATGTTGTTAATGCCTCTCTGTTTTTTTCGTCCTGCTCAAATTCGTCCATATTTGAACATACGAAAACATTATGGGTTGATTTGTAATTCTCAAACAAGTCTGAATACTGCGGATTTAGAAATGTATATGTTATTCCTGTTGCTATTTCTATGATCACGATATACGAAGATTTCCCTTCACAGAATACATCTATTGCCCATTCATCATCGCCATAGACAGCAGCAAACCCAAGAAGAGTTTCAGCGTCTATATAACTTTTAATTTCATGTGGTACATCTACCTGAAAATCAATTTCTCTGCATACAGACTCACCCTCGTTCAAAAAAGTTAATGTGATATCATGACATTTATATTCCATAACTTGTCCTCCAAATTTTTATTTGCAATATGTAAAAATTTCAAATATCAAATATACACTCACAAGTAAATTTCAAAATTGTCACTGCTCCATGTGGAAAGCACATTTTCAGCAAGTGCCTTGTCCACTCTCAGCACTGTGTATTCACAATCACAGTAAATATAATCTTCCAGCACGATCAGCCGCATCCCATGCGAATCCAAAACCTGGTTTATTGCGGTCATAGATTTTTTGAAATTATCATAATCGCTGCAATCCGTGTATATCTTTTCTCTATGGACAATCTCTGAAATTTCCGGATATTCTATTCCCTGTGTATGGAAAAACTCCGTTAAAGTATGTGTCAGGTCATCCTCATAGCCGCCGATCTGAATACCGTAACCGTGAGCGCAGAGAAAAACGGCACAAAAACATTCCGCATCCCACTCATCTTCCTTTAAAAAGTCCAAAAATTCTTCCAGTATATGCTTTCTTTTGGATAATTGGCACAACCGAAAGTATCTTTTCTATATCGGCAAAATGGATATTCGCAATGTTTTCCCATGAGCCCCACGCTGAAAATTGATAAGCTTGTAAAAATCATTTTCTATTTTTCAAAAAGAATTTCGCTCTTTTTTATATCCGTATTCGGAAAATATCCCCTTAACCTCGCCAATTATCGTTTTCATATTTTTCGCTCCTTATAGACGAAAAAGTGTCTGCTATATTCGGCGTTGTTTCGGCTGTATACTTAGTCCATGTCCGGTAGGCATTTCGTAACCTGTTTTTGTCATGCTGTTCAATTCTCTCTTTTGATTGTCCAACATACCAATGGAAATATTCTTCTGCCTGTTTCTTGCTTAAACTCCGAAATCCATTATGATGAAATGGAGCAATCATTAACTTATATTCATTCATTTCGACTCACCCTTTATTCCATACTGATCATTGAGGTAATGGTTATAATTCCTGAATACCGGCCTGCTGTAACCAGCCTTTCAGTTTTTTTATGGGGAAACCGGTAAATGTATAGGCATCCTCTGTCAAGCCATGTTCACCAATCACTGTTTTTTCTGCCTGGCCAAATATAGTCACAGACGGAAAAAAGAGAAGGATTCTGCCAAATGTAAAGCCCCTTATTTTTGATAGTTTTAACTCAATGCCTGTATAAGTGTCCAAAAATACTCTTTGATTTGTCACATAAATTGTGGCATGCCAGCATTGGTAGGTATGCTTCTCTAAATCCCTATAAGATACGAGCCCTTGTCCAATTCGTGATTCGCCTGGATTAAGCTGTAAATTTGCCATAGCTATTACCTCTGTACTTTCTTTTTTATCATTGTTCCATAAAAAAAATAGTGATAATCGTCCTCCGCATCGCCATCTTCCATAACTCTGAAAGAATCAAAATCCGCATCCACCAACCGATTGCCCCAAAAGATATATTTATCATCACAAGCATATCCGTCACCCAATATCACAAAATTCTGTACTTTTGCTTTCAATAACTGATCTCTCCAAAATATGTGCTTATCATCGCAGGCATATCCATCACTTAGTACAGCAAAGGATTGAGGAATTGCTCCTTTTACTGTTACCTGGCAAAAATATACACGTTCGTCATCTTTTGTATATCCATCGGTCAAGATAGTAAAGGCAGCCGGATTTTTACACGTTTTCAGTCGGACAGCATGGCGGGTTTCCGTAGAATAAGTAAAAAAGTACACAAATTCTGCATCTCTGCCATAACCTTCAGGGCCATACATTCCAATACCATCATCCAATATTTCAAAGGTTTCCGGATGTGCAATCTTAGCATCACCATATGGAGTATAAATGATCTGATGGTTTCCAATATAGGCCGGATTAAAGACGTGAAAGTCCTCCGGTGTAATGCCACGCAGCAGGACGCCTCTTCGATAAACCCGCTCTTTGTCCTTTATAAAGTCATGATTCAGAACCTCCATTGTAGCAAGATCAATTTTGACACGGCGGAAAATATTTTCATACGATTGCTGTTCCGGCATAAAGGCCACTTCACCGTCACATTCACGGTAGCCGGATGGTTTTCCATTGTTATCTTTTAAAATACGTGCGTAACCCATTGTATGATCCCTCTTTTTATGATTATATAACTACTGAGTTTTCATATATTAGTTTCAAAGAGTCAAACAATTCCTCCATGAAAATCCCCCTGATTCAATTTTTCACTTTATTCAGCTGTCTGTTAAACTAAACTTGAAAATCTCAATACTTCAGGAGATAAAACCCCCAAACACAGTTACTGAACTCTCCAG
>OFFT01002177.1_pt1 | contig 10518 bp, 8 predicted proteins | sample 1521581 | NCBI WGS metagenome assembly OFFT01 (sample SAMEA3504084, study PRJEB24116) | mouse gut metagenome | biome: mouse gut; feature: mouse-associated habitat; material: faeces | place: Denmark | collected 2011
TTTTCTTTAATATGTAATAATCTTTTTAGAACTTTTTTTACGGTTTTAAAAAATCCATATCTTCTTAAATAATATTTAATTTTACTAAAATTATTTTTTATATTCATTTCCATCCTTCTTATAAAAAATTAATTTAAAACATTTATTCTGCTTCATTTTATAAGTATAAATACAATATATAGTATAACCATATATGATATATTTTTCAATAAAAATTGACAAATAAGTTATATATATAATAAATATAGGAAATGAAATCGCAGTAATGCGGTTACCAAATTTGTTTGTTAACGACACATAGCTTTGCAGAGCAAATGTGTCGTTTTATATTTGTTCGTTAACCCACATCTACTCAATTCATTTCCTATGAAAAGCACTATATAATATTTTTTTCGAAAACACAATATCAGCAACTAATTTTTATTTAAATAAAAAAAATTTGGGAAAGTATAGCTTTCCCAAATCTTTTACTTTTTCTTTTTTCTAATTATTTCCTCTTCACCATAATAATTAACTTTAATATTTTTCATATGATAAACCTCAGTATCTAAACTCAAGTTTACATTATAGTAAGGATCTCCACTATCTAGAATTTCTGGCCATCTTTGTTCAAATCTACTCATTTCTCCTTGAAATCTTCTTATTTTTGCTGGAGAATCTTCTTGACCTCTTGATTTTGATTCATAATGCCAAAATTCTACAAAAGGATTATAAACAATTAAATATCCTTTTTCTCTGATTTTTAAACAAAAATCGACATCATTAAATGCTACTGCTAATTTTTCATCCATCCATCCAATTTCTTCATACATTGATTTAGGAGTCATAACACAAGCTCCAGTAACTGCACTTAAATTTTCTATCATAGATTCTTTTGCAAAATATCCATGACCATCTTTGGGAATACTTTTAAATCTATTCCCTGCAATTCCGCCTATACCAACAATAATTCCAGCATGTTGTATTGTTTCATCTGGAAAATATAATTTAACTCCAACAGCTCCTACATCTTCTCTTTGACAAAATCCCAACATTATTTCAAGCCAGTTTGGTGTTATTAATTCTGTATCATTGTTTAACTGAATTACATATTCTCCCTCTGAATTTTTCACTCCAAAATTTATAACAGCAGAATAATTAAATCCTGGTTTTACATCTATTCTATGATTATTAACATATTGAATAGAAGATTGCTCTTCATCTTCTATTGATGTTCCTGTATTATAATTTACTACTTTTATCTTTTCATTTTTTATTAGTTCTTTATAATATTCAAAAATCTCTTCTGTATCGCTATTATTTTCTACAACTACTATCTCATAATTTTTATAAGTTGTTTTTTCTAAAATTGAATTTATACAAACTTCTAAAATATCTTTTCCATCTTTATTAGGAATAACTATAGATACTTTAGGATTTCCTTTTACTTTATAGTCAACTCTATAAATTCCTTCTATACAACCTTCTGATACTTCTCCATATAAACCAATTCTTTTTAAATGATCCTCTATTGCTTTTTTTCCAGCTTCAAAAGCATAATTTTTAGCATTGCTATTTAATTTAGCTGTTGATTCACTATGTACTCTCCAATGATATAAAATTTTTGGAATATGTGTAATATTTTCTGGTTTGGTTATTTCAGACATTCTTAAGAAAATATCATAATCTTGTGCACCATCATAATCTGCTTTAAATCCATTTAATTTTTCCATTAATTCTTTTTTAAATATACTAAAATGACAAATATAGTTTTGACATCTTAAAGTATCTGGTGCAAAGTCCGGTTTGAAATAAGCATCATATCTATTATCATTTTCATCTGAGATATCTTCATACATAAAATTTAATGCTTTATATGAATATTTTTTTCCTAGAGTCATTTCATAAATTTTATTCAAGTTCTTTTCGTTAAAGAAAATTTCATCACTATATTCAGATAATCGTTGCAAATCATCTATATTTAATATTTCTTTTTCATTGTTTCTTATTATTACTATTACATTGGGATTTACAACTTTTTTTATTAAAATTTCTTCTTTATATTTCTTTATTGCGTTTTCAATCCAATCATTTCTATTATAATTCCCAAAAATTGATGTTTCTCCTAATATAAATTGAATTCGTTCCTCATCTAATTGTAATATTTGATTTTTACTTTCCATCAATAATATTTTTGCATTATTATATGTAATATTTCTTACCATTAAAAAGACAAACACTCCAAATACAGAAAAAATTATTGTAAAACCAATTATATTATAAAAAACATGTTTTAATAATTTAAATTTTAATTCTTTTTCTTCTTCCATACCTACTCAGACCAGATATATCCTACACCTCGAATTGTTTTAAAATATTTATCATATCCAATCTTCTTTAATTCCTTTCTTAAACCACTTGCATATACTTCAATAACATTTGTAGTTGTTTCACTATTAAATCCCCAAATCTTATCAAAAATTTGCTCTTTCGTTATTATAGTATTTTTTGAAGTAATTAAATATTCTAAAACATCAAATTGCTTTCCTTGTAATATAATTTCTTTTCCATCTGCCTCTACTTTTCTATTATTTAAATCTAAAGTTAGATTTTTAAATTCTATTGTATTTTCTAGGTAGTTTCCATTAGTTCTTCTTATTAAAGCTTCTAATCTTACTAGTAACTCTTCTCTATTAAATGGTTTAACTATATAATCATCTGCCCCATATCTAAACCCTTTTACTTTATCACTTATTCCGTCTTTAGCAGTTAAAATTAATACTGGTGTATAAATTTTTTTACTTCTTAATGTATTTAAAACTTCATAACCATCTAAAATTGGCATCATTATATCTAATATTATTGCATCATAGATTTCTTGCTCTGCATACAAAATTCCTTCTTCTCCATCATATGCATGATCAACATCATATTTCGAACCTAAACATTGTTCAACTGTTTTTGCTAAAATTTTATCATCTTCTATAATTAAAATTTTCATATAATTCACCTTCACCCTGCAACATTTCACTAATCTTTTATATTATTATCATAAAAAGCTTAAAATAATATTAAATTGCAAAAGCTGTTGTTACTATTGAAAAGAAAATTAATACTGTAGTTGCATCTACTAGTGTTGTAAGTAATGGCGCTGCCATAATTGCAGGATCCATTTTTAGTTTCTTTGATAAAATTGGTAAAACACATCCTAATATTTTAGCTACTATAACTGTAAACACTAAAGTTATTGATACTACTAATGCAATTTTAAAATCGTGATATTGTATAGTTATTCTTGCAGTGTTTATTATTGCTAATACAATACCTACTATAATAGAAACTCGTAATTCTTTCCATATTGCTTTTGCCCAATCTTTTATAGGAATTTCATCTGTTGCTAATCCTCTTATAATTAGTGTGGAACTTTGTGATCCGCAATTTCCTCCAGTTCCCATAAGCATTGGAATAAATGATACTAATATTGGTAAAGCAGAAATTGATTCTTCAAAATTTGCAATTATTCCTCCTGTTAACATTGCTGATATCATTAATACTAATAACCATACAATTCTATTTTTGGCATGTGTAAATACACTTGTTTTAAAATATGAATCTTCAGTTGGTGACATAGCTGCCATTACTTCAAAATCTTCAGCAGTTTCTTCTTGCATAACATCTATTGCATCATCTATTGTTATAATTCCCACTAATCTATTTTCTTTATCTACTACTGGAACAGCAACAACATCATATTTATCAAAAAGTTTTACAATTTCTTCTTGGTCATCTAATGTCTGAGCTTTTATAATGTTAGTTTCCATTATATCTTTTACTTTGCTTTGTCTATCAGCAATTAAAAGTGACTTAATATCAACCATTCCAAGTAGTTTTCTATCAGAAGACAATACATATGAATTGTATACAGTTTCTGATCTTAATCCTTTTTTCTTTATTCTAATAAAAGCATCTTTTACTGTCATATCTTCTTTTAAATCCATAAATTCCGTTGTCATTATTGTTCCTGCTGTATCTTCTGGATATTTTAAAAGCTCATTTATAATTTTTCTATCTTCAATTTTAGTATTAGCTAAAATACGTTTTACAACATTTGATGGCATTTCTTCTATTAAATCTACTGCATCATCCATAAAAATTTCATTCATTACATTTTTTATTTCTCTATCTGTTAAGCAATTTATTAATTTTTCTTCATCATCTGTATCTAATTCTACAAATACTTCTGCTGCTTTTTCTTTTGATAAAAGCCTATATACCATTATTATTTTTTCGTCATCTATATTTTCAAAAATACTCGGGAAGTCAGCACTATTTATATTTTCTAAATATTTACGTAATTCATTTATTCTTTTATTTTCGATTAAAGTTGTTACTTTTTCTACTATTTTTTCGTCTTCCATGCTAAATCCCCCTATCTTTCATTTTATTTCTTTATATTAATATGTAAAACATATTAAATACGTTATGTAAATTTAAAACATATTAATTATACCATATAATTAATAAAAGTCAATATAAGTCAAAAAAAGTTCAAAATAATTACTTTTTATCCTTTTTTACTATTTTAATTCTTATTACTCTCTTTTTCTCCTTTTTTCTTCCATTTTTATTCTTGTAGATATTATATATACAAAAAACATAATTATCTAATTACTCTTAAATCCAATACATTTTAGTAAATCACAACCATGTTTTTTATAGTACTATTAAAATTCTCAAAATTTTAATAGATATTTGATAAATAGTATATATCTTTTTATATTCTAATATAAGCATTTTGACTTTCTAAAAATCTCCCTATTGAAGCATTTTACATAATATTGTATAATGTTAGTGATACGTTAGAAATTTTTTAAAATTATTGATTAAAATGCAAGAGCCTTGAATAAAATTCAAGGCTCTTGCATTCTTCTAATAAGCTTCATCAAAAATTCCTTTTTTTTCTGCTTCTTCAATAGTTTGCAAAAAATTATTTGCTAACTCTGATTTAAGAGTTTCTAAATTAATTTCTTTTGCAGAAAAGCATTCTTTGACTTTTACTTTTTTCCATTTTCTACATATAGTCTCATATCTCTTTCCTGTATGAAATTTCCAAGAAAAAATATTGCATTCCTTTAGAATTGTAGATACAATTGCAGTTAAATATTTAAGTTTTACTTCTTTTGCTTCTTCATTTGTATTAGGTAAGGAATAATAGCAGTCATAAACTGCATTTTGCTCTTCCAAGTCGAAATGAGATTCTTTCGCTTCCAGATTTGCAAAACAATTCAATATAATAATTTGAATCTTTTCTTTATACATTTTTGGAAAATCTGGTTCATTAACAACTCTGACAAGTTCTTGAGCTGAAGCAATCCAATTGTAATCAGATTCACTATCTCTTAACACCCGTTCATAAAGTTCTTGAGCTGTTAATTCACACTTTCCCCCATTCCACCTTTCAATAACATAAGTTTTTTCATTATTATTCATTATATTACCTCCTTTTTATGATGTTATTTTTTTTGTAAAACTAAAAATAGGAGTTTTCCTCTCACTATTTAGTGAATATAGGTATTAAATTGGCAAAGCCAATTTATATATAGTTCAGAGTTATTATTATACAATAATTTAACATAAATTTCAAGTTTTTAGCAATATTATAAATTTGTTATTTTATATATTTTAATTTATCGCCTATAATTAAAGTGATAATAATGTAATAAATTTCAAGATACAAAAAAAGATAATATCTACACATTGTAAATACTACCTTCTTTATATGGTGGCTTCAAGTGGAATCGAACCACTGACACGGAGATTTTCAGTCTCCTGCTCTACCAACTGAGCTATGAAGCCTTATATAAAAAATATCTAGCATGTCACTAGATATTTTGGCGACCTGGAACGGACTCGAACCGTCGACCTCCGCCGTGACAGGGCGGCATTCTAACCAACTGAACTACCAGGCCAAAAATGGTGGTCGCTATAGGGTTCGAACCTATGACCTCCTGCTTGTAAGGCAGATGCTCTCCCAGCTGAGCTAAGCGACCATTTTACTGTGACATCACTAACGTGATTTATTTTACTATATCACTTTCGTTTTGTCAACACTTTTATTTAATTTTTTTTAATAATGGTGGGCAGGGTTGGATTCGAACCAACGTAGACTCTCGTCGCCAGATTTACAGTCTGGTGCCATTAACCACTCGACCACCTACCCATATATGTGTTGTCTCAAGTACGTACCTTATTATAATAGTATTTTTTTGTATTGTCAATACAATTTTTAAATTTTTTGTATTAATTTATATTCTATATTATATATTCATAGAGACGAAAGACTACTTCCCTCGTCTCTGGACTTTTTTTATTTTAGTTTTTTATTTTAGTTTTTATTTTAGTTTCTATTTTAGTTTTTATTTTATTCTTTCTTTTCTTTTTTTCATTTTTGTCCGGCATGAAACGTCCGTATAGCGAACTGCTTCCACCGGAGATACTTTGGATGCCATCCTGCCGGGCTTTGCGCAGGAAAGAAGCACGGTAACCAGTGAAAATCCCGCTGCTCCGATAAAAATTCCCGGACGAAACACCTGATATGTTTTACTGTCATTTATCGAAGAAATGATAAGAGGCGCTAAGATTGTCCCGGAACAATAGCCAAGCACAAGCCCGATGGGAATTCCCATGACAGAAAGCAAAATACCCTGACGGCGGATCATCCTTTTGATCTGTTTGCCGGTAGTCCCGATCGTCTTCAGCAGTCCGTAAAAACGAATATCCCCGCTGACCGAAATTTGAAAAATATTATAAATAATCAAATATCCGGTCATAACAATCAAAACAACTAAAGCTGCAGACCCGGCAATCATTTCAATATCATATTTTTCTGACATCTGTGCCGCCGCATAACCCCAATTGACTCCAATGCCAATATAATTTTCTTTCATTTGATCTTCTGCCTGATACCCGTGGCTGTCTAAAATCTGTAGCAAATCCTGTTCAATGTGCCGACTGCTGTCGAAAAAAACATCCAAAGACCAGGTTCCCGTTGCATTCGCATCATCTGTAAAGTCCACCGGATGTTTCATGATTACGGTATCCACATAAGATTTTGATACAATTGCCATGCTTGCAGAACTGGCGGCGTCAAATTCCCACCAGCCGGAAAGCACAAACGTATCGGTAATCTCTTCTTTGTTTAGACCGCCGATTTCATATGTCATGGTAACCTGTCTGCCGATTTCCGGCTCGATTCCCAGGCATTTGAGTATTCTGGTATCACAGGCGATCTGTTTTGTGCCTTCCTGCGGCTCTCTTCCATATTCCGGAGTGCAGAAGCCATATTTGCGGTAATTCTCGTCCATATATGATATTTCTGCATGGACTTTACGAAATTCTTCCCCGGCTGCTCTGCCAAGCATCAGGCGGCTGCCCGATTCTTTAATCCCATCGTCTTGTTCCAGCAATTCCTTTTGCTCTAACGTCAGATTCTTAAATCCGCCGTGAAAACTTCCTCCCACCTGACGAAACGTCTGCTGTTCCGAAGTATAGAGCATCGTTTCCGTAATGGTAAACAGCGCTGTAAACAACAATGTCGTCAAAGCAATCGCAGACACGGCAACCATATTCCGCACACGATTCGTCTGCAGGCTTTTTTTTGATAATTTTGAAATAATTTTTTGGCTTCTCACCCGAATCATGCCTGCTCACCTCCCAAAATCCTGCCGTCCTCAATGCGGATCAGGCGGTCGGAAAGCTGTGCAATTTCTTCATTGTGCGTAATCATAATAATTGTCTGTCCAAATTTCTGGCTGGTAACCTTGAGAAGTCCCATAACATCCTGGCTTGTGCGGGTGTCCAGATTTCCCGTCGGCTCATCCGCCAAAATGATTGCAGGCTTTGCGGCGAGAGCCCTTGCAATCGCCACTCTCTGCTGCTGGCCACCGGAAAGCTGTCCGGGCAGATTATTCATCTTGCTTTCTATGCCAAGGATCTGAATAATCTTAGCGACATAGGTTTCGTCGACCGTATTTCCGTCCAGCTGAATTGGCAGTACAATATTCTCATAGACATTTAAGACAGGAACCAAGTTATAATTTTGAAAAATAAAACCGATCTTTCTGCGCCGGAAAATCGTCAGCGCCTCATCCTTTAATGAAAAAATGGATTTGCCGTCTACCATCACCTCTCCCGCTGTCGGGCGGTCCAAACCGCCTAACATATGCAAAAGCGTAAATTTTCCGCTGCCGGAAGTCCCGACAACCGCAATAAATTCCCCTCTCTGCACGTTAAGGTCCACGCCGCGCAGCGCATGAACGGCTGTTTCTCCGGATCCATACACTTTTTGCAGATTTTTTGTCTCTAATATCGTCATGCTTATGTCCTCCTGTTCGTATCTTTTTATTTTCTGTGATACCAATCATAAGACATAAATCTTTCCAGATTCTTTCCAGACAAATCAAAATCTAACGGTTCTGTAAGATTTCATCTGCCGGATGACTACGCCTTTACAAGATATACGAAAAAAGAACTACCTTTTCCTGTTTTCGACTTTACTCGGATATATCCGCCTTCTTTTGCAATAATTTCCCTGGCCAGAAACAGTCCGATTCCAACGCCTTCCTGATCGCTGACTGTATGCGAACGGTAAAACCTCCCGAAGATTTTTGCCGTTTCCTCCTCCGGTATGCCGATTCCGGTATCCTGTACGGCGATTCTTACAAACAATTCCGTATCCAAAAGATCTATGGCAACGTTTCCTCCCTGCGGCGTATATTTCACGGCATTGTCTGCTATATTATAGACTGCCTCCGCTGTCCATTTCCGATCAAAACAGGCATACAAATCGTTCGGCTCAAAATCGAGAACTATATTTTTTTCTTTTGCTCCCGGCGCAATCTGGGCAATTACTTCTTCCATCAAATGAGACACATTGTCTCTGACGGGACGAAGTGTCAGCACTCCCGTTTCCAATCTGGATATTTTTACCAGGGATCCAATCAGAAAATTTAGCTTCTCAGCCTGATGCTTCAACTGATCCGCGCATTCCCTGCCATCTCCCTGCAATTCCTTTTCTGACAGCAATTGGGAATAAAGCAAAATATTTGCAACAGGCGTCTTGGTCTGATGAGAAATATCTGCAATCAGTTCTTTTATCTTTTCCTTTTCCCGGTTCAAATTCTGTACAGATACTTTCGAAGAAGCAAGATAATGCGCCAGCTTCCCCTCCACAGAAGAACGCATGCTCTCATCATACACTTCCTCTCGAAAATCTCCCGCAATCGCTTCTTCCATCATGCGATTCATCTGTTCCATCATTTTCCGCATCTGGTATCTGACACAGCATACCCAGACGGCTGCTGCCGCGCATACAAAAACAGCCGCCATGCAGAAAAACATTTCTCTGTGTGTCATATGGCTTCACCTGCCCAAACGTAACCAATGCCGTAGACCGTTTTGATATACTGTGGTTTTGCCGGATTATCCTCCAGCTTATCCCGCAGGCGCTTCACCGTGACAGAAAGCGCATTTTCATCTACATAATCGGCTCCATCCGTCCAGATTCTGTCGATCAGCCTGCCTCTTTCCATTGTAATCTGGGGATGATTTACCAGCAGTTTGAGCAATTTCTGCTCTGTCTTACTCAATTCGATTTCCAGACTTCCTTTATAAAATTTCATATTTGAAAAATCAAAGGAAAAATCATCTATTTGAATCTGCGTTTCTGTCTGTTCACTTTTTGTCCGAAGCCTGGCGTTTACCCTTGCCCGCAGCACTGCCAGGCTGAAAGGTTTTGTCACATAATCGTCTGCCCCCGACTCCAATCCTGCCACAATATCTGTCTCCATATCGTTTGCCGTAAGTAAAATTACAGGCATACTGGATTTCCTTTTCACTTCTATTAAGAGATCCATTCCGCTTCCATCCGGCAAATTGACATCTAAGATCATAAGATCGCATATATTCTGTCCCAGTTTCTCTTTTGCTTCTTTCATAGTCTCGCATGACACAAAAGAACATTCGTTTGATTTTAAAGCCATGCAGATGCCATGGTTCAATGCTTTATCATCCTCAACAATTATAATTTTTTTCATTTTTTACTGCCTTTCCTGCTGCTTTTCATCATTCATTGTAGCAGGATGTTTTTGTTTTCACAAGCATTACGCTTCACTGCCGGGATAAACTGCCTGATGTATCCGTGATGCATCAGGAAAAAACACGCCTGCCAGGTTTGTACCCAATAAGCAACATGCAGCTAAAAAGTATGACGCAACTGCGTCGAAACTATAGATTCCGATAAAATTATTGAGAATGATATTGGAAACACTAGGCAGCACGGTGATCAGAGCACCTGGGTTTCCGATACTTATTACGCTGCCAACCATTTTTTTGTGCAGTGCAAACTGCTTGATCGAAAGCGATATTAACGGATTTCTTTTTCTCTCTTCCCTAATCTGTTCCTTGTATTTGTTATCAGCATACGCTATCATGAGTAGGAACATACGGACATCTGTCCATAAAGTAAAGCGGCAGCTCCCG
>OFFT01002188.1_pt1 | contig 10484 bp, 7 predicted proteins | sample 1521581 | NCBI WGS metagenome assembly OFFT01 (sample SAMEA3504084, study PRJEB24116) | mouse gut metagenome | biome: mouse gut; feature: mouse-associated habitat; material: faeces | place: Denmark | collected 2011
ATACTCCGGCTTCCCGCTGATGCCCCATGCCAGCGACGTCACCAGGCCGTTGCTGCTCAATATGGGCTTTTCCCCGATGTTCATCATAATGGAGGAGCCGGTTCCATAGGTCACCTTTGTCTTGCCTTCTAAGCGGCAGTTCTGTCCGAAAAGCGCCGCATGGGAGTCCCCCATCACCCCGCAAATGGGGATGGGCTTTGCAAAAAAGCCCTCGCAGTCCGTGTAGCCAAAGCAGGCGTTGGAATCCTTCACCTCCGGAAGGTTTGCCGTGTCTATTCCAAAGCTGCCGCAGATTTCCTTATCCCATGTAAGGGTAAAAATATTAAAGAGCTGGGTTCTTGAAGCATTGGAATAGTCCGTGGCGTACACTTCGCCCTTCGTGAGTCTGTATATCAGGTAGGAATCCATAGTTCCGTGGCAGATGTTATGGTCTTTTGCCTTTTCCTTTGCCCCCTTTACATTTTCAAGCAGCCAGCAGATTTTAGCTGCGGTAAAGTAAGGGGAGAGCTGCAGCCCTGTTTTTTCCCTTATCTTTCCCGCCATGCCGCTGATTTCTTTTCTCTCGCAGATTTGCGCCGCCCTCGCGCACTGCCATACAACGGCGTAATCGGAAGGCTTTCCGGTTTCCCGCTCCCACATGATGCCGGTTTCCCGCTGGTTGCTGATGCCAATTCCCGCCACCTCGTCGGGGTTTACCTTTGCTATGTTCAGAACGTTTTTAATCACTTGAATGGTGTTCTGATAAATTTCCTCCCCGTCGTGGGAAACCCAGCCCTTACCGTTCACAATCTGTTTATGAGGCAAATCCGTCCTCATACACAGCTCGCCCCTTTCATTAAAAAGAAGCGCCTTGGTTCCCTGCGTGCTCTGGTCGATACTGACAATATATTTTCCGGCATGACGCCCTGCATCATATTGTACATCATGCTTTGCAATTTCCTTTGCAGTTTGCTTTGCACTTTGCTTTTCCATATGTTCCCTTCTCTCCAAATTCCTGATTATATTCAGAAAATCCAAGGCAATATCCTGCCTCAGATTTTCCTCTCATGCTTCTGCTCTTATTTTTATTTCAGCTTATCTCCTGACTTTTGCTCTTATTTCATTTCAGGTTTTCCACAGCCTTCTTTGCAATCCCCTCCGCGTTCAGTCCGTAGTAATCAAATACCGCCGCCGATTTTCCGGTAATCACGTGGTCGTCGGGAAGCGCCATTGTGATGACCTTTTTGGGACAGTTGGCCGACACTTCCACCGCGACGGCGCTGCCAAGGCCGCCAAAGGGCGCGTGCTCCTCCACCGTTATCACTAACTTCGCATGCTCCGCAGCCTTTATCACAGCGTCCTTATCAAGCGGCTTTACGCAGTACATATCCAGAACCACCGCCCTGATTCCCTTTTCCTCAAGGAGCTTTGCCGCCTCCATGGCAGGCCGCACCATCTCCCCGCAGGCAACGATGGCAACATCGTTTTCTCCTTCAAGTTCTCCCCGCACCGTGGCCTTATCCATCTCGAAAGGACAGTCGCTTTCGCTGTAAATATCCTCAACCGGATTGCGTCCCACCCTGACGTAAGCGGGCTTTTCATCCTTCAAAAGGCTTTCAATGAGCTTTGCGGTCTGGAACCTGTCGCTGGGAAGGTAGACTCTCATGTTGGGAATGGCTGACATTGCCGCGATATCCTGGGCCGAATGATGGCTCATGCCCAGCTCCCCGTAGCTGATGCCGCCGCTGATGCCGATGAGCTTTACGTTGGTGTCGGAATAGGCCACGTCCACCTTTGCCTGCTCGTAGCTTCTGGTGGAGAGAAAACATGCCGGCGAAAAGCAGTAGGGCTTTTCCCCACAGTGCGCCAGGCCCGCGGAGATACTCACCAGATTCTGCTCCGCAATGCCCACCTCCACGGACTGTTCCGGGAATGCATTGAAAAAGGGGGTCATGGAAGCGGAGCCTCTCGAATCCGAACACAATGCGATAATACTTTTATCTTCTTTGGCGTGAGCCATAAGGGTCTCGCAGATTACCTGCCTGTTTGGAATTTTATTCATGCAGCACTTCCTCCTTCTTCGCGTCTAAAGCTTTCATTATCTGCTCGTATTCCTCCTGCGTGGGTACGTGATGATGCCATGCCGCCTTGTTTTCCATGACCTCTCCGCCGCCGTAGCCCTTGATGGTGTTGGCAATAATGCAGGTGGGCCTGTCGGTCACCGTCTTTGCCTGCTCGAATGCCCCGTGAAGCTGGGCGATATCGTTTCCATCCTGCAGCTCAATCACGTTCCATCCGAAGCTTTCAATCTGGGCGTGAAGATTTTCGTGGGTCATAACCTGCTCCGTGGTTCCCGAAATCTGCAAATGGTTCCTGTCAACCACCGCGCACAGATTGCCCAGCTTATAATGTCCGGCCGCCATAAAGCCTTCCCATACGGAGCCTTCCGCCACCTCTCCGTCGCCCATTACCGTATAAACGCGGCTGGGCCGTCCTTCCTTGCGGCATGCCAGGGCCATGCCCACGCATACGGGAAGCCCATGTCCTAAGGAGCCGGAATTCATCTCGATTCCGGGCAGCTCATTGTTGGGATGTCCGATAAATTTGGAGCCGAACTGAGAAAATTCATTGATAACCGTTTCCGTCTCAAAAAATCCCTTCGCCGCGAGCACCGCGTAATAGCTTTCCACGGAATGTCCCTTGCTCATTACAAAGTAATCCCGGTTTTCATCATCCATATTTTCCGGACTTACGTTCATCTGGTCAAAGTACAGGGTAACAAGGGTATCCATCACGGAAAAGTCCCCTCCGATATGGCCGCCGCCGGATTTTCTAATCATCTCGAGAACCACTTTGCGCAGCTCGAGAGATTTTACTGTCAATGCCTTTGCATCAAATTCTGCTTTCTTCATCTTTATAACCATGCTCCTTTCCGCGCATAATGGAATTTGCTTATGCCTTTACCCCATGTACCGTATCAATCACTTTCTGCTCCACATCATCGTAAAGGTCGGGCTTTACGCCGATATACTTGCAGGCTTCGTACAACACGGGCACCACGTCCTGATGGATGCCCACACAGTGATGGATGTAAGGGCCTTCCACAATCTTTGCCTCCAGCCTCGGCCAGTTTTCCACCTCAATCCACAGATAGGTTCCCTTGGTGTAAGGGCCGTCGATTCCCTTAGCGTTTCCAAGTAAGAGGGAATACTCACCGCCGTCGCCGTCAAACCTTGCCAACGTAAGCTCTCCGTGTTTTGCCTCCGCTTCCACCGCGCCCGGATGGGAAAACGCCAGAGGATAGCCGATGGTAGGCTTGCAGGAAGCGCAGCTAACAGGCCAGGGGCCGCAGTGCTGCAGCAGTTCGCCGTTGTCGTTAAAAGGATGGCGCACCGTCCAGTCCGCGAAGAAGCTTCTGCTCTTATCCATTCCGGCAGCTTCCACCATAAGGGCCGTGATTGCTCCGTGAATATCTGTCTCGCACACTACCGGAAATCCCTCTTCGTTGAGAAGCGCATTTGCCGCACAGGGCATAATTCCGATTTCCGACTGCAGCGCGTTCCAGCACTGGATTGCCCCGGCGCAGCACCCGTATTTATCGGCAAGGTTCCTGATTGCCACTTTAAGAGCCGCCACGTTCAAAAGCTCTTCGTCCTTAATTGCAATATTGAAGTTTTCCTTGCAGTAAGCCACTACCTCGTTTACCTTTGTTCCCTCTTCCTTTGCCTTTTTCATCTCTTCCGTAAGCTCCGGCATGGGAATGGGCGCAAGCTGAACATTGAATTTCTCTAAAAGCTCGCCTTCGTTGCACATGGTTGACCAGAAATCGAAAGGCCTCGGCCCAATCTGCAGGATTCTGATGCTCCTGAAGGTTTTCACCACATTACATACCGCCAGGAATCTGCCTATTCCCTCTTCAAATTCCGCGTCCTCCAGGTTACAGTTTGTCAGATAGGTAAAAGGAACCTGAAATCTCCGAAGGACCTTGCCCGTGGCGAAAATGCCGCACTGGCTGTCGCGCAGACGGATTCCCTTTTCGTCCGGGCATTCGTCCCTGGGCCCCCATAAAAGAACGGGCACGTTCAGGCTTTTCGCCAGCCTCGCCACCTCGTATTCCGTTCCGAAATTTCCGTGAGGGAAGAACAGGCCGTCCACCTTTTCTTTCTTAAACTTTTCCTCGATTTTTATTCTGTCTCCGTCGTCATGGAGCAGGCCGTCTTCTGCGATATCGTTGATATCCACAAAGTCAACTCCCATTTTTTTCAGTTTTTTTCTCGTGTAATCGGCATACTCCACCGCTGCCGGCGCGCTGAAAATACTTCTTCTCGTAGGTGCAAAACCAAGTTTTACTGCTGCCATTTTTAAATCCTCCTATCCTTAGTTCCGCAAGCTCACTTCCAGTACACCTTTGTCTGGAACAATTTGCGACCGCATTTCTGCGTTCACAAATCGTTCCGTGCACTCTCCGTTCGCTTGCTGTTGCTCTTTTCTTTGAGCAGACACATTCCATGCGAACTGAAGTTCGCCAGTGTCTGCCTGGTGATAAGGAATCCTCCCACTTCGTGGGTCCCTCCTTGCCACATTAGTTCCGCAAGCTCTCTGCCTCTTTTATATAGTATAGATTACGGCATGCCTTACTTTATTTCAACAAATAATAAAGTGAATTTTACTTTATTTTAACTTTATTTATTGCAAATATTTGCTTTTTCATTATACTGGTAAATAGAGATTTTTACAGGGAAAGGAAGCGATGAAAATGGCCGTCACTGCAAAAGAACTGGCGAAAAGACTGGGAATATCGGCAACCGCCGTTTCCATGGCGCTTAATAACAAAGCCGGGGTCAGCACGGAAACCCGTGCCAGAATTATTAAAGCCGCGGAAGAATACGGGTACGACTTTACTAAAATAAAAAGCGACCCTCTGCGGAGCGGTTCCATCTATATTATTTTCTATAAGACCCATAACGCCATCCTTTCCTATACTCCCATTTTTAATGAGCTTTACGACGGCGTAAGGGGGGAGTGCCAGAAAGAAAATTTTACCGTGAAGATGATGCAGTTTTACGAGAAGGTTGACGTCCTTGAGGACTGCTTTTCCGATTTGCGTATTTCCGACTGCAAGGGCATCATCCTTATGGGAACGGAAATCCGGCAGGAAGCCTGCCAGCGTTTTCTCTCCCTGGGCTACCCTACGATTCTTCTGGACACCTGTTTCGATTCCCTTGACTGCACCAGCGTTCTGATTAACAACTCTCAGGGGGCGTATCTTGCCGCCAATTATCTTATCGGCACCACCGGCGCGCAACCCGGCTACCTGCAGTCAAGCTACTCCATCCCGAACTTCATCCAGCGGCAGGAGGGATATTTTAAGGCAATAAAAGAAAGCGGGATGTCTCCGTCCCGCTCCGTTATTCACAGGCTTTCCCCGTCCATTGAGGCCGCCATGGCGGACATGCTGGAAATCATAGACAGGAACGACCCCCTTGCCGGGTGCTACATTGCCGACAACGATATCATTGCCATCGGCGCCATGAAGGCGCTTATGCTCCGCGGCTACAGGGTTCCCGAGGATATCTCCATAATCGGATTTGACAATATCTCCGAGAGCAAAATCGTGGAGCCGTCCTTAACTACAATGGATGTGCCGCGCCATTATATAGGGAAAACCGCCGCCAAGCTGCTGATTGAACAGATTGACTCTAAGGTTGTGCATACCTCCAAGGTGGAAATTTCCGCAAGGCTTGTGAAGCGGTTTTCTGTGATGAGGCCGCAGCCCCTCTGATTTTGCTAAACAAGCGTATCGTTCCGCAAAGTTTCATTTAAGTCGCACTGTAAAAGACGCTTTCCGCCAATATAATAGGCAAGCGCGACAAACAGTACAATCGCGGCCGCAAATAGTAAAACCGGCAGGACCGGCGCCTCTGACCAGAATACCATCGGGTCCAAATAGCTTGCCGTTACGGAAAACTGCACAAACAGTACCGTAAGCGGCAATGTAATCAAAAGCGGTTTCCCTGCTATCACAAAGGCTTCGATGCAGAATATTTTCCTCATCTCCCGCGGCGTCAGGCCAATAGACATATACTGGGCAAATTCCCGTTTCCTCTGGCGGAGAAACCCCAAGGTATTTGAAAACACATTTGCAATCCCAATCATGGCAAGCAATACGCAGAAACCTCCCAAAATCATTACCATGCCCTGAATTAAACTTTCATTGGACAATCTTTCCTGTATCCGGTTTTCACTCTCGATTTCATACCGCTCCGATACAAGCCGCACGATTTCCTGTTCCAAACCGTCTAAATCCGCAAGGTTTTCAGCTTTGTCTGAAAGGATACGGATATAGCTGTCGGATTCCGCTTCGCATACCTCTCCCATCCTTTGATTCCACAAAGTAAGCGGAACGAAATGTACAAGGGCGTAGTCATCATATTCCTCCCGCAGCAAGGGTACTTCCCTCGCATAGGATAAGACAGGGATTTCTACGGTTTTGCCGTTATTATAAAGCGTTGTTGTCCGGTTATCCTCCTTCACAAAAGGAACATACTTCGGATAACGGAAATTGCTGTTTATGCTGTCCCAAATCTGATTGAATACGATTGCCCCGTCAAGCTTTGGCACAGCCCCAATCTGTGAGCAGAAGTTTAAAAAGCTTGTGTCGTCCAGAACAACAATCGCCGCGGACACCTGAAACTGCCCGTCCTTCTGCGGCGTTCCCGCAACCTGTTCAAGCCCGCCAAGCGATAACAGCTCATCGCTCTGTAGGTTTTCCGAAAGGAACGTTACCGCTTCCGCTTTTTGATATACCGCGGCTTCCTGTATTCCGGAAATATCCTGCAGTTCATCCGTCAGGTTAAAATCCGATATTTCCGTATCCTTTAATGTTATCATAATATCCCACGCATCCTGATACCGCTCAAAATAAGTATATCTGGTACTGATATTCGAAAGGGTGGTAAAGCAAATCATAATAGAAAATCCCAGAAAAGACAGCAGCAGTGACAGAGAGGATATCCTCAGGGCTTTCTTCCGGGCCTTTAACGCGTTTCCCGCAAGCTCCCCTTTTATGCCGAAAATATAAGATAAAATCCGGGAATGTTTCCTTTTCTTTAACAGGAAACCGTCTGTATTTCTGATTGCTTCAAGCGGCGTCATTCTGCTCAGTTTTCCCGCTGGAATCCATGCGGAAAAAATTACAGTTAAAAACGAAACAAAAACCGTAACCGCGAACAGGAACGGGTGGTACCGAAAAACAGCTTCGTGGCGTCCGGATACATCCGTGGCATAAAAATTGATAGCTTTTATTACCCCATAGCTTATCAAAATTCCCAAAAAACTCCCGGACAGCATCGGCACGATGCTTAAGACCGCCGCTTCCTGCAGCAGGCAGGTTCTGATTTGCCCCGGCGTTGCCCCGATACTGGAAAGTATTCCAAACTGATGGATTCTGGCATTCATTGATAACTCAAAGGAGCCTCGGATAATCAAAATTAACGACACCGCCACAATAAACAGTATCGCCGCATACATTGTCAGAAGCATCGGCGGCGACGCATCCTCCGGGTCATGTATAAAGTAGCGGGATAAAAGCAGGGAGTTATAACTGACGGAATCCTTATTTAGTCCGAGCTGCGCCGCGATTAACGGCATATCTCGGTAAATGCTCCCGGCCTTCTTAAAATAAACGTCCACCACTGTCCCTTCTTCTTTGGATAATTCCTCGTTGACGGCCGCTTTTTCCACATTGGCAAACTGGCTTATCACAGATAAAGCGTCCGGACCTGACGTCCCGCAAACAATGCGTCCCTGCCAGCCGCCCTCCTCCAACGTGATTTTTTCAACGTCATACGCCCAAAAATTATAAGCGATGCTGCATAACAGTGATAAAAACATGGACGCAGCCAAAGCAGCCGCCATAATCGTTACGCCGGACGCGCGGTTATTTTTAATATAGCTTCTGGAGTAATCCTTCCACATGCTGCTCACCTCCGCTTCTGGTCGCTGACAATTTGTCCGTCTTCGATTGTCACAATCCGGTCGGCTTCCAACGCAATTTTTTCATCATGGGTAATAAGAAGTATCGTCTGTTCCAAATTCCGGTTTGACAGCTTTAAGAGGTCGATGATTTCCTTTGAATTTTTCCGGTCAAGGTTTCCCGTCGGTTCGTCCGCAAAAAGAATGGCCGGGCGGTAAATCAAAGCCCTTGCGATTGCGACCCGCTGCTGCTGGCCGCCGGATAGCTGGCTTGGCAGGCTTTCCAGTTTGTCCTCTATTCCCAATGTTTTTACAATCATTTTGAAGTATTCCGAATCCGGTTTCCTCTTGTCAAGAAGCATCGGCATAAGGATGTTCTTCTCCGCTGTCAGAGTGGGAATCAGATTGTAAAACTGATAAACCAGTCCCACCTTTCTCCTTCTGAAAATCGCGGCGTCCGCCGCATTTAACCTGCTAATGTCAACGCCGTCTATCGTTACGGTGCCGCATGTGGGCTTATCCACACTGCCTAAAATGTGCAGAAGCGTTGATTTTCCGGAGCCGGAGGCCCCGACAATCGCCACAAAATCGCCTTTCTCAACAGACAAGCTGATGCCGTTTAGAGCAGTGACCTGACCGGCGTCTTTTCCAAATACTTTTTTGATATCTTCGCACCTGAGTATTTCCATATTGCCAAATCCTCCTGTTTGTTATTTTTTTATTATAACAAATGAAAGTGACATCTCGGTGACTGTGCCCAAAACATACTCTGTTTATGCGCTTTGCGTTATTTTCATTGGATATAGAAACGAATCTCATAGCAGGCCCCGCCGTTTGGAAGATTGAATGCGCGGATGATTCCGTTTTGCCTTTCTATGATTGCTTTTGAAAGGGAAAGCCCTATTCCGATTCCGGTATTTTTCGCTTTTTCCCCACGATAAAATCGCTCAAACAAATGCGGAATATCCTCTTTTGCAAATCCCTCTCCCTCGTCCCATATCCGAATCTCCACATAAAGCGGATTCTCTTCACAGGAACAGTGGACGACAGTGCCTGTCTGTGCCGCCTCCATGCAGTTTTTCATCAAATTCATAACCGCTTCCATCGTCCAGTTTAAATCCACATTGGCCCTCATCTCCTCCGTTTCCGGCACATCAACCAGAACGCCCTTTTGTACGGACAATTCATATAAATTGTCCGATGCCAGAGAAAGGATTGTAAAAACATCTGTCGGTTTCCTGTCAAATGCAAGCGTTCCCGCATCAATGCGGGACAATAGCAATAACGCCTCTTCTAAATGCATGAGCCTGTTTATCTGCCGTTCTATATCCTTGATATTGGCGTGCATTTTACACGCCATAGAGGTATGCTCTTGTGGCGTTTCTGCGGTATGTATATCGTCCAAATGTTCTTTCGCCATCTGGACAGTTAAGGAAATAGACGTAATCGGCGTTTTAAGCTGATGGGCGATATTAGAAAGATTTTCTGCAAAATTGTTTCGTGCTGTTAGGGCTTCTTCCCTTGTCTGGTAAAGTTCCGTTACCGTCTTATATATTTCATCTTGCAGTTTTGAAAATTCATCATCTGAAGATTCCAAAACCAATCCTTGAACTCCTGTATTTATTTTTTCCAAATATCCCGTCAAAGTTTGGATACGGGCATATGATTTCCTATGCCAATAACAGAAAGTGAAAAGGAATAATATGCCGCCCACAAAAAAAGCTAAAACGGCAATCCAAAGGGCTGTCGTGTCCGTAATCCCTAAATTCGATGGATAATAACCAAAGTTTGATAATATATTTTCGCCTGTCACATGGAAGTCGTGTGTTTTCAATAATTCCAAAACAGCCTGTCGGGAATCTGGATTATTTTCAATCATACTTTCACAAAATCCTCCCAATATATGAAAACACACATGGCGATAGTAAAGAGTAAGAAGGTATGTAGTCATTGCCGCTACAATCAGACTGATTGACAACACGAACAGAACCGTTATTTTTATATTTGATTTTTTGCTCATATCTCATCCTCCATACGGTAGCCAAAGCTCCGTATTGTTTTTAAACAGGGCGGATGATGGAGTTTTTCCCTAAGCCGTTTCATTGTTACGGTCAACGTATTGTCATTGACATAATTCCCATTATTGTCCCAGATTTGAGTCAGCAGCCGTTCTCTTGTGACGGTTTTCCCCTTATTTTCCATTAAAAGCTGCAAAAGCTGGTATTCTGCTTGGCTGACGGTAATTTCTTTTTCGCCACAAAATACTGCCGTTTTGTTTTTGTCAATCGAAATAGAACCGCAGGAAAGATACTGGCTCTGCACATTTCCTGCCCTGCGCAGCAATGCGTGGATGCGGGAATACAGAATTTCCAGTTCAAAAGGTTTTGTTACATAATCATCTGCCCCATATTCAAAACCAGAAATAATATCACAAGTGTCATCTCGGACAGTCAGAAAAATGACTGGCAATTCTTTCCAACTTGAGCGTATCCATCTGCAAAAGCTGTTTCCCTCGCCGTCTGGCATATTCC
>OFFT01002190.1_pt1 | contig 10471 bp, 6 predicted proteins | sample 1521581 | NCBI WGS metagenome assembly OFFT01 (sample SAMEA3504084, study PRJEB24116) | mouse gut metagenome | biome: mouse gut; feature: mouse-associated habitat; material: faeces | place: Denmark | collected 2011
ATGCCGACGCAGCAACTACACGAAGTGTACCATCTTTTTCATTCCCTCTACTGACAAGCATCGCCATCGGATCAGCTAACGGCAATTGAGGAGCATACGCTTCTAAATCCCAATAAGTCTTACCGGAAGCCAAGTCCGGGAATATGTTATCGGCTGTGGTGCACAAAAACAGGAATCGATAAACGACGCCTTTAGTTACAGAAACCTTTATTTCATTCGCTGCATCCCCTATACTTCCTGTTTTGTCAAACAGATAATTATATTGATCGTCAAAACAGAATATCTTCCATTTCATTCCGTCCAAAGACACAGAAGCCCTGGTGGAGGACATCGTTAGCCCTCCCTCCATATTCAGGCTGAAACGTATTTCTTTTGTGTCATCCTCCTTCTGCACATCACTTACATATCCTTCAGCACAAGCCGTGAATAAGCTGGAAATCATCAGGAGAATCACTAATAAAGTATTCTTTAGCATTGTCTTTCAAATTTAATCATTGAATATATATCCTTTCGAGAATCCATATAATTATTCCCAACCGGCTTTATCGCGGATACATCTGTAGGGGATTCCGTAATCCGCCTTCACTTTCCATGCACTATTAAATGTCTGGTCCTGTATAGTAAGGTCCGGCAGTTTGATGTTCACCCACGCTACGTTCGGCCACGTACCATAACAAGCTAAGTCTTTCACATTGGGAGTAGCTTTATTGAATGGGTATCCCCCCAATATGCGCAGATTAGTAGCCTCGCCGTCTTTATCGAACCAACAGTAAGTATATAAAGCCTCTGCCACTTGCGATTTAAGATGCTGTCCTACCCATAAAATATAATCTTTTGCCTCTGCATCATTCAGTGCTGTCCAGCCCTCGGGACAAAGATTCTTCGCCCCCTCATTACCCGTTTTACCTTTCATAGGAGTATTAAACGTGTAGCCTTCAGTTCCACAGAAATAAGCCTTATCTACAATGTTATGCACAAGATAGGTGGACTGACGACAGTGAATCGGCGAATAGAGCTTCTCTCCCCACGATAGACAGGGAAGCGGAGTGCCCGGATACGGATCGGCAAACCCGATTACCAACAAGTTCTCATCTGAAACGGCTCCGTTAAGATGTGTGATGGCAAACTGACTTGTCTTCGCAGGATGTGCAGTCACCGTGTAAATAATCTCATGACGATAAAGACCGCTACCTGCATCTTTAGTAGATGAAGAAATGGTAAGCCATGCAGGCAAGCTTCCGTCATACGCAGCGTCCAATGCTGCCGAGCTATAATCTGTAACGACACGTTTTATAGTATATGGCATTGTAGCGTCAGCTGCAATTTTTACATAAGTCCCTTTAATATCTGTACCAGCAATGACAGTAGCTTTGTTATCCATTACAGAGATTCCGTCTTCAATCGTTACCCAATCAATTGAAGTACCGTCTTTCCATTCTTCTACTGAGATGTCGAAGCCTGTAGAACCGGCTATCTTTTTCGTATTAAGCTGATAGAGATAGTTTGCCTCCACATTGATATCAGCAGTAAGATTCAGATAAAGAGTCGGACCTTCCGTATTGGTATTGGCAAGTTTAGTGGTAGCCCATACTACTGTTTTTTCATTCTGCTCAAGAGTTGAAGTCAACTGAGTGGGATAAAGGTAGAAACTCTTCCCATCATTAGCTAAATCAGCTGCCGGTATTTCCAGAACATCAGCAGATATATTGCCTGCATTACCACTTACGTCACCGATGAATCCTTGCGTGTATCTATTTTTAATATATACCTTATCGATCACCAATCCCGATTCTGCTGGATCATTCAGCAAATCAAATCTGGCTACACGCCTTTTAAGTTTTACATCAACCTGATTGTCGGAAGATTCTACATCGGCAACTGTTACGTACTCCTTACCATCTGTTTTGACATTGGACATAACAAATGGAGGATTCAACTTACCACTCTCTGCAACAGTCTTACTATTGAGCAATTCATCGATTGTATTTGTTGCACTCAAATTAGGGAAGTTGTTCTCATCCTCACTCTCCACAATGATGAATCTCTTTTCTCCTCCAGTCGAAGAAGTTAACTCAATAGTATATGACCTTGTATCACCGTTTGCACTTACGGAAGCAGCCGCATAATTTAAGACATACCTTTGTTCATACTTACCTTCTTTGCTAAATTGATAAAAGGCTATTTTGTCATTAGTGCCTCCATTTTCGTTACCTACACCCGCTGCCTTGGTAAGAAATGCACCCGGAGTATGGAGGTTGAATGTTATTTTAGCTTTGCCAGAAGGCTGGGGATCATCAGAGATCGGGGTTTCATCACTTTTTGAACAACCAACTAATAAAACGGTTGAGAATAAAACCAGACATATATAAATATTCTTTAGAATTTTGTAGTTCTTCATGATAATAGTTATAGCAATTTAGTTTCAAATCTTCGAATTAAGAATAATTACAAAGAGGTTGATTCAAAACATTATTTGAGACCAACCTCTTTATCATTTGTCAAGCATTACTCAACTTAATCCCATTGAATTTGTTGATCCATATCTGGAATTAACGTATTCAGATCGCGTTGCATGCTCAAAGTACCATTTACAGTATATTTCAGGCGATTGCCCGGACTAAGAGTATAATCTTCAAAAGTATAGTCTATATAAAGTGTATAGTAGACATGCTTCAGATACGGTTTCGTAGCGTCCATTTCTTCAGTAATAGTATATAGAGGTTGTTTCTCACGAGTTTCACCTACAAGGTCCACTTCTTTCACAAGCGCAAAATTGTTACCGTCCGCTCCTCCATTATCTGTCCAAATTTTCAATTTATACTTACCTTCAAAATACTCATCCGTAAATTCAACAAACAACTTATAAAATTTACGATCAATGTAGTTTGCATCCCGAAGCCCCATATAAAAGAATATCGTATTGTCATTATACACATACGCTTTATGTTTAGACACAGTAAACGCGTCTTTCTGACCTTCCAAATAAATCAATGATTTGGAACCATCATAAGTACCCGAATAGTCATTGAATGGAATCACATTCAATAAAGCTTTCCGATAGTGCTTGTGGATATTAGATTCGTAATCGTATGATTCATCATCTTTTATAGTCAAGGGAAGCACATATTGTTCCACCATATTTAATGGATTAGCATTGTCCATTCCACCTAATGTAAAATTGATGGGCAACAATGCCTGTCTCTGTCCTGCAGGAACTGTCAGTGTTTCCGGCATGGTATAATACTGCGGATCAAGCTGTTTGTAGTAAAGTTCCGTACGATATGTTCCAAACCGTTCCAAGTTCAAGGAAGCCAATGTATCGGGATCTAATCCGATATGCACCGTTCGATCTTGGGAGTTTACAGTAGACCCGCTGACTAATACGGGAACATCATACTGTTTCACGCCATCCGTCTGATAGCGGACATAAATAGGAGAAACTCCATCATTATTCAATGTAGCCTTAAAAGAGATCAACTGAGTAAACTGTTCATCCTCCCACTCATTGTTGCACGACATGCAGCCGATAGCTGCCATCGCAATCCAAAGTAAATATTTCTTTTTCATATTCTTGCCTGCTATTGGTTTTATTCCGGATTTGTCCAACCCGGATTTTGAGTCATCAATACATTCCGTTTCATGATATAATAGTGAATCGGATAGAACCACATTTTCGTAGAGAAGCTACTCTTCAACGATGGGGTTTCCACCGGAGTATGGAAAGACGCGGCACTTGATTTAGTTGCATAAATATTGCAACCATACACAGGAAGTGACTCTTCGATAGGCGCATCACACCAACGACGCAAATCCCAATACCGGTGTCCTTCGGCAAAGAATTCGATCTGCCGCTCACGTTTCAGTTTGATGCGGAACTTGTCCGGGTCTCCATAAACATCGTAGTCTGGCAATCCGGCACGAATACGGACTGGCTGGATACCTTTCTTTAATTCCTCCTCCGTACGTGCAATAGAATATACCTTTGCCCCATCCCATGAAGGCACCTCGTACGAGGTCGTCAATTCATTCAATGCTTCTGCATAATTCAGCAGGATTTCCGCATAACGAATGTCCGGTGCAGCCTTAGGCATGATACGACTCTGGTCGTATGATACGTCCACATCCGAAATATCATAAGGATTAACGTATTTCTTCACTCCGATACCGGTATTCAACCAATAAGTGCCTGGCTTATACCCATCCTGTTCATCTCGATAATAGAAAATCTGCACATCTGTTTGTTCTTTTTCCTTTTCATCAGCATTAAGCATGTGCCAAACACTTCCGTTATACCCCACAGACGCATAGAAACGAGGTTCGCGTTGTGCATACTGTTTGCAGACACCCGCTCCCTTACTGCCCAATTCAGGATATTTATTCAATTCCGATGCCTGAACGATATCTGTAAGATAATCACCCGCATCATAGCGGCTTGGATCGGTATATCCATCTTGTCCGGCGTAATTCTTGTTCATACCCGGGCAGTCACCACCATCGTTCATATAATATGCATCACACTGCTTCTGCGTCATGCCGTGGCAGTTGTACCCTCCTCCTTGCGAGCGGGGAAGCTGATGAATCACCATTACCTCAATATCCTCACTACCTTGATTCTTTCCACGAGAGAATATCAATTCAGGATTATTATACATACTGACAGTACCATCGAACAAAGAACGGTAAGAATCAAACGGGTCTATGTTTTCCCAACCATTCGGCCATTCATTGAGATGAAAAGTTCCATTATCATCAGGAGGTGTAATCGTTGCCGGATAAGCCAAGGAAGAATAGTCTCTCTTATAGGAGACATACAACTGGTATCGTTTCATCTCCATAACATCTTTAGCTGCTGCAGCAGCCTTTGCCCATTTTGACTCGTCATAAGTACTCGAAAGCAACTGACGTCCGTTTTTATCAACCAATGCTGCAATCACCTCTTGCGGAGCCTTACCGTTGAACAAGGGACTTGCTGCATAAAGCAACACTCTCGAACGAAGCGCTAATGCAGCACCACGGGTAGGACGTACAATTTCCTGCAAGTCGCGCCGATCCTGCAACATCGTGGCAGCCTTCACACATTCGCCAACGATATAGTCAACACATTCATCATAAGAGTTACGCAATAGAGAAATCTCATCATACTCTTTTGTATAATCAAGCGTTTCGTCGGGTACAATAGGAACCGGACCAAATGTACGGACCAATACCCAATAGAAATAAGCACGCAAGAAATGCGCCTGTCCTTTCATATCGATAATATCGGCTTCCGAAAGTTCCTTATTCATATCCACATTGTTGAGGAAAATAGATACCTGACGGATCGCTTTATATGCATTTTCCCATATATTCAAGTTAATCTTATTTCCTGTCTCCGTATAGGTACCACAACGCCAACCTGAATAATCAGAATCCCCATAGTACATATCATCAGCAAAATTGAATGCAATAGTCTTCTTACTGCATGCCTGTTGCATCTCATTGTTATTCAGAAACTCGTAAGCATAAGCCAACCATTCGTTGGTATAGTTTTTATCCGCAAAAACCTTTTCTATCGATATCTTTTTATCAAAAAGATAATCAGAATCCAAGAAATCGGAACAGCCGGTAAAAACAGTTCCCAACCCTACTACCAGGCATAAATGTATAATAATTTTTTTCATAATTCCTTGTTGTTTATAAATTAACTTGCACTCCCATTGAAAGTGTTTTGCTTAGCGGGTATTTCTTTCCATCCGAGCTTCCTAGCTCCGGGTCCCATAATTTGAAACTAGAGAAAGTAAGTAAATTGGTTCCGATAAAGAAAACACGTACTTTATTCAAGTGGAGTTTGTTCACCAAAGCTGTCGGGAAAGAATAACCGATATCAAGCGTCTTCAAGCGCATATACGAACCGTTGCGTAACCAATAACTGGACTGTAATTCGTTATTCGAATTCGAGCCGTATGACAGGCGCGGATATTCAGCATTCGGATCCTCGTTCACACCAAGTTTCCAACGGTTACTCTCCGCCATTTCTTTTAGCACATTCCCCCAGCCGTCTCCGCCACTGAACATGTGTACAGTGCTACCTTTAATAAAGAACGACGACTTTCCCGCACCTTGGAAATGCACATTGACATCCAGCCCTTTCCATTTTGCAGAAAGTCCGAAACCGTAAACAAGATTCGGTTTGGTTGTAGAACCAATTGCTACTATATCACCACTATCAATAATGCCGTCACCATTGATATCCGCATATTTGATATCACCCGGCATAATATCTCCCGATTGTTTCGGGCTGTTGCGAATGTCATCATAGTCTTTGAACAGCCCCAGAGCCAAATAGCCGGTTGCCTGGTTTACACGTTGTCCTCTCTTCAATTTATATTCATAAATTGTATTCTCCTCGTCATACTCTATAATTTCATTCTTACTGTAAGTAATATTACCACGCAACGTAAAATTGACCTTACCGACTTTCTGCTTCAAAGCTAAATTTCCGTCGAATCCTTTCGCTTCTACGATACCGACATTCGTCTTCGGCGTATGTTCGATACCGACTTCGTAAGGTATTGAATTCCTCGCTTTATAAATTCCTTCACGATGTTCGAAGAAATAATCAACCGCACCAGTCAATTTGTCGTCGAAGAAAGAAAAATCAATACCCAAGTCCTGTTTGGTAGAGACTTCCCATGATACATTGGCAGAAGCGATAGAAGAGTAATGTCTTCCATTCCATATCTTTGCAGCACTATTAATATCCGAGAAATTGAATGAACCAGAAGTATCAATATTATAAATATATGGAAAACGGAGGTCTTTTTCTAAAACGTCATTACCGGTTTTACCCCATGAATAACGGATTTTAAACATATTGATCGTTTTCCCCATACGATTCTTGATGAAAGGCTCTTCTGCAACATTCCATGCACCGGAGAAGGCAGGGAAGAAACCAAAACGATAATCCTTATGGAAGTTCTCCGATCCAGTGTACCCAAAATTGAAATCAACGAAGTAACGATAATTCCAGTTATAGTTAACGCGTCCGGCTATACCTTGATTGCGACGAGGCAGTGTTTTTTTCAGTTCAGTACCGATGCCTTGTGTGTAAACTTTGGAAGATTGGGTGTATTTCAGTACAGCACTCGGATGGTGTGCCTTGAAAGCACGATTATAGTGTAATTCCCATTCAAAGAACTCATTACGATCACCACTCGAACCGGATGAGGTATTTTTATCCATTACTTTCTCGTCTCTTATTTTCGTGAAGAGCAACGAACCGTCAGCCTGCCGATAACGGTCAGCTTTCCAAACCTCTGGACTCTCATAACGTTTAATCCAGTTTGAGTTGTAGGTATCGTAACCGAACCGCCCAACAAAGCGCAACCCTTTCGTGATGAAATCCAGTTTCTGTTCCAAAGTGACATTAGTCTGGATATTGTTTTTCCAACTTTCATTATATCCGGTCATAGTGGCCTGAACCCACGGATTCAAGTTATCATCTTGTGCTGACCATGCCGGAATACGCCCATCAGAATAGGTCACAGGCATCATGATCGGATTATACCCCATCAACACAGTCCATATATTGTCTGTACCCGAACCTGGATCGTTCTGTTTGCGCAAAGAGCCCGAAATACCCACCTTCAACAAAGTTGTTTTAGTAATATCGATATCAACATTCATACGATACGTCCACTTTCGATAATTGGCATTTGTATTGTAGTTCTTTAAGGATTTGTCCGACTTGTACATACCTTGCTGATCTTGGAAACTACCACCTACATAATAACGCGCCGTTTTTCCACCACCGGTCATATTCAACGAAACACGTGAACTCCACGCACCATCGCGCATCATTACATCCATCCAATCCACACTCGGGAAACGATCCGGATCCAAACCTGTGCGGAACAACTCCAACTCCGTATCGGAATAAATCGGTGCCTGATTGCGCGCCGCTTTTGCTTCATTCGCCATTGAAGCATACGTATAACCGTCCACGAACTCCGGTCTTTTGGTAAGCATACTGTAAAAGCCTTCCGCTTTCGCATTGATATTGATCTTTCCTTCCTTACCTCGACGTGTATTGATCAAAACCACACCATTAGCACCTTTACTACCATAAATTGCGGTAGCAGAAGCGTCTTTCAACACAGTGAAAGATTCAATATCTTCCACACTGACTTCATCGATGTCACGTTCGAAACCATCAACCAATACCAAAGCCGCCGTATTTGCGCCAAACGTAGAAATACTTCGAATCCAAAACTCGGATACACTACCCGGACGTCCAGATGTCTGCATCGCCATAACACCGGGCACCACACCGGCAAGTCCATCAACCACCGAAGTAGACGGTACAGCCTTCAAGGCATCCACATCCACATTCGTCACAGCACCAGTCACCGCGATCTTTTTTTGTGCACCCAGCCCGGTCACCACTACTTCATCAATAACGGTGGAAGCAGCCTCTTTCATGGTGACGTTTACCACTGTCTGCTCCTTGATCAACACGTTCACTGTCTCATAACCAACGTACGAGAAGACCAACCGATTATATGCCGGCACATTGACCCGATATCTTCCATTGATATCTGTGATGACACCGAGCCCCGGCATATCTTGCACAGAGATGTTCACACCAATAAGCGGTTCTTTCTCAGTATCCGTCACAATACCTGTTACTGTAATAGTTTTCTCCTGCGACCATCCTTGCAGGGAAAGACCTATCAGCAGCATCCCTATAAATAATAATTTTTTCATAAAACATGTGTTTATCATTGATTATTCTTCCAACGCAATTTTACGTATCACTTTGTTCTCCCGCTCTCCCACATAGAAACATCCTCTCTTCTCATCGTAAGCGATTGCCCATGGACGATCAAACCGAGCCTCCGTACGCAATGCACCATCCGCATACCCACCTTCCGCAATATCGTTTCCACGTCCGGCAAAAGTATAGACACGTCCTGCCGGTGTCAATACACGCACGCAGTTATTAAGGTCATCCGTAAAATAGAAATCATATTCATCTTCCTCACCGGCATAATCGGGATTTTTCACAAAAACGCCCTGTCCGGGTCCTTGCATCCGCACTGTACTCCCCACGCCATCTTTATATCCGAAAGAACCATCGCTACCGGCAACAATATAAGGAATTCCGAATGTTTTAGCCTCATCATCATAATCCAGACGCGCAATATAACCGGAATTATTACCAGAATAATACAAACGCATCATATAGGCATACTTGCCACTGGGATGAAGAGCAAAACGCAGATTCTCTTTTGTTTTTACATGTTTGCTAGCAATGACCGTCTCTTTCGTTGCAAAGTCATATCGGTAAATCTCTTGTGTATTATACGCTGTATAATACAGTTGTCCATCGGGATGAACCATTGCCGCATTTCCAGCTTGCAATTTACCCAATGTGCTTTCCAAATCTACTTTTTCTGTGAAACCGGAAGCACGGCTATACACGATATTCACATTTCCTGCAGACTTTAAGTCACGAGTTACAATCATATCCTGCTTTTCATCCGGTGTCCAGTTGATAATAGTAGGACGTTCCGCAGAATAGGAGATATGGCTTAAAAACTCCACTGTCTCATGTTCTGTAACAATCTGATCAACTACTGCCTGTAGCCTGGATTCGATATCTACGTCATACACCTTGCGGTGTCCAATAAACGAACAAACTGCCATTAGCGTCCCCCTTCAACTTTTTGCATATTCCGTATAAGATGATACCGTGTGTCAATTATACTCGATTTCTGCCGCCCTCCTTTCGATAGTTGTTAAAATACAACTATCGGCAATTTACGAAGTATAAATTATCCTCTACAATCATAAGATAATAGAGGTGGTGTTTTGGATAAGAAAAAAGACAGTCTAGCCCCCGAAATCGGACGTAGAATTGCTATGCGTAGAAATCAGCTTGGTTTAACACAAGCGCAAGCTGCTGAGATGTCTGATTTGACGCAACAGTTTTTTGCTAGTGTTGAAACTGGAACAAAGAACATGAGAGCTGATAGTATTATTAAGGTTTCAAGAGCATTGGGCGTTAGTACAGATTTTTTGCTCACAGGTGTAGTGACTGATTTTGAGCGAAATCGTTTGGTCCAGATGTTGGAGCCCTTAGATGAAGTTCAATTTCACATGTTCGAAGAAATCATCAAAAAGATATTAAGTTTTGGCGGATATGATATAAAGCTATGATAGGCTCATACCTTTTGGTGTGAGCCTATTTAAGTCTTTGGTATAATTATTATTTTGAGAGCAATATAATGTACATTATATCAAATGGCAGAATGCTTTTCAACCCTGTAAACTATAAAGTATAGGGGAGGGAAAACTGTCATGATTGAAGAATTTTCAGAATACTACATCAACATCTCTGATGAAATAAGTGGTGAGGATGAAAGCAACTTATAATACACAATAATATTTTCTATAAAAGCACACCGGAGCATTTGCTTTACCGCAAATG
>OFFT01002196.1_pt1 | contig 10452 bp, 9 predicted proteins | sample 1521581 | NCBI WGS metagenome assembly OFFT01 (sample SAMEA3504084, study PRJEB24116) | mouse gut metagenome | biome: mouse gut; feature: mouse-associated habitat; material: faeces | place: Denmark | collected 2011
GGATTCAGATGGCTATATGCGCAATGATGACGGAAGCCCGATACAGATGTTTGCGAAAAACGGTGCTGACGGATATCAGAAGGTAACCTTGAAAGGCCCTGTAAAAGATGCCGAAGGCAACACTATAGTTGATGAAAATGGAAATCCCGTAGATGTCGAAGCTTGGGTATATGTACCGGAGAACACAAACGACCCCACAGCAGAGCCGGGAAGTCTCTACACCATCATGAACCTGCAGATAGAGCCGGAACTGATGCAGAAACCCTCCATGCTGGGCTTCCGTCTGCCGGACGGTTCCGAGGACAAAGCCACAGCCAACGCCCTGAAGGACGCTTTCACGGCGGAGGACTATACGCTGAACCCCAACGTGGAGAAGCGTTCCACCTTCGTAAGCTACTACACAGACTTGGTGTCCCAGATAGCGAACACCGGCTATGTGAGCAGAAGCATCTACCTGAACCAGCAGGGGGCGGTGGAGTCCATCAGCGGAGCCAGGGAACAGGTGATAGGCGTATCCTCTGACGAGGAACTGTCCAACATGATAAAGTTCCAGAATGCTTACAATGCCTCCAGCCGTTACATAAACGTAATCGATGGGATGCTGGAGCATCTGCTGAGCACGCTTGGAGTATAGCGTCATAGCATAATATACAGTCCATAAATGGATGCTGTGCCCGCGGAGCGATGAGCGGGTACAGGGCATCGTCAGAGGATGGGCGAATCCACAGACAGGTTCGCATCTGCCGGGGAAGGGAGCAGACCTTTTCCGGAAGGAAGGAGAGACATATGCCGTCACAATTTTTCGGATTAAATATAGCATATACGGGGTTGTTGGCCAGCAACGCAGCGCTGAACACCACCTCTAACAATATTGCCAATGTCCAGACAGAAGGCTTCAGCAGACAACAGGTGACCACACAGGCCGCCAATGCCCTTCGGGTCTTCCAGACCTATGGCTGCGCCGGGGCAGGCGTGGAGACGCTGGCCATTGAGCGCGTCAGGAATGAATTCTATGATTTCAGATATTGGAGCAATAACGATAAAGTCGGCGAGTACAGCCAGAAGCAGTACTACATGCAGCAGGTGGAGAGCTATTTCCATGATGACGGGGAGAACGCGGGGTTCAAGACCGTCTTCGACCAGCTGATGATTGCCGGGCTCCAGGAACTGATGAAGAACCCGGACAATCTGTCCTTTAAGGAGCAGTTCGTGGGCTATGCGGAAGCGTTGACAGAGTACTTCAACAATGTGTCAGGCAACCTGGAAAAGCTCCAGAAGGACGTGAACGAAGAAATCAAGGTGAAAGTAGACGAAATCAATACCATCGCCAACGAAATCGCCTCCCTGAACAAACAGATCAACACCATCGAGTTCAAAGGCGTCCATGCCAACGAACTCCGGGACAGAAGGACCCTCCTTCTGGATCAGCTTTCCGAAATCGTGGACGTGGAAGTGAAGGAGACCAAGATTCAGGATACCAATAATCCAGACCGTGATACCGGCGGCACCCGGTTCGTGGTGAAGATTGCCGGCGGCCAGGTGCTGGTGGACGGCTATGAGTATAACGGCCTGGAATGCGTCTCCAGGACTTCGGATCAGAAAGTGAACCAGTCGGACGTAGACGGCCTGTATGATGTCAAGTGGAGCAAGACCGGAGCTGCCTTCAACCTCCACAGTGCGGCCATGGGCGGTGCGCTGAAAGGGCTGGTGGACTTAAGGGACGGAAACAACGGAGAGGGATTTACCGGCCTGATCAAGGATACCGGGACAGACCCTGATACGAAGAAGCAGACGGTGACGGTTCAGGTAGATAAGCACTATCTGACGGATTTGAATAAATGCAACCTTTCCGACAGCGGCGGCGTCGTCAGCCTGGGGAACAAGGACTATTACTATGATTCCTGGACTTACAATGTCAGCTATGAAAACGGAGAGCCGGTGTATACTTATACATTTGAGCTGTCCGATACGCTGAACAACGCGGCGGATTTGGGTGCCCTGGGAACCAGAAAGGGCATGAAGGCCACCGTGGGAGACAGCATCTCATACCAGGGCATACCATATTATATGGCCCAGATGAACGAATGGATGAGGACATTCTCCCAGAAGTTCAACGATATCCTGACCAGCGGATTTGCCGGGGATCAACAGGGTATCCCGCTGTTCACCGCCAACATGACCATGGATAACGGGCAGTATTATTTCAACAATTACAGCGATGAGACCGAAAAAGAATACATCGAGAGGGTGAAGGAAGTTCTGAAAGCCCAGAACATTTCTTCTACAGATACGGCTAAAATACAGGAAGTGTGCCTGGCTGTGCTGAATGATTACAGGTATGATTTGGAGTCGAAGGAAGCCTATGACAATAGAGTAAAGAAGCTGGACGAGGCCAATAAAGAATTTGGACTGAATATAGATTCGGCGAAGGAGGCTCAGCTGACCATAAAGGTAGGAAAGACTGCCGAGGCAGGTCAGGAGAGCTATTACTCGATGACAGCCAAGCGCTTTGATGTCTCCCAGACTATGGTTGATGACCCCAGCCGCCTTGCCACCAAGAAAAAAGAAGGCGATGGCGCAGATCAGAACGATTTGTTGGAGGAGCTGAAAGATTTGGCCACCAACAAGGGCGTCATGAGCTTCCGCGGCAGTTCCGCATCGGAATTCCTACAGTGCATCTTGGCGGACGTGGCGCTGAACACCAGCAGGGCTGAGACATTCTACAGCAGCTATGTGGATATCTCCTATTCCATTGAGACCCAGAGGATATCCATCTCAGGCGTGGACGAAGACGAAGAGGCAGTGAACCTGGTAAAATACCAGAATGGATACAATCTGGCCTCCAAGATGATTCAGACACTGACGGAAATATATGACAGACTGATTCTGCAGACTGGTGTCTAAGGGCGGTAAAACTTTGTGCCGCATTCTGCCATGCAGCCGTGCCGGTATGACAGAATGCGGGAAGAGAAGAACGGCCACGGGTCTTTCAGGCCAAGACTACAGAAATGTAGACAAGGAAAGGAGATTTCCATGAGAATAACAAATAAAATCATGCAGCGCAACAATTTGTCGAATATCAACACCAACAAGATGTATCAGGACAAATTGAGCACGCAGATGTCCACCCAGAAGAAAATCAACCGGCCTTCCGAGGATCCGGTGGTGGCCATCCGTTCCCTGCGTCTGCGCAGCAATGTGACGGAGATTACACAGTACTACAGCAAAAATATTCCCGATGCGGAGAGCTGGATCAAAATCACAGAGGACGCTCTGTCCAAGCTGACAGATGTGCTGTCGAACATGATCGGCCAATGCACCAGAGGCACCAACAATCCTTTCACCAGCGAGGACCGCGGCATCGTGCTGGAGCAGCTGAAGCTCCTGAGCGAGGAAGTCTATGCCACGGGGGACGCGGACTATGCGGGGCGTTATGTGTTCACCGGATATCGGACGGATACTCCGCTGAGCTTCCAGACAGGGCAGAAGCAGCACTATACCATTACCGAGCAGCTGGACAAGAATGCGATAGACTCGGTCATCAGCGTGGATACCGGGAAGGTCTTGGATATCAATTCGTCTAATTATGATAAGATTGATAATGGGACGGCCAACACTCCGATAACAGAAGACGACATTTCTTCCGTGGAAGTTCATCGCATCAGGTTGGCATACAATGATTGTTTGGATGCTAAAGATAATAACAATAAAGATTTGGTACCTACGATTTCCTTTGTTACAGGGACGGATGGAAATGGGAACATTACCACAAAGACCTGGGCGGATGGTGGAGCCAAAGATACTTCGGATCCAGCGTTTACGAAGTATCAGATAGAGAAAAGGCACTCTTTCGATACGAATCCTGATCCGTACTCTTATGTAGCCGGAAAAGCAGATGCGGTAGTGTATGTTCCCGAGACAGGAGAATTGCTGTTAGGAGAAGATGCATATCAAGATTTGATGGCCAGGAAAGACAGTGAGAGCACCGCCAATGTCAATGAGGGCGAAATCCGCATCACATATGAGAAGGAAAATTGGCAAAAGGGCGATCTCCGCCCCGAGCACTATTTCTATTGCAAGGCAGATAAGCTTGACGACCTGGGGAATGTAGTGACGGGAGCCGATGGTAAGACCCCCGAGAAGATAGAGTACAACGACACCTACCTCACCACCAGCGCCGAGCGCCAGGTCATCGAGTACGATGTAGGCTTCAATCAGTCCGTCCGCATCAATTCCAGAGCCGATGAATGCTTCAACCATGGCATCGGCAGGGAAGTGGACGATATGATGAACGCCATGCAGGACGTTCAGGATTTAGAGAAGGCCGTAGCGGACATCGAAGCCATCATGGAAAAGCTGGATGAAAGCCAGACCACAGAACTTGGCATACTCCAGAACCAGCTGGATGCCGCCAACAAAGCCCTGACCTATGCCAAGGAGAAAGAACAGAAAATGTTCGAAGGCGCCATCACAGCTTTCCAGAAATACCTGGATGAGACCAACCTGTGCGTCACCGCCTGCGGATCCAGAGGCAGCAAGCTGGATTTGATTAAGAACCGCTCCCAGAGCCAGAAGACCACCTACGAGACCCTGAAGAGCGAGAACGAGGACATCGACATCACGGAAGTGGCAATCCAGCTCAACAGCGCGGAGTTGACTTATGACGCCGCTCTTATGGCTGCCGGCAAGGTCATGAAGACCACACTGTTGGACTTCATCTAAGATTTAGCGCCACGAAGCACGAAGACGGCGCTGTGGTGCATGGATAGGGAAGCTGCACATAGCCGGGATAGTCTGTGAATAAACGAAACGGGTTATGTGCAGTATAAAACCGATAGCATTATGCGAAGCGAGCTGTGGACTGAAAGAACTGCCCACACGCCATGCCTGATTGAAACCCCGGGCATAAATGCGGCCATGTATAGGCTGTGAGCAGTGTCGGTGGACGCAGATAGGAGTATTTTTATGAAGATTAAGACGAAGATTTTCGGAGAGATAGAGATTTCAGAGGAAAAGATAGTGACATTCCAGGATGGCATCATAGGCTTCCCGGAGATGAAACGATTCGCCCTTCTCCACGATGAGGAGAGAGGTTCCGGAGCGGGCGTCCGATTCCTCCAGTCCCTGGACGAGCCGGGCTTCGCCATGCCTGTCATGGATCCCCTGGCAGTGAAGCCGGACTATGACCCGGAGGTGGACGATGAGCTGCTGGCCAGCGCCGGCCGCATTACGGAAGAAAACCTGCTGGTTCTGGTGACGGTGTCCATTCCCGGAGATTTGACCCAGATGAGCGTGAACCTACAGGGCCCCATCATCATCAACATCGATGAACACAAAGCCTGCCAGCTCATCGTGGAGAACAGCAACTACCCCGTCAAATTCCCTGTCTATGACATACTGCAGGCCAGAAAGGCGGGTGTATAGGATGCTGGCATTATCGAGGAAGAAGAACGAGGCGATCATCATCAGCAACAATGTGGAGATCACCATTCTGGAGGTGAAGGGAGACCAGGTGAAGATAGGCATCACCGCGCCCAAGGACGTGCCCATCTACCGCAAGGAAGTATACATGCAGATTCAGGAGGCCAACAAAGAGGCTGTGAACGCGGACGGCATGGAGGCGCTGAAGACATTATTGGGATAATGAGGACCCCGCCTTTTCAGGCGGGGTTTTTGGCCGATGGATATGAACGGAAGCGGTAATGTCACCAATTTTTCGGCCTTTCTGGTTAATTTTTCGTAGAAAGCTTCCGATAAAACAATTAGACGCAAAGGAATATCAAGAAGCAGGATGCTTTTGATGTGCGCAGGTAAAACATACAAGGAGGTGTGGAACGTGGCAATAGAACCTATTTCAAGTGTAATGACATTTCAGGCACAGGGAAGTGTAGTGCAGAAGCCACAGGCTCCCGTTGAGGCGGAGAAGCCGGAAAGCAGCAGCGCCAGCACCACGGCGGCTGTGGAGTACGTAGACAAGACAACCAGTGTGGTGGAGAACGCCCGGGAGAAAGGCCAGTCCAACAACGGCGAGCAGAGCCAGGACCAGCAGGCCTATCACGAGAAGATTCGCAAGGCCGTGGAGACCCTGAACAAGAAGATGCCCAATTCCGAGGCGGTGTTCGGCATCCATGAGGACACCAACCGCGTCACCATCAAAATCGTGGACAAGAGCACCAAGGAGGTCATCAAAGAACTGCCTCCCGAGAAGACTCTTGACATGATTGCCAGAGTCTGGGAGATGGCGGGCATCCTGATTGACGAGAGGATGTGACATCGGGGAGGGGCGATTCCCCCGGAGGCAGCAAGCTGAGAGATTCCGGATATCATTGGCGCTGTCGCTCCCGCTTGGGAACAGAGTACCGGCAACTATAAGAGGCGTGCGGTTCCGAAACCGTCATACGCCGGGCTGTATGTGACTACGGCACTTACGAATCATCAAAAACCACGACTCATGCAGTCTGTGCGGCATTGCACGAGCCCGGGGGTGAATGTCTCCGGAGGCGAGGGGGACAGCCAGTTCCGAAATAAAGACAGAGTGTAGAAAGGATGGATGGAATATGCCCATGAGATTGAGCGGCCTGATGTCCGGCATGGATACCGAAAGCATTATCCAGCAGCTGGTAGAGGCCAAGAAGACCAAGGTAACAAAAGCAGTCAAGGCGCAGAAGTCATTGAAGTATAAGCAGGACGCGTGGAAGGATCTGAACAAGCAGATTGTGAATCTGTATAATAAATCCCTCAATAACATGCGCTTCGAGAGCTCTTTCCTCAAGAAGGTCACGAAAGTGTCCAACAGCAGTGTAGTGTCTGTTATCACCGGCGAGGGCGCTATGAACAGCGTGCAGAGCCTGGAAGTGGATCAGCTGGCTAAGTCGGCGTATCTGACTGGTGGGGAAATCGGGAAGACGACATCGGGCGAAGATGTAACCGGCAAGACCAAGCTCAGTGAGTTGGGATTTAGCGGCAGCGGAGTCATTCGTGTAACTACCAGTGAGGGAACGAAGGACATCACCATGGACGGCGACATGACCGTCAGCAGCTTTGTCAATAGCATGAGGAACGCGGGTCTGACTGCTAATTTTGACGAGTCCAACGGAAGGATTCATATTGCCGCCAAGTCTTCTGGCAAGAAGAACGACTTCTCTATTATGGCTATGAATGCGGACGGCCTCAAGGCTTTGAACACGTTGAAGCTGAGCTACACGGACGGGCTGGAGAGCAAATACGATGATATGGTGGCGAACAAAGACAAAACCGTCGAAAGGCTTCAGAATAACAAATTGAAGGGACTTGTCTCTGACTGGAACAGATATCGGGGGAATCGGGAAAAAATCCTGGAGTCCTTTGAACAGGCGGATATAGACAAGATTAATGCGAAGCTACGGGAGAATGGCAGTAGCATTGAGCTGGGCAGTGAGGATTTAAAGTACAGTGACCTGACGGATGCGGATTGGGCTCAGATAGATAAGGCTATCAATGATGTGGTAGATGACAGTGCGAATTCGAATTCCGAGGCTGATAAAGCCACCGCGGATGCACTGAAGAAGTGGACGGATAACGAGAGCAAGATAACGGAACTTGAAAAGAGCTTCAAGAAGGATAGTTCTGGCAATATCGAGGTGGATGCAGACGGCAATCCTGCCGCCCTTACCGATGAGGTGATGGCTGAAGTAGAACAGTCGGTAGTGAAGGAGATACAGGATGCGTTGCTGACTTGGGCAGAACTTATATCCTCCCCTTCAAGCGGAGCCAAAAAGACCGCCGGAGAGGATGCCAAGATTACGCTGAACGGAATAGAATACACTTCCGACAAGAACAGCCTGGAAGTCAACGGCCTGACCCTGACAGTCAGCGCAACCACCAACGGCAATCCTGTCACCATCACCACCGAAGACGACACCAACGGCATCTACGACATGGTCAAGGGCTTCCTGAAGGAATACAATGAGCTGATCAACAAGATGGATAAGCTCTACAACGCAGATTCCGCCAAAGGCTACGACCCCCTCACCGACGAGGAGAAGGATGCCATGTCCGACAGCGCCATTGAGGAGTGGGAGAACAAAATCAAGGATTCCATCCTCCGCAAGGACAGCGTCCTGGGCACCTTCGCCAATGAGATGAAGATGATCATGATGGACGGCGTTGAGGTAGACGGCAAGAAGATGTACCTTTCCAACTTCGGCATAGGCACCCTGAGCTACTTCAGCGCCCCGGACAACGAGAGGAATGCCTACCACATTGACGGAGACCCGGACGATGAGAATACCTCCGGCAATGCCGATAAGCTGAAATCCATGATTGCCAATGACCCGGATACGGTGGTATCGTTCTTCACCAAGCTCTCTCAGAAGATGTACGACAGGATGTTCGACCTGATGAAGAGCAAAGAAGGGTACAGCTCTGCCATGACTGTCTATGACGACAAGAAGATGCAGAAGGACTATGACGACTATACCACGAAAATCAAAGAATTGGAAAAGAAGCTTGCAGATTACGAAGATAAGTGGTATGCTAAATTTGCGGCAATGGAAACAGCTCTGGCCAAGATGCAGAACAATGCCAGCGCTGTGACGTCCCTGCTGGGCGGCTGATGATAGGATTGCTTTCAAGTAGAAATGCTTTCGACAGAAATGGCTTTCAATCATGAAGCGTGTTTCCCGGGGGGATATCTGTCCCGCCGGGAAATGGCTGGCGATTTCGAATAATTGGCGGCGCCCGGAGGGATGAGCGGAAATGATGAAAGGCGAGGTGCAATATGGCATTACCCAACGCGTACGGACAGTATAACAACAGTAAGATTCTGACTGCTTCCCCGGCGGAGCTGACCCTGATGCTTTACGAAGGCGCAATCAAATTCTGCAATATAGCCATCCTGGCGATTGAGGAGAAGGATGTCGAGAAAGCGCACACGAACATACGGAAAGTCGAGAAGATTATCGACTATCTGCGTCAGACCCTGGATATGAAGTATCCGGTGGCGGAGCATTTCGAGCGGATCTACACCTATCTGAGCCAGCGGCTCATAGAGGCCAATATGAAGAAGGAAAAGGAAATCCTGGAGGAGATCAACAGCCATCTGCGCACCCTGCGGGATACCTGGAAGGAAGTCATGAAGAAAGGCAGGGAGCAGGGCACATGACGGAGAATTATCTGGCCCTCCTGGAGGAAAGCCTCAGGAAGAAGCTGCAGGTCATGGCTGAGATTCAGAAGTACAATCTCCGCCAGCAGGAGATTTTCCAGTCCGGAAATGTAGATATGGACTGTTTCGACGGATATGTGGAGGAGAAGGGCAGCCTGATTGAGCGGCTGACGGCTCTGGACAGCGGTTTCGAGAAGCTGTACGCGAAAGTGGCGGAGCAGCTCAACGGCAACCGGGAGAAATATGCGGATCGGATCAGGACGCTGCAGTCGCTGGTGACGGAGGTCACGGATACCAGCGTGCAGATTCAGGCACAGGAGGCTCGGAACAAGAAGCTGATTGAGGACTACTTCCGCAAGGAGAAGGATGGCATACGGATGGGGCGGAAGAGCTCCCAGGCTGCTATCGGTTATTACAAGACCATGAGCAACTCGGCCGTAATGCCGCCGCAGTTCCTGGACAGCAAGAAGTGATGACGGCTCCAGGGACATAGCAGAGAGAAAAAGGGGTGCCGTGCCCGATGGGTGCGGCATTTTTTTCTTCTATAATGGATCCCTATATCCATTTTGTATCCTTTTTGGACTAATTGTCCATAGATTCTCAGGTAAGATTGTGATAAGATAGAGAAGGGAAGGTTCGAAAGGAGACGTACATGGATACTGAAATGCGGATGATGTTCAACGCCATTCTGGAGGAAATGGACAGGATGGAAAAGCGGATGGATCAGCGGTTCGAAAGGATGGAGGGCAGGCTGGAGCAGCTGCAGCACGAGGTAAATGCCTGTAAGCTGGAGCGGGAGTCCATCAGCATGCTGATCAGGCACATGGACAGCCTGGAGGAGCACGTGGAGGGTCTGGAGGAGCGGATGGAGGGCTGCGAAAGCCGGATTTCGAAATGGGGGAGAAAACAGGATAAAAATTTAAGCTTAGTCTAAATTTTTCGGAAAGAAGAACCGATATAATTACCATGGAAGCGTCAGTTTCAGACTGATTCAATAAAAAGCAAGAGGCGAGCCGTCTTCAGGGCGGTAGTTATTCAAGGAGGAATAGAACTATGGGAATGATAGTAAAACACAACCTTACGGCAATGAACTCCAACAGAATGTTGGGTTTGACCACCGCTTCTCAGGCGAAGGCTACAGAGAAGCTGTCATCCGGCTACAAGATCAACCGTGCGGCTGACGATGCGGCAGGCCTTGCCATCAGTGAGAAGATGCGCAAGCAGATTCGCGGTCTTACCCAGGCATCCCTGAACGCCCAGGACGGCATCAGCGCGGTTCAGACCGCAGACGGCGCCCTGAACGAGGTGCA
>OFFT01002199.1_pt1 | contig 10443 bp, 8 predicted proteins | sample 1521581 | NCBI WGS metagenome assembly OFFT01 (sample SAMEA3504084, study PRJEB24116) | mouse gut metagenome | biome: mouse gut; feature: mouse-associated habitat; material: faeces | place: Denmark | collected 2011
TCATCCCCGACCGACTACGTCGGTGGGGGTTCTCTCGCCATGGTCGCGATAGATGTTTCCCTGTATTCCATATATATGGAGTCTTCTCAGTTCCGAGGCTCATAAGATGATACATCTATCTATGTGAGAAAGCGTTTTCCTTCTGCTGAAATCATACTTGAGAAATTATAGATTTTTATCCGTTGTACAGCTTGCGAATTTGGTCGAAATGACCAATAGAAAGGGCGATTGTGTTGTGAAAATGTAGAACAATACCAGGAAACCGCTTTCCTACTTTTCTGTTGACTCACTATATCTTTAGAAGTATAGTATCACTATCAACCAAACATAAGGAGGGAAACCCGTGAAAAAGAAACTTGCATTTTGGCTCTCTGCACTACTGTCCCTGGCGTGTCTGCCGGTTGTTGCGTTTGCCGCCGAGACGAACGAAATGATACCTGTGGTAGTAAAAACGCCTGAAGGTTGGGAGAGTCCCTGCCTGTGGGCTTGGGCGGATGACGGCACCAACGCTTTTGCTGCTTGGCCTGGCGAGGAGATGGAGCCGCTGGAAGGTGGCTGGTACTACACCTACGTACCGAACTTTGTACAGAATCTCATTGTAAATGCCAACAACGATGCTGAGACACCTGTGCAGACTGATGGGATCGTGGTAGAAGCCGGCAAAGAGGTCTGGGTCACCATTGGTGAGGACGCTGCGGCTGATGTGTCTTATGAATCCCAAGCCAGGATCGAAATTCCCGAGTACGTAGAAAAATTTGTAGTGCATGTCTATGTCCCGTTGGACTGGAAAACTGCTAACCTGTGGGCATGGTCTGCGCCGGACGGCACCAACGCTTTTGATGCATGGCCTGGTCAGGAACTGAAGGAAGGGGAGGACGGTTGGTTTACCGGCAAGGCCCCTGTTTGGATCAACTCCATCATTGTTAACGGCAATGAGGGCGCTGTGCAGACCGAGGACATTTCCGTGGAAGGGAAGGAGCTATGGGTTACGGTATACGAAGATTTGACGTATGACTTAACCTATGAAGATCCCAACAAAACCGCTGAGGATATCACTGTCTGCGTCAAGGTTCCTGACGATTGGACCGGGCCTTGCCTGTGGGCGTGGTCTGCGCCGGATGGCACAAACGCTTTTGCGTCCTGGCCTGGCGAAGCACTGACCCAGGACGGAGACTGGTATACCATCCAAGTTCCCGGATGGATCAATTCCGTCATTGTCAACGCAGGCGAGGGGTCGGTACAAACAACTGACCTGTCAGTAGAGACAGGAAAGGATGTCTGGGTCGTGGTAAATGGACCGGAGGATGCGGCTGTGTTCTATGAAGAGCCCGCTGACGCCCCCGTCGACCCGGTCCCCGCAGAGACAGATCCCGAACCCGCACCGGCTGACAACCCCGCACCTGCCAACCAGCCGGAGCCTTCCAGCGGCAGCAATACCGGACTTATTGTGGGCGGGGCCGCCGTTGCTGTTGTGGCGGTGGGCGGTATAGCACTGGCTGTATCAAAGAAAAAGAAGAAATAACTTCCTGTTCTGCGGGTGTGTGGCGCATGCGCACCCGCAGAACGCCATTTTAACAAGGAGGTATTGCCATGAAACGATGGACTGCTCTGCTTTTGTCCCTGTCTATGCTGCTGGGGCTGTCTGCCTGCGGCGGAAAGACGCCGTCTGACACAGATGCGAATAAACTGGTGATTTGGCATGACAAAGAGGACGCCGTTATTGAGGCGCTGTCGGCTTATCTGACGGATGCCGTCCCAGAACTGGAAATCGTGTTTGAGAAAAAGACCAGTCTTACCGATTCTCTTAAGCTGGTAGGGAACGATCCTACTGCTGCCCCTGATATGTTCATCTTCGCTCATGACAAAATCGGCGTGTTTGCCGAGATGGGTATTTTGTCTCCCACAGAGGATTTGCTGGAAGAGGGAGCCTTGGCGGACTACCTGCCCATGACTTTGTCCGCTGCGACATATAAGGATACTCTCTACCAGCTTCCGTTGTATTTTGAAACCCTGTTGTTCATGTACAATCGTCGTTATATGCAGGACGATGAAGTCCCTTCCACTACTGATGCGCTATTGGATTACATGGGGCGCAACACCGGACGGGGCCGGTATGGCTTTGTGGAGCAGCACAGTACCGCCTATTATAGCGCCGCATGGATCCATGGATTCGGAGGCTCCATCATTGACGAGAACGGCTCGCCCTTCCCGGACGCTCAGGCGGTGAAAGACGCCCTGTCCTACCATCTGCAATTTGTGTCTCTTATGCCTGGCGAGACAGAGTACAGCACAGTAAACACCATGTTTTTGGAGGGCAAGGCGGACTCCACAATTGGCGGACCCTGGATGGTGCCATCGGCTCGTGACGCAGGCATAGACCTTGGCATTGCCCCTATGCCGGCAGTGGATATAACTGGTAAGCCCCTGGCGCCTTATTCTGGGGTTCAAGGCATTCATGTGCTGAAGTTCGCCGCCGAGGAGAAAAGAGATTCGGTAAAAACACTGCTGTCCGCTCTCACAGACCCCATTATCGGCGTGTCATTGGCGTTGGCCAGCGGATGTGCGCCAGCTAATGCCGCATGTTATGACGATCCTGCCGTATCAGGCGACGAACTGGTGCAGTCTATGCGGACAACTGCGGAAATCGCCATTCCAATGCCAAACATCCCGGAAATGGATGTGATGTGGACGGTGGTGGGCAATCTGCTCACTGATGTGAACCTGTCTGGTAAGGATGTAAATGAGAGCTTTGATGCGGCGCTTGCCAAAGCAAATGACCTCATTTCTGCGATGAAGTAAGGGGCGCCTATGAAAAATCAGATCAAAACCGGAGTTGAACAAAAGAGAAGAAAGGGATTTTTGTATTCTTATGCCTGGTCTATGCCGTCTCTGCTGCTTATTGCTCTGATGGTTGTGTTCCCCATTGCCTATACGGGGTATATCTCCCTGACAAATATGAATGTGTACCACTGGTTTGATTTTACCATTGTGGGATTGGAGAACTACTGGCGGGCGTTGTTTGTATTCGATTCCGGGTTCCTTTCCGCCTTGGTGGCTACCATTGTTTGGACAGTAGTGAACATGGTCCTTCAACTTATTATAGCTTACGTGCTGGCCGCCCTGCTGAATATTCAGAAGCTGCGGCTGCGCAAGGTATATAAGACCCTGCTGATGTTTCCCTGGGCTATGCCTGGCTATGTTTCCATCCTGCTGTGGAAGACAGGAATGTTTAACACCCAGTTCGGACTGTTGAACCAGTGGATGGAGAAGCTGGGGTTTGAAGCCGCCAGATGGTTGTCGTCCGATCTTTCTGCGTTCATCTGCTGCACAGTTGTAAACCTGTGGCTGGCGCTGCCATTCATGATCATGATTATGGATGGGGCGATGCAGAGTATTGACCGCAGTTATGAGGAGAGCGCCCTTTTGGATGGGGCAAATTGGCTTCAGCGCACCCGGTATATCATCGTGCCGGCCATTAAGCCCATTATTGCCCCTGCAGTCATCATTACTGTATTTACGACGTTTAAACAGTTTGATGTGGTATATCTGCTCACCCAACAGGCCGGCGCAAAAACAGGTTCTGGATTTCACACTATCCTTACCTACGCCTATGAAAACGCTTTCATCACCAATAATTATGGCTTCAGCTCCGCAATTTCCATTATCATTTTCATTCTGCTCATTGTATTCTCCGCCCGGTTTCAGCTGCGAGAGGAGGGAGATCTTTGAATCGAAAAAAAATAAAAGAACGGGTGGGGCTGGCTGCCCTGAACGTGTTTTTTATCCTGCTATGCTTTGTGACTCTCATCCCTATCATCTATGCACTGAGCGTGTCTTTTAATGGACAGAATAGCTTGCTCAGTTCCGACTTTTCGTTCATCCCAAAACAGTTTACCCTGGATAATTACCGACAGGTGCTTTTTGGTGAAGAAATTATTGCATGGTTTGGCAATACAGTATTGCTGGCGATATCCACCGTGGCGTTGTCTTTGTCGGTAGCTATTCCGGCGGCCTACTGCTTTTCCCGGCGGCGGTTTCCTGGACGGCGGGCCATTCTTAAATGCCTTGTGCTGCTCAATTCGTTCCCAGCTATCTTATCTATGTTCGCCATCTACCGCCTGCTGCGCTCTTTTGGATTGATCAATCATCGTATCGGCCTGATACTCGTGTACACCGGTACCATGGCAGTGTTCAGCCTATGGAACACAAAGGGATATTTCGATACAATCCCTACCGAAATCGAGGAGGCGTCCCGAATTGACGGGGCTGACAATTTCCAGGTAGTCACACGGATCGTCCTGCCACTGGCGAAGCCCAGCATTGTCGTGACAGCTCTGATGGTGCTGATTTATGTATGGAACGAGTACATCTACGCCACCACCTTCCTTACTGGGGAACAAAACTATACGCTGGCGGCAGGCTTGTACGCCCTTCAGGCCACCGAGATGAGCGGAAGCTGGCCCGTATTTGCAGCTGCGTCTGTCACTGTGTCTCTGCCGGTACTCGTGATTTTCTTCCTGTGCCAGAAGCACATGACCTCCGGATTAACTGCGGGAGGTGTGAAGGGATGAAGCTGGACGCCATTCTGCACATACCCATGTCCGAATATGCCCATGGACTGGATGAGACACATATCGTGTTTCGACTGCGCTGTGCAAAGGGAGATTTGAAACGGTGTACTCTCTATTATGGGGACACTGCCTGTCGGGTGACCCCGATTATTTTCACCCCTGTCCCTATGGACTTAGTCCTCAGTGATTCAAACCATGACTATTACCAAATCATTTTGGATAGTCCTTACCAGCGCCTGTTCTATTACTTTGAATTGGACGACGGGAGCCAGATAGTTCTCTATTATGGTGATATTTTCACAGATCATCTGGTAGATGATCGCTCTGAATATTTCAAACTGCCTTTCAACCACAGAGCGGACATCGCCCATGTGCCAGACTGGGTGCATGACGCAGTTGTATACAACATCTTTCCGGACAGCTTCGCTTCTTCCCGCAGGGATATCTCCCTAACGCCTTCCCGCCAGCTCTACAACGGCGTTCCCATTCAGGGTAAATTGGGCGGCACTCTATGGGGAGTGGCGGAAAATGCCGGATATCTTCAAGATCTGGGAATCAACTGCGTCTACCTTAACCCTATATTCACAGCGGGGGAGTACCACAAATATGATTTGCTGGATTATTACCATGTAGATCCCTGCTTCGGCGGGGACGAGGCGTTTCGGTTCATGATAGACGAACTCCACAGGCGGGGTATCCGCGTCATCATCGATGGGGTATTCAACCACTGTGGCTGGTATTTCTTCGCTTTCGATGATGTGGTACGCAATCAGGAATCGTCCAAATACAAAAACTGGTTTTATCATCTGAACTTTCCAGTAGTCCGTCCGGATGACCCAGAAGAGTACCCAACCTACGCCTGCTTCGGATACGAGAGGATGATGCCTAAACTGAACACAGCTAACCCGGAGGTACGGGACTATTTCGCCAAAGTCGGCGCCTATTGGGTCCGGGAATTTAACATTGATGGCTGGCGGCTGGATGTAGCGAGCGAAGTTGATGACGCCTTCTGGCGAGCTTTCCGTTCAGCAGTGAAAACGGAGAATCCGGACGCACTCCTCATTGGGGAGGTATGGGAAAGCGCTGGGCATTGGCTGGGCGGCGATATGTTCGATTCCACTATGAACTACGATTTCCGCAAGCATTGCCGCCGTTTCTTCGGAGAACATTCCATAGATGCCGCACAGTTTTCCGGACGAATCACCAATATGCTCACTCGATACCGGGTGCAGATGCTCCCTGCCCAGCTCAACCTGTTGGACAGTCACGATGTAAGCCGCTTTTTGTCTCTGTGCGGCGGGGATGTGAGATCCTACCGATTAGCTGTCCTGTTCCTGCTATCCTTCGTGGGAATGCCTACCATCTTCTATGGAGACGAGTTCGGGGTGAAGGGTGTGTCGGAGGAAGAATACCGGACGCCTATGCCCTGGAGGGATGGGGACATGGCCTTGCGAACTTTCTTTCAGAAGGGCATTGCCATGCGACATGCGTTGGTTTCCCTGCGCCGGGGAGATTTTCGCACACTCCATGCCGAACCCGGCTCTGGAGCGCTGGTTTTCGTCCGACATTTTGGTAAAGAGACGGTTACCGTGGCACTCAATTGTTCGCCAGATGCAGCAGTATTGCCCACCCTTCCTGGGACGGCTTACTGGGCAGAGGGATTGGAAGACCGAACATTAACAGGGTTTGGGTTTGCTGTATTGGTTGACGGGCGCAGCTGATTGCTCTATGATGGGGTTATCCATCGAAAGGAGCTCGTGTTATGGGTGTGACGATTAAAGATGTGGCAAAAGCCGCAGGCGTTTCCATATCTACCGTGTCGAAGGTCATCAACGGACATTACAGTATTTCCGAGGAGACACAGGAACGCGTGCAGCAGGTGATCCAGGAGTTAAACTTTTATCCAAGCGCCAGCGCCCAGAATTTTGCCAAAGGAGCCACGCGGACTGTCGTTGTCCTTACTGACCTGGGACCGAACACCACTTTCTCCAACCCTCACATGTTTGAGATCATTGCAGGTATGGAGGAAACCTTGCGGACCAGAAACTATCGCCTGGTTTTGAGCGGTTCGCAGCCTTCTGCCGCCTGTGAGAGGGCGGAAGAATGTATCTCCCGGCGCAGTGCCGATGCCTTGGCTGTTCATGTATCCATCATGACCCACCAGCTGTCCGCTTTGTTAGTGCGCACACATTTTCCCCATATCGTGCTGGGTAAGCCAACATTTGACAGCCAGGTATGCTGGATCGACATCAACAATATTTCCTCCGGCATCATTGCCGCAGACCACTTGGCCCAGAATGGATATCGGCGAATTGCTTTTCTGGGAGGCCGGGAGCATGATCAAAACTCTACCCATCGGATGGAAGGGATTCGTCAAGGGTTGGAGAGCGCCGGACTGTGTCTGGACGACCAGTTTATCTGGTTGGGTGATTCTACGCCGGCAGACGGCTTGCGGATGGCAAAGAAACTGTTATGCTGTAAGCCTATGCCTGATGCGGTGGTTTGCGCTAATAACTACATTGCGTTGGGCTGCGTCTCTGCTATCCGGGAACAAGGATTGGAGATTCCTAAACAGATAGCTGTCATGACCTTCGACGACCATCCGTTTTCTCAAATCATGGATCCGCCATTGACCGTGGTGGATATTGATGTGCGGGGCATGGGACGTCAGGCCGGAAAATTCCTGCTGGAAATTATCCGTCACCCCAATACTCAGGTTCAAACCTATGTTACTACCTCAAATTTAATGGTTCGGCAATCAACTGTCCCTCAAAAGTGAAAGGGAAGGGAGGGGATTTTGCAGCAATAGACTGGCAGCAATAAACAGATAGGGAAAAATTATAGAATTATAGGAGGGTCATTTTGTGAAAACCACAAGAAAAGTTCTTTCAATGTTGTTGGCCTTGGCGATGACGGTCTCCATTTTGAGCAGCATGGGCTGTGCCGCAGATGCGGCGCCTGAACTTGGACCCGTCACTTCAAAAGATGTCGTCTACCAAATCATCACGGACCGCTTTTATGACGGAGACACAAGCAACAATACCCCGGATGGATTCGATCCCACCCTGTATGATGGGACAGGTTCCGATCTGAAGCTATACCAAGGCGGAGACTGGAGCGGCATTATTGAAAAAATCCCCTACCTGAAAGGGATGGGGGTTACAGCTGTCTGGATTTCCGCTCCATACGAAAACCGGGATACGGAAATCATTGATTATCAGGCGGATGGCAGTTATGACCGCTGGACCAGCTTTCATGGCTATCATGTCAGAAACTATTTCGCTACCAACAAGCACTTCGGCACGTTAAATGAGTTCAAAGAACTCCGCGATGCCCTGCAGGATAATGGGATTAAGCTTGTCATCGATTTTGTGACCAATCACACCAGCCGCGAGGTTAATCCTACGGCATCCAATATGCCCGAGGACGGACGGCTGTACGAGCCAGACCGGAAGGAAAACGGAGAATTTGCATTCGATGCAAACGGTGAGCCGTATGATTATAATAACGACGGGCTGATAGAGAATTTGGTCGCAGATCCAAACAACGACATTAACGGCTGGTTCCATGGGCTTGGCGATAGGGGGAATGATTCGTCGAGATTTGGGTATCGTCACAAGGACTTGGGGTCCCTTGCTGATTTCTCCCAGGAGAACAGCGAGGTCGTGAGCTACCTGGAGGATGCGGTACTGTTCTGGGCTGGTTTGGGCGTGAACGGCATCCGGCATGATGCAACGCTTCATATGAACCCTGCATTTGTAAAGGGGCTCAAAGATGCTGTGGACTCCAATGCTACAATCACACATTTTGGAGAATTCTTTATTGGGCGTCCTGACCCCAAATACGATGAGTACGTGTATTTCCCCAAGCAAACTGGAGTAAATAATCTGGATTTTGAGTTCTACCGGGCAGCCAGCACGACTTTTGGCTCCTTCTCTACTCCCATGAGCGACTTCGCAGATATGATGGCGTACACACAGGAGGACTACGGCTATCCCAATCAAACTGTGACATTCCTGGACAACCATGATGTTACGCGCTTTGGTTATACGCAGCGGAACGAAAAGGTCTATAATGCGGCTCTAGCTGTCCTGCTGACCGCACGCGGAGTCCCCACCATATACTATGGGACAGAGCAGTATATTGTCCCGGCTGACGCCAGTGATGTTGCAGGCCGGGTCTTCATGCAAACCGATTGCGGTTTCAGCACCAATACATCTGCGTACCAACTGATTGGAGATCTCTCCTTGCTGAGACAGCAAAATGACGCAATTGCGTATGGAACTACCGTGATTCGTTATAGCGATGATGATACAATGGTGTTTGAGCGGCAGTTCTATGACGACATCGTTGTTGTAGCGGTCAACCGGCAGCCGGATCGTCCTGCAACAATACCTGCTATTTCGACAAACCTTCCCGCTGGACAGTATGCGGATTATTTGAACGGAGACGTCTTTGGAACCGGCACTACTGTTCAGGCGGGCAGCACAAACACAATCCCATCGTTTACCCTTGCCGGCGGAGGTGTTGCTGTGTGGCAGTTTGATGCACAGAGCAGCCCTGATACGCCCCGGATTGGGAATGTAGTATCTACCTCTGGACGAGCAGGAAATACAGTCTATATTTACGGCGACGGCTTCGATGGCAATGTAGATGTTTTCTTCGGGTCTGTGCCAGCTAATATTGAAGAAAAGACTGCAACGCAGATTGTAACGTCTGTCCCCGTTGGCGCTGTGCCGGGAGTACAGGAGATTACCGTACAGAGGGGCGATGCCGTGAGTAATGGGTTTGAATACAACATTCTCTCTGGCGACCAAAATCAGATTATCTTCCATATTTCTGCCCAAACCAACTTCGGTGAAAATATCTATATCGTCGGAAATATTCCGGAGTTGGGAAACTGGGATCCAGACCATTGCACAGAGGCTCTGCTGAATCCGAACTATCCTGAGTGGTTTTTGCCGGTCAGCGTACCTGCGGATACGACGATTGAGTTCAAATTCATAAAAAAGGATGCACAGGGCAATGTGATATGGGAGAGTGGTTCGAACCATACAATTACTTCCTCCTCTGATCCGTGTGGAACAATTGACTCCCCCATGTATTCCTGGCGCTGATGTACCTTCTGCCTGCCCCGTAATTGAATGAGCCTTAATTCCTTCCCAGGCATTTAAAAGCAAAGAACATAACAGCAGGACGGATGCTGCACTGACTGCTCCCACCCCTTACGGAGTGGGGTTCCAGGAGGGGCTGCCCGCCCCTCGCAGCGTGGGATATGCTGCCATCCTCAAGCCGCAGGGCCACCTTGCGGCAGCCTGAGAGCGGTATGTCTTCCAGTAGAAGTCCATGAGGGAGGTTTTCCTGGAACCTTAATTCTCCAATGGAGCCCATCGGCTCCATTTCTACCAACCCAAAGACTGGCGGACGGATCCCCGTCTTGGAGACTATTTGTAGCGGCGACAGTCTACCGCTAGTGGTTGAAGGTACAATATTAAAAGCCCTTAAGTTTCAACAAAATCAGATTGGCTGCCTGGATTACTTTCAGGCAGTCTTTTTAATGCCCATACTGGAGGGCATCCGCTTATCAAGAGACTGCAATCTCTCGATTTCCTTCTGATGCATCTTTAGAAACACAGGGAAATCTTCAACGTAAAACTCATCACCCATCCGCCGGAGTCCCTTGGGAGTTGGAACCATATGGACCATGTGCGGGTTCCACTGCCTGATACTGTGAGTGAAATCCTGAAGATGCTGCAAAAGTGATTGGAAGCAAACGGAGGACAAAGATGACAGATGTGAACTACCCACGACTGAAGTCGTAGGCTTCTACCCTTACGGGCGTCTCTTTTCCTACTTAACCAGTCTTATACAA
>OFFT01002200.1_pt1 | contig 10441 bp, 10 predicted proteins | sample 1521581 | NCBI WGS metagenome assembly OFFT01 (sample SAMEA3504084, study PRJEB24116) | mouse gut metagenome | biome: mouse gut; feature: mouse-associated habitat; material: faeces | place: Denmark | collected 2011
CATGGTACCCACAAGGGCATCCACCTCCGGGATTTCCTTCCGGATCTCCTCCCCGTAGCGCTGGGCCAGGCATCCCGCCGCGATCAGGCCTTTCAGCCTGCCCGTTTTTTTCAGTTCCCCCATCTCCAGCAGCGCCTGTATGCTTTCTTCCTTGGCATCCCCGATAAAGCAGCAGGTGTTTACCACCACCACATCCGCCTGCTTCTCGTCGTCGGTAAAGGCGTATCCCTTTTTCTGCAAAAGCCCCAGCATCATTTCCGTATCCACCAGATTTTTGTCACAGCCCAGCGAAACAAACATAATATTCATGCTATTCAACCTGCTCCTCTGATCCGAAGTTTTTGGTTTTCGTCTCATACGAAAGTAGCTGGCAAATCACCAGCTACCTGCTTGCCGGGCGCCGCTCACTCTCCGCCCAGTATCTTGATCTTTCCCTGATTCAGCTCTTCCACCGCCACGGACAAAGGTTTCTTGTCCCTGCCCCCGGCCACCAGCGCTTCCTCCCCGCCGATGATCTGCCTTGCCCTTCTGGACGTGGCCATGACAATGGAATACCGGCTGCTGACCACCGGCGCCTCTCCCTGCTCTACCTCGCTGTTCACTACTTTCATCAGGTCCGAATAAGATGGATGTAACATTACTCCCGTTCTCCTTTCACAAAGCCACTCAGCTGTCTTCTGATCTCATTGATAAACGCGCCCCTTCTTACAGGCGCCCTGCGGCAGGCCTCCACCAGAAAATGGATTTCCTCCGCACATTCCCCCAGGTCATCATTTACAACAATATAATCATAGGCCTCCACGCCTTCTGATTCCTCCACGGCACGGGCCAGGCGCTTTTCTATGACCTCCGCGCTCTCCGTCCCCCTCCCCTGAAGCCTGCGGACCAGTTCTTCCCCGCTGGGAGGCGTCACGAAAACCAGCAGGCTCTCCGGAAATTTTTTCTTGATTTTCAGGGCTCCCTGTATCTCTATCTCCAGTATGACATGTTTGCCAGCCTCCAGCTGCTCCTCCACATAGGCCCTGGGCGTTCCGTAATAATTGCCGCAGTAAACCGCGTATTCCACCAGCCCGTCGGCGGCTATGGTCTCTTCAAAATGCGCCTTGTCCGTAAAAAAATACTCCACGCCCTCCGTTTCCCCCGGCCTGGGGTTACGGGTTGTCATGGAAACCGACAGGGCATACTCCCCGTGCCGGCGCATAAGCTCTTTTACCAGTGTACCCTTTCCGGCGCCGGAAAAACCCGAAATGACAATCAGAATTCCCTTTTTTTCCATAATTATTATTCCTCCGAATCCTCCGTGGTTCCCTGCAGCCGCCCTGCGATGGTATCCGGCAGAAGGGCCGAAAGCACCACCTGCCCGCCCTCCATGATCAGTACGGATTTTGTCCTGCGCCCCTGGGTGGCATCTATGGCCAGCCCCTTTTCCTTTGCATTCTGTACCAGCCTCTTGATGGGCGCCGACTCGGGGCTGACTATGGCAATGATCTTGGATGTGTTCACGATATTGCCGAAACCGATATGGATTAGCATCCTCTCCGACCCCTATTCTATGTTCTGAATCTGTTCCCGTATCTTCTCAATCTCTGTCTTTAGCTCAATGGCGGAATTGGATATCTCCAGATCGCTGGCCTTGGACAGAATCGTGTTTGCCTCCCGGTTCATCTCCTGGGCAATAAAATCCAGCTTCCTGCCCACGCTTCCCCCCTGGACCAGGGTGTCCCCGGTGGTCTTAATATGGCTGCGCAGTCTCACCAGCTCCTCGTCCACGCATACCTTGTCCGCAAAGACCGTAACCTCCGTCACCAGTCTGGCCTCATCCACATGCGCATCCCCCAGAAGCTCCCGCACCCGCTCTTCCAGCTTTCTATGGTACTCCTCAATAATGGCGGGAGACCGCCGGGAGATAAAATCCACCAGCCCGTTCATCCCTTCCAGCTTTTCCAGCAAATCAGCCTTCAGATGTCCGCCTTCCACGGTGCGGGCATCCACAAACATCCCCGCTGCACCCACAACCGCCTTCTGCAGTCCCTTCCACAGCTCCTCCTCGTCCGTCCCGCTGTCCTCCATGGTGAAAACCTCCGGAAACCGGGAAAGTACGCTGACCTTTACATCATCCTCCAGACCAAAATCCTCTGCCATTCGGCGCATATAACCCAGGTACGCCTCCGCCACATCCCGGTTGTACCGTATCATGGATGTATGGTCCGAAAAATCCTCATATGTGACGAACACATCCACCTTGCCCCGGGAAATATAGCCCTTTAATTCACTGCGGATAGCAGATTCAAAAAAGTAAAGCGCCTTGGGCATCTTAATATTGACATCCAGATACCGGTGGTTCACTGACTTTATCTCCACTGTAAACTTTCTGTTGTTCTCGGTGACCTCGCATCTGCCGAAACCTGTCATGCTTTTGATCATGGGATTCTCCTGTCCGGGTAATGAACCCATAAATTGCCTATTCCATTTTATTATAAGATAAGTTTCGGAAAGCGTCAAGGGCTGTTGCGATTTTTCACCGGCAGTTACAGACGCCCACATTTTTCAGGACTTCCCGGACAAAGGGAATAGACTTTGCCTGCCGGATATGATATACTCTGTATGCAGTTACAGAACCTGATACAAAGGAGATGCCGGAAATATGAATTCTTACAAAATACGCAATAACAGTACTGCAAAAACAATCACAAGCGCTCTTCTGACCCTGATGATCCTGCGGATCCTGTTCTCCCTGCTTATGGTGGCCCGGGAAGGCTCCGTATATGCCATAACCAGCGCTGTCATCTACGGCCTCCTGTGCCTGGTCTGCATCATCCTGCTGATCATGTTCCGGCGCAGTGAAGTCGTATTCCGGGGCAGCGACATTCTGTACACCCCTCCCTTCGGACCTGCCAGGACCCTTTCCTACCGGGACCTGCAAAAAGTGTCCATGGGCGGAAGATCCTATATTGTATATACGAATGATGGAAAGAAGCTGATCACCTTCGACGATTTCCGCACCGAGAACGCCAGCGCCATTGTGGCTTTCCTGAAAAGCAGGGGTGTCCGGACAGAAATCTGAGGAAGCTCTTTCCGTTGCACCGACACACTTTTTTCATACTGTTTACACCACAGTTTCAGGCGGGAGGTATCATCATGGCATTTGACGGCGTAACCATAGCCAGTGTAGTATCTGAATTAAAACGCGAACTCACAGGCGGGCGCCTGTATAAAATCGCACAGCCGGAAGCGGACGAACTGCTTCTGACCATAAAACAGCCGGGGGGCCAGAAACGTCTGCTGCTTTCCGCGGAGGCATCCCTCCCCCTGATCTATCTGACGCAGACCAACAAACCCAGTCCCCTCACAGCCCCCAATTTCTGCATGCTCCTGCGCAAGCACCTGCAGAACGGCCGGATCACGGACATTTCCCAGCCGGGCCTGGAGCGTATCGTGCGCATCGGAATTGAGCATCTGGACGAGCTGGGGGATCTGCGCCGCAAGACCCTGATCGTGGAGATCATGGGCAAGCACAGCAATATTATCTTCTGCGATGAAAACGACATGATCATCGACAGCATCAAGCATGTGTCCGCGGCGGTGAGTTCCCTCCGGGAAGTCCTGCCGGGAAAGCCTTATTTCGTGGCACAGACCCAGGATAAGCTGGACGCCCTGCAGACGGATTTTCCGGCTTTCCGAAACGCCCTTGCCTCCCGGCCCCGGATGGTGTTTCAGGCCGTATATGGCAGCTTCACCGGGATTTCCCCCATTCTGGCCCAGGAACTCTGCCATCAGGCAAATGTGGACGGGGAACGTCCTTCCGCCGCGTTGACCGACTCGGACTATGAAGCATTATACCGCGCGTTTTCCCGGATGACTGCAGCTGTCCGGGAGGAACAATTCTCCCCCAACATCGCCTACACAAAGGGAAATCCTGTAGAATTCTCCGCGCTTCCCCTGACATTGTACGCCGGCGGCCCCCTTTCCGGAGACAGCACCGTACCCTATGACTCCATGTCGGAACTGCTGGAGCATTATTATGCGGAAAAAAATACCCTCACCCGCATCCGGCAGAAATCCGCGGATCTGCGCCGCATTGTGCAGACTGCCCTGGAACGGAACGTAAAAAAATACGACCTCCAGCTGCGTCAGATAAAAGACACGGAAAAGCGGGAAACCTACCGTCTTTACGGGGAACTTCTCCACACTTACGGTTATCATGCCCTGCCGGGTGCAAAGTCCCTGGAAGCAGTGAATTATTATACCGGCGAACCGGTTACCATCCCGCTGGATCCCACTTTGACCGCCGCGGAAAATGCCACAAAATATTTCGATAAATACGGAAAGATGAAACGGACTTATGAAGCGCTGGGGAAGTTGACCGAAGAAGTCAAAACCGAAATCGACCATCTGGAATCCATATCCGCCTCCCTGGACATCGCGCTGCACGAAGAAGACCTGACCCAGATCAAGGAGGAACTCACCGAGAGCGGCTATATCCGCAGAAAGGGTTCCGCAAAAAAGCAGAAAATCACCAGCAGGCCCTACCACTATATCAGCAGTGACGGCTTTCATATGTATGTGGGCAAGAATAATTACCAGAACGATGAACTGACTTTCAAATTCGCCACGGGAAATGACTGGTGGTTTCATGCCAAACAGATGCCCGGTTCCCATGTGGTGGTGAAAATCGGAAACGCGGAAGAACTTCCCGACCGCACTTTTGAGGAGGCAGCCCGTCTGGCGGCCTATTATTCCCGGGGCCGGGGACACGAGAAAGTAGAGATTGACTATATCCAGAAAAAACATGTCAAGAAACCCGGAGGCGCCAGACCCGGATTTGTGGTCTATTATACCAATTATTCCATGACCATCGACAGCGATATTTCCGGCATTGCGCTGGCGGGGGAAACGGAGTCAGTGACCCTGCCGTAAGGGGCGGGGGCTGTGCAATCCAGCAGGGGAACGCCCTTCTCCTCTGCTCGCCGCGCGGGGCGCGTGCAGCTTTCCCTGCTGATTTCCTTACGCGCCCCTGCGCATATAAAAGAGGCTGATTATTTCATCAGCCTTAATTTTTTTGCAAGTCTCACCATCAGATGTCCTTTCGGGAAACTTCTCAGCTCTTCCTCCGAAATGCCCCGGAACAGAAGCAGCATCGCAAAATACACACAGACCGCCAGCCCGATGGCCGCCACCACGGAGATTCTGGAGGATTCGGTCAGCATCAGAAGCCCTTCGTAAGATGCCCAGGCCACAGCCCCCATACATGCCGCCGCAAGGGCCGGAACCACAAAGGTCTTCATGATTTCCTGCCTGTATCCCGCCGCCCTCCGGACTGCCCACTGGTTCAGGATGCACATGACGCCAGAGTACAGAGTGTTTGCTATGGCGATACTGTATAAATCCAAATCCGTGTACAGAAGCAGCAGTACCGCCGCTGCGGTCTGTACTGCCAGGGCGATTGCGGCGTTCACAATAGGACGGTTCACCTTTCCCAGCCCCTGCAGTATGGAACTGTTCAGGGTGGAAAACGCGTAAAAAATCACCGAGAGAGAAAGGGACATCAGAAGCCCCGTCACCAGGTCTTCCGTCTCCTGCACATTGCGGAACAGCAATCCCGTCACGGGCCTTGCCAGCACCAGCAGTCCCACCGCGCAGGGAATGGAAATCAGCATAATGGATTTCACTGCCAGGGCAATTTTCTGTCTTACCCCCTTTTCATCCCCATAGGCCGCCAGCTGGGCTATGGATGGTATCACCGCCGCTGCCAGGGCCGTGGCAAAAGCCACGGGGATATTGGAAATGGTCTGTGCCTGGCCGGAAAATGCCCCCCATCTGGAAGAAACGGTTACTTTGTCCAGTTCTTTCAGGTTTGGCAGCACCTGGGTGTAGATGGTATTATTGACCGTTCCGCTCAGATTATAGACAGCAGTGCTTAGGATGAAAGGCGTTACCACCATCACAATATTCCGCATAATCAGCTTGTAGGAATCCTCGTTCATATGCCGGTCTGCCCGGATTCTCCTGAAAATCACTTTCCGGTTCAGTCCGTATACCCCTATCATGAACAGTAATGCCACAAGCACACCGGCTCCTGCCCCCAGGGCGCTTCCCACGGCTCCATAGGTGGCCCGGCTGATCTGGTCCGCCTCCAGTTCGGGCATCTCCATGGTTCCCATGGTGCCCTGAATCAGCAGGTACGCCGCCCCTATGCTGACAATGGCATTTGCAATCTGCTCCAGAATCTGGGATACGGAAGTCTGTATCATGCTTTTATGGGCCTGGAAATATCCCCTTAAAACCCCCAGAATGCCATAGACAAAAATGATGGGTGCAAAAGCACGCAATACCGCCGCCTCCTGGGGGGACAGAAAAATCTCTGCCCCGAAAAAAAGAAGAAGGCTGGCCCCTCCTCCCACTGCCATAACATACCACAGGGCACATTTGAAAATTCTGTGGGCATTCCGGTATTCCCGCATTCCCAGTTTCTGGGCTATCACCTTTGAAATGGCAGAGGGAATGCTGTAAGAGGAAATCAGCAGCACAATGGTATAGTAATTGTGGGCCGTCTGGTAGTAGCCCAGGCCAAGGTCACCGATGACACGATGCAAAGGGCCCCTGTAAAGGAGCCCGATAATCCTGCTGATAATCCCGGCTGCAGCCAGAATACCGGCCTGCACTATAAAGCTGTTTTTCTTGCTACCATTTTCGGACATAGTTTCAACCTATCAGCCAGTCGTACATTTCCTGATACTTTGCCGCAGACACATGCCATGAGAAATCCGCCGCCATGGCCCTGTCGACCATTTTGTTCCATTCGCGCTTCTTGTCATAATAGATGCGTTCGGCATACCGCACTGCATTCAGCATCTCATGGGCATTGTAATTGGTAAAGCTGAAGCCTGTTCCCCTGCTTTCGAACTCGTTGTAAGGCTCCACCGTATCCTTCAGGCCTCCCGTCTCACGCACAATGGGAATCGTCCCGTAGCGCAGCGACATCAGCTGGCTCAGCCCGCAGGGCTCAAAAAGGGATGGCATCAGGAACGCGTCGCAGGAAGCGTAAATTTTGTGGGACAGTGCATCGGAATAATATATATTGGCAGAAACCTTGTCGCCGTACTTCCATGCAAAATGGCGGAACATATTTTCATACCGTTCTTCCCCGGTTCCCAGCACCACCAGCTGAATGTCATCCCGGCACATTTCATCCATCACATAGGCAATCAGGTCGAATCCCTTCTGGTCCGTAAGCCTGGAGACCACGCCGATCATCATCTTCCTGTCATCGCAGCAAAGTCCCAGCTCCTGCTGCAGGGCCCGCTTGTTTTTCACTTTCTCCTTCCGGAAATTCACGGCGTCATAGGGGTTTGCGATGAGCTTATCCGTGGCAGGATTGAATTCCTCATAGTCGATGCCGTTCACGATTCCCCGCAGGTCGCCGCTTCTGGCCCTGAGGAGGCCATCCAGCCCTTCCCCGTAAAAAGGAGTCTTAATCTCTTCCGCATAAGTATCACTGACCGTAGTCACCGCATCCGCATAGACAATGCCGCCCTTCAGCAGATTGGCATCCTTATAGGCCTCCAGCTTATCGGCAGTAAAGAAATAATCGGAAAGCCCCGTAATGCTCCGCACGGTCTTGGTATCCCATTTTCCCTGGAACTTCAGATTATGGATGGTGATCACCGACTTCATGTTGCGGTAAAAATCTCCTCCCCGGAACCTTTCCTTCATATAAACCGGAATCAGCCCCGTCTGCCAGTCATGACAATGAATCACGTCCGGCTGGAATCCCACCACCGGCAGCACGGAAAGGACAGCCTTTGAGAAATAAACATATCTCTCAATCTCCCACTTGGGATCATTGGTGTAAACTTTGTCACCGCTGAAATAATATTCATTGTCAATGAAATAATAATGTACACCCTCTTCTTCTGCTTCCAGAACTCCCACATACGCGCTCGTCCAGTTGAAGTCAAGGTAAAAATGGGTCACATATCTCATCTTATCCTTCATTTCCTGTTTCATACAGGCATATTTGGGAAGAATGACCCTCACGTCAAAATACTGCTTGTCAACACATTTCGGCAGGGACCCCACCACATCGGCCAGACCGCCTGTTTTGATAAAAGGCACTCCCTCTGACGCCGCAAAAAGAATTTTCTTCATCCGAACCCTCCAATGACCACATCTAAAGTGTATGATACACTTTTATTATACAACATTTACGGTTCGGTGGAAAGCTTTTCTTTTACCGGAATCCAAAACTTTTCACTGCATTTTGTAGGAAAGACGTATTTTGTCCGCAATCAGGGCAATAAACTCCGAATTGGTCGGCTTTCCCTTTCCCGTATCAATGGTGTAACCGAACAGGGCATCCAGCGTTTCCATTCTTCCCCGGCTCCAGGCCACTTCAATGGCATGTCGAATCGCGCGTTCCACACGGCTGGGTGTGGTTGAAAAGCGCTTTGCTATGGTAGGATAGAGAATTTTGGTGATGGAGCTGATCATTCCCGGGTCGTCCACGGACATCATGATTGCTTCCCGCAGATACTGGTATCCTTTAATATGTGCCGGAACACCGATTTCATGTATCATGTCCGTCACATCCTGCTCCAGATCCCTGGTATCCACTGTCTTTTGTAATTCCTGCGTACCGGTGTGCGCACTTCCGTTCTTTCCGGAAGGCACTGTAATCATGATCTGGAACTCTTTGTCCCCGCTCATCAGGTCTCCCAGAATTTTGTATATTTTCTCATTATCCTTCGTAGCCGTGATATTCAACTGTTCCATCAAACTACCTCCTTGCGAAGAATTGCGGCCCTGCCTCCGTAACGCCAAAAGCTGTATCTCCTCCCTCTCCGTCCTTCCGGCGCATGGCAGAAGCATTACACAAATTGTCTAAATTCGTCCTTTCCCATTATAAAAGAGAAATGTTTGATACATCAACTCCAAACCGTCGCGCTTTTCGTGCGGTTTTGTCAAATTATTACACAGAATTTGCCAATTCGTCTTTATTTGGCAATATTTTCAAAAAAATTATAAAATTTGTCATATTCTGATTACACAATTTTTTCAAATTGAAGCTAATTTTGCCGCTATTTAGACTTCTTTCTGACGTCATTCTTTTTTAAAAGTTTTTCTGAAAATACTTGACAATTCCCGGCCAGTAAATGCACAATAATGACGGATCACATAAATTTCGGGATAAGGATTTTAAAATATGAGACAGCTGAATGAAGATATCAAGCGCGGAAGCTTCCGGCAGATTTACCTTTTGTACGGGGAAGAAAGGTATCTGCGCAGACAGTACCGGGAAAAACTGCAGAAATGCCTCTGTGAAGAGGGAGATACCATGAACACGCATTTTTATGAGGGCAGGAACATTTCCGTGGCAGAAATCGTGGACCTGGCAGAGACACTGCCCTTTTTTGCGGACCGGCGGGTGATCTTTGTCACCGACAGCGGACTCTTTAAATCCGGCGGGGAAAAACTGGCGGAATATCTGGCCTCCCCCAATGAGAGCACATACTTTGTCTTTACGGAAAGCGAGGTGGACAAGCGCAGCAGACTCTATAAAGCCGTACAGTCCCGGGGATATTCCGCGGAATTTGCGGTTCAGGACGAAAACACACTGAAGAGATGGGTGGCGGGCATTCTGGCCAGGGAGGGCAAAAAAATTGCCGAATCAACCGTGCTGCTTTTTTTGTCCAAAACCGGCACGGATATGGAAAATATTCAGATGGAGCTGGAAAAGCTTGTCTGTTACTGCGGGGACCGGGATATCGTCACGGCGCAGGACGTGGAGGCCATCTGCACCACCCGCGTCAGCAACCATATCTTTGACATGATCAATGCCATCGCCGCCGGACAGCAGCGCCGGGCCCTGGAGCTGTACTACGACCTTCTGGCCTTGAAGGAGCCGCCCATGCGGATCTTGTTTCTGATGATCCGGCAGTACCGGATTCTGCTCCAGGTCAAGGGGCTTTTAAAATCCGGCTATGGAAGAAAAGAGATCGCATCCAAGGCCGGGCTGCATCCCTTTGTGGCCGGGAAGTACATGGACCAGGCAAAGCATTTTCCCACCAGGGAGCTGAGGGCGATCCTGGAGGAGGGGGCAGTGCTGGAGCAGTCCGTAAAGACCGGAAAGCTTACGGACCATCTGGCCGTGGAGTTGTTTCTTGTAAAATATTCGTCATGATTCAGGACAGCGGACCGATTTTTAGTCTGCTGTCCCGAATTGCCATAAAAACAGAAAAGAGATTCAGGAGGAAGAGACGTGGCAGAAATAGAACAGAGTAAAATACGGAATTTTTGTATTATTCCCCATATTGACCATGGCAAGTCAACACTGGCGGACCGGATCATTGAGAAGACCGGGCTTCTGACCAGCAGGGAGATGCAGTCCCAGGTGCTGGACAACATGGATCTGGAGCGGGAACGGGGGATTACCATTAAGGCC
>OFFT01002201.1_pt1 | contig 10440 bp, 7 predicted proteins | sample 1521581 | NCBI WGS metagenome assembly OFFT01 (sample SAMEA3504084, study PRJEB24116) | mouse gut metagenome | biome: mouse gut; feature: mouse-associated habitat; material: faeces | place: Denmark | collected 2011
GGGCTGCCGTGAAGAGATTGTTCACCAGCGCGTTTATCTGGTCTGCCTTGCGGATGATCTGGCCGTAATTCTCTCTGATTCTGCCGCTCTGCGCCAGGGCCGCCCCTACCTCGGAGGCCGCCTTGATGCTGGCCACCGGCGTCCTGATGTCGTGGGAGAGCTTGGCCACCAGCTCCTTTTTCTCGGCATTGGCTTTCGCCTCGGCCAGTCTGGCCTTTTTCAGCTCCTCCCGCATGATGTCGAAGCTCTCCGTAAAGGCCCCGAACAGGTTCCCCCTGTCCATCTCCAGAGGGATATCCAGATTGCCCCCAGCCACCCTGCGGGCGAAATCCTTCAGCTGCCGGAAAGGCCTGACCACAGCGCGGTTCAGATACATCCCATATGCTATGCAGATGCCCCACTGCGCCAGCATCACGGCCAGGACGGCCAGAAGCATGGTGCGTTTTCCGGATTCCAGGATTTCGGCGCTGTCATTGAATACAATGAGTTTTCCCACCACGAGGCCTGCGTTTTCTATGTCCAGAATCGTGTCCCTGTGGGCGACTGCCCTGTTGACGCTTTCGCTTAAGTCCGTATCTGTCCGGAACAGAACTTCTCCTGTCCCGTCCAGCACCACATAGTTCAGCCCTGTCCGTCTCTCATGGCTCTCCAATCTGCCCCATCCGGACTCCACGGACTGCAGCACCTCGTTCACCGCCACCGCGTCCTGGGCGCTGTCCGCGTCCCACAGCGCGAAGCATAGGAGCAGAACCGCCTCCACTGCGAGGGCGGTTATCTGAGCGATTATAAAATAACGTTTTTTCATTTCCCTTCTTCCTGAGATGCTCCATGTGGCGGCAGCGCCATCTTATACTGCTTAACGATTTCACTTGCCGTGAAACCAGACTGCATAACGCTGACTGGTTCAATCGCTTGATTGCATTAGGCAGTATTCAGCGTTATGCAGTATAACAGCGCCGATCCATGCGTCACCCCTTCTGTGACGATCCGCAGAACCGATACCCCTCCCCCCAGACCGTGAGTATGTGCTCCGGATTCCCGGGGTCTGGCTCAATGGCCTCCCGCAGCTTCCTGATATGGACGTTGAGCGTGCCGTCTCCAGTGAACTTATCCTCCCAGACTTTTTCGAACAGCTCCTGCTTCGTCACCACCCTGTCCTCATTCTGCGCCAGATAGGACAGCAGCCGAAACTCCAGGGCAGTGAGCTTCACAGGCTTTCCCTCCACCAGCAGCTTCCTGGCCCCGAAATCGATTTCCAGCCTGCCGCAGCGGTATCCCTGCTTTTCCCGGTCGGAGGATTCCTCCTGTCTGCCGTAGCGCTTCAGCACCGCCTGCACCTTGGCCAGCAGGACCCCCAGGGAGTAGGGCTTCTGGATATAATCGTCCCCGCCGATATGCAGCGCCATGATTTTGTCGTCATCGCTGCTGCGGGCGGAGATGAAGAGGATCGGAATCTCCGTCCTCTCCCGCAGCTCCCTGCACAGGGCGAAGCCGCTGCCGTCCTTCAGGTTGATGTCCAGCAGCAGAAGCTTTGCTGTATCGGTCTCAAAAAATCTGCGGCAGTCCCCTGCGCTGTACGCCACTGCGGTACTGACGCCGAAAAGGTTGAAATACTCCGCGGTGCTGTCCGCAAGCAGCTTCTCATCGTCTATGATCAGGCAGTCATATCCCATCATGTCCCTCCCCGTCCCTTATTTTCTCCTGCCGGGCGCCATTCCGTCTGTCGTCCAAAACGTCTCTGGACGCCGTCACAGGGCCAGGCAATACCGCACCAGCTCCCCGATTGCCTCAGCCATCCGGAAGAACCCCGCATCGTTGGGGTGGCATCCGTCCACCGTACAGTCATACCGCCTGTCTCCCGCAAAAAGGTGGAAGCCGTCCAGGAAATATACCCGCTCGTCCCCGCCCCTCAAAGCCTCGATATAGGTTTGGTACACCACATCCCTGCGCCGGACATCTCCGCTGTCGTCCGGCCGGATATCCGGCTTCGACACGAAGACGATGGGGGTCTGCGGATTCGACTTCCGATAGCGCCTGTACAGGGCAGCATGCGTGCCCTCCAGATGCTCCGCATCCGGCGCGTTGTGGTCGTAATCGCAGACGAACACGCTGGCCGGAAGCCCCGCCAGATAGTCCGCCATCTCGGCCTCCCCCTTTGCACCGCCGGAGAAGCCCAGGCAGAGGAAGTCCACATTGTACGCCCTGGCGATCGCCGCCGGATAATGATTGCCGGGCCTGCTGGCACAGCCTCCCTGGGTGATCGAGGAGCCATAGTACAGCACAGGCTCCACCGGGCAATATCTCCTCCCTTGCCCCACTTCGGCATGTTCGTCCAGCCCGATATACAATTCCGATATACCGCTGTACAGCGGGAGATGTATCGTAATTTCGTTCATCCCTCTGTTCCGGACATATACCACGGATTCATAGTCCTCCGGGGAGTCAATGGGCGGTACAAAGGTTCCCTGAAAGATATCCGCGGTGCCGTCATAGACATATAAATCCAGCCCGTGGGAGCCGGTCAGGGGCATATGAGACATAAAGCACTGGCCCGTAAGCTTTGCCTTCACCGCCACATAGGGTGAGTCCGTCCGGAAGCGGATGCTCCCTCCCGCCGTATGGCTGCTCAGGCCCGCGACGCCTTCGCTCACGCGCTCCGCCACTTCCGCGGGCATGCGCCTGTACTGCCCTGTCTCCTTCGGCCGGTACAGCCCATAGATTTCAAAGGGCTCCTCCAGCGCGCTTCGGTATTTCAGCCCACTGATTTCCAGCTTTGACTGCACTGCCAGATTCCTGTCGATCTCTCCTATCTTCATATCCGTACCTCCTGCCCGTCCCTGTGGGTTTTGATACTTTATCATACAACAATGCGGCTGCCAATACAAGAAAAATAAATTATACACTAACAATTTATGATTGCGCTGCGCATTCCATTATGCTATAATCCAATCAATCTTCACACCTTTTTGCTATTATCAAGGAGGCCTATATGATGTCCTGTTTTGCGGATGAACTAAAGAACTTAAGGATGGAGCGAGGCCTGACCCAGACGGCACTTGCGAGGGAGCTTCAGGTAACCCAGAACGCTATTTTCAACTGGGAAAACGGAAAGCGTGAGCCGAGCATGGAAATGATCCGCAAAATAGCCGATTACTTCCAGGTATCGGCAGCATATCTTTTCGCGGAAAATGAAATATATCGGACCGCGCTCCGGTTCCTGGATGAATTCTCAACGGGAAAGGCTCCCACAACAGACGGTTCGTCGTGGGAGGACAGGGGCGGTTCCAAGGGAACTGTTCCGAAAGCCGCCAAAGAGCCCCAATGTGATTTCATGATAAAAGATGAAGCCGGAAACCCTCTCATAATCATTGAATGCACGGGAACGGACAAGTCCCATGAACGTCTGATCGCACACATCAGAAAGTATGTTGAGTGGTGCCAAAAAACGTACGAGCCACTGAATGAGGACGGACGCTGCAAAGTGGCTGAATACGCTGATCTTCTTTCCGGAGCAGCAAAATTCCAGAGAAAACTGGAGGAGCCGGCCTGAGGGACATGCTGTAATGTGCTTCTCCGGGCAGTCGGGGGACGTGCTCTCACCCATTCCGAGATCCTGATGGAAAGATGTGAGCATTATGAGTACATACGAGGAATTCATGGTGATTTTGACTGTGGCGCTGCTGATTGTGGCAATTCTGAATTATACACATAAGAAATAGCCGTCCCGCTCACTGGCAATGATCGGACGACTATTTCCATAGGTCTAATTTAATTATTCGCCGGGGCGGGTGAGACGCATTCACCCTCCGGCTGTCTTGTCAAATATATTATATGCAATTTTATTGCCGTTGTCAAACCATTTATAGGCATTTCCAGCTCTGACGCTTAAATTTATTTTTTTCTTCCAGGCTATGAAAATTTCATATCTTCCACAGCCTTTTCTTAGTATTATGGATTCCAGGAAACAGTATTCCCTTGGTTTCCTCTATTCAATTTCCAGCTTCCTTTTGAATCCCCCCTTCCTTCGAGACCTGTCTATTGTAATCGGATCTGTATGTTCTTTTTTATTCCAATGTATTCTTTCAACCTGACAGCCTGAAAGGATTCCAGTATCTTCTGATGCTTTTGTTCCATACTCAGATGCATCCCTTCCCATAATCTTCCCCATGTCTCCATTATCTGTGCAATCATGTGCCCGATCTGGATCAGGTAATAATGGTTTTTGATCCCCTGGTAGTTTTTACTGAACAAGTGCTTCAAATAATATCCCTGATTCTTTTGCGTATTAAACCCTTCATTTTCTATTTTCCAGCGCATCCGCCCCTTCTCCACCAGATCGCATACATTCTTTTTTCTCACCGGCAGACTTGTCAAAAAACAGAACGACTTTTTTTCCTCACGTTCGATTTTGCACATCCCTCTTTTTATGGTCCGTTTCAGTTCCTCACCATACTCCATCAAATTGATTTTACATCCGTTATAGTCAATCTCATTTACATAATCATACCAGTATCGGCCATTTTTTATTTTCGTTTCCTTTCGGTTCTTTTCCAAGTCTTTCAGTTTTCTATATTCCTTTCCTACTGTCGGGATACTTCCCTCCTTAAATCGGATCAGATACTGCCACCGGTATTCCCCGCATTTCCGGAAAAATGGCTCACATGCATACAGGCTGTCCGCACATAGGCAGATATTTAATCTTGGAAACTGCTTCTTCAGCTTTTCCATCAGTCTCACACCTGCTTTCCTTTCGCAGTCCTGCTTGTCCATCTCTTTCCCATCATTTTCCACAAATTCGGTCATAATACTTACTACAATCTTGGGATGCAATACCAACTTTGCCTCCAGGACATAGTAATAATTCTCGCGGTATTCTTCCGGCTTGCCTTTGTGATGGATCCGGTACATGCATTTCGGATCCAGCGGCTTACGGCTGCTGTGTAACTGGGTCCCGTCTAAAATGATCTGCCAGTGTTTCTCTCCAATTCGCGCCCCTTGGAACGCCTTGCTCCGCAGCAGGCGGTACACCAGTTTCCAAATGACTTCCTGCAGAGATTCCGGCTCCAATTTTTCCAGATACCGGTTGATGGTCTCCCAGTAAGGGAGCTCGCGGACGGTTTCTTCCTCTGCGCATAGTTCCCAGATATTTTCAATCATGAGATCCGAATTGAATTCTTCACTTGTTTTTCTCATACTGCTGATGTAAAATATAGAAGAAAGGATACGGGTCATTAGGAGCACGGCAGACGGATAGGTAATATAGCTTTGGTTTCTGGGATCCGGCAGTTTTTTCAGCAGTGGCACCAGATCCGGGAAGTAGTGCCGGATCAGTTTTGAGAGTTCACATGCAAGCCGGAGTTTCTGTAAGTTTTCCCGGGTTTCTTTTCTCGTAACCGCTATTCTCTTTTCATGTAAAAAACCTCCTTCTTTTATGGGTGAAGATATGTTGTTGGGTTAATTACATTATCTCTCATTTTTCCATAAAATGGGAGGTTTTTTTATGATTTCCTACCTTTTTGTGATTTTAGCCAAAGTCATCAGATAATTTCTGCGTTTCTTCTATTATAATATACACAATACCCATAGAACACTCTGGTATTGGGGCCGAAAACCACCCGATTCGGATTTCTTTTTTCCGGAATTGCGCGTCAGACGGATATCTCATTAAAACTTAAAGTACGCCTGATCCGTAAAGAAACTTTTCCATAGATCATTTGGGAATGTCTGACAATCAATGACAGTAGCAGACCATATCCCCTGTTTCGAATGCTATCCTAAATGAAAATGGGGATTCCCTTTATCCAGATGAATGATTTGTCCCATGTTTGATCTCCCTTGCCGGAACAGATGCTTTTTAAGTGAGCAACATATGAAACAGACCCTGGTGTTTCATGGCTCATCTTTTTGTTCCATCCAACAGCTCTTTTATCCTGAGTGCGAAGAAAAAATTTCCCGCCTCTTTATCAAACCGTCTTAATTGCCTAACTCTATCCTGTCGGTTTCTTCCTGTGTGATTATTTTATTTCTTACTATGCTTCGTAACGCTTGCTCTACCCGTTGTAAAGCCAGTTCCTTATTTTTTTCATCCTATCTGGATACACCGACTTGCCACATCAAACAAAATCGTATCATGCGTGATCAAAATTACTGTTTTCTTTGTTTCCCGCAGATATTTCTTCAAAACACGGATGCTCTCCTGATCCAAATGGTTTGTAGGTTCATCCAGGAGCAGAACTTCCGAATCTTTCAGCAATGCGCGGATCAACGATATCTTCTGCTTTTCACCACCGGAAAAGCTGGTATCTTCTTCCATTCTCCGGTCGGCAAGATGCCAAATTCCAAACTCCCGCATCAGACAATCCGCATCTTCTTCCCCCGCCTTGTTATTGCCCATAAGGATATTTTCCCGCACTGTTTCGTGGAACAAAAATGGCGTCTGCGGCGCACAGGCAATCAGCTTTCTCCAATCCGTTTTATTAATGACGCGAAAATCATGGCCTGATATCTCGACCCTGCCCTCATAGCTTTCCAATGAAGTGCAAAGAATTTTCATCCAGGTAGATTTTCCCCTGCCATTCTCCCCGCAGATGCGGATCTTTTCTCCTGCCATGATTTGAAAATCCAAATTTTCAAAAACTTTTTTCCCAGGATAAGAAAAACTGATCTTCTCTCCCGAAATACCCAGGAAATGCTTCACTGGTTCTCCTCCTGTTATTTCTTCATCCTGATAAAACCCGCATACCCGTTCTGCCGCATTCTTCAGTAACGGATAATTCTGAATGATTTCTCCAAGATCATTTAAAAACCCCTGAGCAACCGTAAGATAGATAAACAAAGAGGCAAATTCACCTGGAGTCACGCTTCCCCCAGCCACCATTACGGCCCCTGCCAAAAGAAGCAGTACCATGGTGACCTGGTTCGTCAGTTCCTGTGCCTGCTCCGAAGACACCTTACAGGCAATCTGATGAACCGCGCTTTTATGATAATATTCCCAAAACAGCTCCTCTACGCGGCTTCTGGCTCCCTGCCAGATCTCCCACATTTTTATGATGTACGGCAGGCTTACAATATCCGCCTCATAATCTCTACGCTTTGCCTGATAAGTTTTTTCCTGTCTGTCATATTCAGCCAGCTTTTCTTTAAAGAAAAAAAGTACGGTAAGTTTTGCTGCCGCTATGGCAAACAGTAATCCTGCCATACCCCAACTGATTTTTCCGACATAATACAGGAAATATCCCAGGCAAAAAGGCAGAGAAACAGCTTTCCCCAAAAGCCTTACCCACTGAATACGCAGAAGGTTCGGCGCATCTTCCAGTTCATACTGCAGATTGCCGCTGCCTAATGACACTCCTTTCTGGATTTCTTTATTCAGATAATGCCCAAAAATAACCTGATCGTGACGCAGTGATTCTTTAAACATCACGAAATCTGAAAGCATTCCCGTAAACGGTACGGCAAATACTACGAAAAACAGACACAGGAGCAGAGCTGCCGCATGTTTTATCCCCATGGAAAAGTTTAAATCAAAAGCGGAATCTGCGAATTTTCCCAGCGTATCCGCAGTAATCACCCCCAGAGTTCCCGTCAGGATTGCCGTAAGTACATTCATCAGCAGGGGGATCCTCACTGCATATGCGCATTCCCGGATGACTTCCTGCATGACTGTTCTCTTAATCCTGTAATTCTTTCTCCTCATCATAGATCTGTCCATTCTCAATTCTAATCATACGGTCCGCCGCATCACGAAATAAAGGATCATGACTGACCAGAACCGTTCCTTTTCTCTCTCTGATCAATTCAAAAAGTGTCTCCCTGCCTTTTTTGTCAAGGTTATTGGATGGTTCATCCAGCAGCAGCCAGACTGGCTCCATGGCAAAGCCGATTGACAGAAATACTTTTTTTCTTTCTCCTCCAGAAAGGTCACAAATCGCTTTGCCGCTCCTGATCTCTTCTGTCAGGCCAAACCTTTCAGCAATCCGGACGATCTTTTCCTGTTTCTCTTTTCCAAACATCTGAAACAAAGTATCCGCATCATAGTGGTACCGGGGATCATGCTGCAGAATATAAAACAGAATATCCGGATTTGTCTCCGAAAAAGCTGTTTTTCCCTTCATACAGATTTCACCGTCATCCGGAAGGATAAGCCCGGCCAAAAGGTTTAGCAAAGTGGTCTTTCCTGCGCCATTGTTTCCTATTAACAGATAATTTTTGTCAGGCTCAAACTGGTAGCAGATTCTGTTCAATATCTCTTTGTCCCCACAACGACAGGATACGCGCTCCATCCGTATTCCCTTTATTTTGTAATGGCTCACCGGGCTCTTCTGCTTCTCATCCTGACAGATCCATTTTCTGATCCGTTTTTCTGCATTCTCTGATACCGCCATTTGGGGAAGGGCAGCAAATATACCCTGGACTGAACGGAAAAAACCTTTGGAGAGATAGACTGCCTGAACTGCAAGATCAGTCGAACAGTAACCTGCTATCACGTAAAATCCAATCAGCGCATAAGTTCCAAACTGCAAAATATGATCCATCAACCGATACATGGATCTCTGTGCCGCCGCAGCAGCATCCGCTTTTCTCCCAATCAACACATATTTTCTATGATAATCGGACAGTTTCTGCTGCCACCATGCTTTTAAATCGTACAGTTTTATCGTCTCAAAACCTTCTACTGCCTCAACCACATGATTCGTGATCTCAGCTTCTATTTCCTCGCATTTCTCATAGCTGATCTGCATATACTTCTTTACGATCATCGGAGGAAGCAGCTGGGTCAACGAAATAACAGCCAAAGTTGCAGCTACGGCGGGGCTTTGGATGAACAAGAATAAAAAGTATCCAACTGCCTCCATCGTTCCGGAAACAATGCCTGGATACAATTCAATATATCTTCCAGTCACCTGATCCATATCTCTGGTAATGTTTTCGATTAACTCTCCATAATCTGTTCTGAACAACTGATCGGGCGTATTTTCCAGAAAGCTTTCCAGAAAATGAATTTTGGAGCAATGCACCGCATGCGCCGCTTTTTTCCGCAGATCAATATTTGCTGCCAATTGGAAAAGGGCATATAACACCACCAAAATGATCAGGATAAATGCATACCGGACAACCCCCTCTACGTTTCCAGAAGTTGCCTGGCTGACTACCATCGCCAGCATCTGTGCATGAAGAAAAGCCACAGGTATGGACACGGTCTTTATCACAATACTTTCATAACATACCCGCTTTGAATCCATCCAAAAAATACTTTTATTCTTCTGATTCATGATATTCTTTCTCTTTAGCCATGAATCCATCTTTTTCTGCGCTTCTCTGTGCCATGTCAGCTTCAACATCGAACCCTTTCCGACGGAGTTTTTCCGCAATTTCCCCATACAGTTCACACGCTTTTCCATAATCTCCTGTTTTCTCATACAGCATTGCCTTACTATATAATTCATCGAAGAAAAAGGTTCCTATTTCCCCCGCCTTGTCATAGCACCAGATCGCTTCCTCATATTTTTTGAGTTTCTCGCAGACCTCTCCGCCATTAATATACAGTGTCCAGGCATCAGGGAATTTTTCGATTGCCCGCAAAAAGCAGTCATACGCTTCCTGAATTTTTCCCGCACAAATATATGCATCAAGCAGCAGATCCATCTCCTGGGGATTTTCAGGATCTGCGTCTGCCCGTGCTTTCTGCTGAAGAATTGCTTCTTCCCCTTTCCCCAGCGTAGAAAGTAAAGATATCCGGCAGGCACAGGCTCTGTAAAAGGAATGTTCATCCAAATCAGGGCCTCCATTCAAAATGTTGTCATACCACTTCATTGCTTCATTTTGGCAGTATTCAAGCATCCACTGATGAATGGCCGCATAATTCCACTTATCTTCTATAGAAAGTGTTCCTTCCCTTATGAGCTTTTTATACTCATAAAGGCAGTTCATAAAATCATCGGGGTTTCTTGTCTTTTCATAGACAGCCGCCAGACGTTGCGCATAATTATCATAGGCTTCCGGATTCTTTTTATAAAAATCATCAATCGTTACCCCATAAATCCCCGCTAAAACCGGAAGTGATAAAACATCCGGTAAAGTTGTCCCGCATTCCCATCTTGAAACAGTCTGCGTATTCACATTTAAAATATCAGCTACTTGTTCCTGCGTAAAATTTTTTGCAAGACGAAATTTTTTCAGATTCTCGCAAAGCACAGTTCGTTCTATATCCATTACCTTAAAATCTCCTGTTTGAAAACTCTTGCCATATTATACTCCAGAAAAGGATGAAAAATAAGGTCTTATTTCGTGATTGCTATCTTAAAATCTGTATAGTCAATAGCCCCATCTGTTTCCAGATACTATGCTACCGGCTCTTATTCATCCCACAAACCGATAACCTCCACCAGCTACCGTCCGGATCAAATCCGGATTCTTCAGCTTTCTCCTCATAGGCATCCA
>OFFT01002204.1_pt1 | contig 10427 bp, 6 predicted proteins | sample 1521581 | NCBI WGS metagenome assembly OFFT01 (sample SAMEA3504084, study PRJEB24116) | mouse gut metagenome | biome: mouse gut; feature: mouse-associated habitat; material: faeces | place: Denmark | collected 2011
ATGGATGCTGCGGTTTCCATAACCGGCCGGGTAAGCGAGCGTTCATACAGATCGCTCTTTACCGCATAAAGGAATTCCGAAATCAGGCTGGACTTCAAATCCTCCGGCCTGGCTGCCGGATTTGGGCGGTCATCATAGGGCTGGTTATTCGCCAGCATAAACAGTTCTTTTTCCTCCAGCTGATTTGCCCGGATACTGTTTGACATTTTGCGGATATAGTATACCTTTTCTGATTTTGCGGCCTTTTCTGTCGGGAAAGCGGCAGGACATTTATAAGGCCGGTCAGCTCCGCCCGGTATCCATAAAACCATGATCTCTTTTCCTTCATAAGAAGCCTGCTCTACAATGGGAATATAGCGCGGCTCAATCAGATTACATTTTTGCAGCAATTCTTTATTGATCCGGTCAATGGAACTTTTGTTTAAGCCTTTCACCGGGAGCTTCGGCATTCCGCTTTCTTCCTCAATTCCAATAATGATGTAGCCGCCCCCCCAGTTGTCAATATCATTTGCAAAAGCACAAACAGAGTGCAGAATTGGTTCAGGATTCCAGTCTCCCTTATATTCAATACGCGCGCTCTCAATCACACGCCGGTTAATTAAATCTGATACGTTGATTGGCAGTGCCATAATAACCTCCTGACAGATGAGGAACATCCCCCATTAACTTACCCCATTAACTTACCCCATTATTGTATCAGATATTCAGGCAAATACAAGAGATACGAAAAAGTTCAAATATTATTTCCTTTCTGCCACTGTGGTATAATCTGCCATTGTATCATCAAGCGGCTAAACGTGCCCCTCGGACATTTCTGTGACATTTGGATTTTATAATAGCACTGTCAACAGTAGGAACTGCCTCAAAAGGAGCATTTTGAATGCGCGAAGACCGCATTGTGCGGATCGCAGACGGCAGGACCGCAAGATAAGGAGGGGACGGGCTATGAATTGGCCTTTTGAAAACGATACGGGGGCGGTTATCCGTAAGATTGCTTCTTCCAGATTAAAACATGATAAACTCAAAAAGAGCATTTCCATCTTTGCCATTTCACTGTCGGCCATGCTGATGTCTGCCGTGCTGCTTTTGCTGTCAGGGATCGCAGCCGTCAACAGGAATGGTGGAAACAGCATCACGGGTTCTTACCATGCACTTATTTCAGATGTTGACCGGAAAGCATTTGAGCGTATCCGGCAGGAGGAACAAGTGTCACTGACCGGTCTTACTGCCTCGCTGGGAAGCAGCAGAGTTGGGAACAGTCGTCTGAATATTTCCTACGCAAATGCAGATGCGCTTGTCCTGAACGGGTTATCGGTAGAAGAAGGGAAGATGCCTGAATCAGAAAATGACATACTGATCGAAAAAGAATACCTGCTTCATCTGGGGATGGATGCCGGGATCGGAGATACAATTTCAATTTTTATGCCCGATACACAGGAAGAAACGGTGTTTAGGATTTCCGGATATCTGGAGACCGCGGCTGCCGGTACTGACAGGACGCTGTATGCGGCTGTTGTCTCGGAGCAATATTACAGGGAACAAAACGGATGGACGACATTTCCGCCATCGGTCCTGATCAGGGTGAATACCGGTGCAGCCGCATCCAGGGCGGAGCTGGAAGAACGGATTGCGGAAATCATGAAAAAGGCAGGAATCGAAAGCACCCCGTCCATGAATGAGGCCTATATCAATCTCTCAAAACCATCCGCTCTTTTAGTTGGCACGGCGATTGCCGGTTTAGCGGTCATTACAGCGGCAGGTGTATTGGTGATCTACTGCATTTTTTATATTGCCATTATAAATTCGATCAAAGAGTATGGTCAGTTGCGGACAATCGGCATGACAGGCAGATCAAAAGACTCGTGTTTCGTGAGGGATTTTCGTTATCCGTTACAGCTGTTCCTGTCGGCCTTGTGGCAGGAACTATATTATCTTATAGATTGGTGCCGCAGGGATTTCAGCCTGTAAGCCTGCTGTGGATATGGCCTTTGGTTGCAGTTCTGGTCTATATCACTGTGCGGTTTTCTATTAGAAAGCCGGCCATGATCGCGGCAGCCGTTTCGCCTGTAGAGGCCTGTCGATATTCGGGTTCCCGGGCAGGAACAGCCAAACGAATCATTCATCCGCAGAGGATCTCACCCGTGATGCTTGCAAAAAAGCATCTGGCAGACAACAGGAAGAAACACGCCCTGACGATCACATCGTTGACACTTACGGGTATCCTGCTGATTGGATTGTCTTCGGTGCTTTCTTCCATCAGTGCAGAAGAGATGTCCCGGTCAGGTTTTCAACGCGGACAGTTTATCATCCAAATCAGGGATGAAGTATTACGGAACAATTCGTTGGAGCAGATGCAGACTGTGAATCCGTTTACGAAGGACTTGAAGGATTCCTTATCCGGCATTACAGGCATGGAAGCCATAACGGAGTACCATTACCTTCCGGTATCTGCTGAACCTGGTGCGGAGGAATCGGATGCAGCCGTTGTCGGCTTTGGCCGTGAGGATATGGACCTGCTGCAATCCTGTACGGCAGAGGGCACGCTTTTGGAGTATGATATATTAACGGCAAATGACCAGATCATCATCGGCAGACCTGACGATCTGGAAAAAGATCTGCATATTCAGGCAAAGACCGGACAGACCATTACCCTGAAGGTTTTTGACGGCACTGCCGGTTATCACAGGACTTTTGAAATAGGAGCGGTACTCGATCAAAGTAAAATCGGTAATCATGGGGATAAAATTGATATGCTGATGCTGCCGTTGGATGCGATGAACGACCTTGCGTCGTGCGACACAACCTGGCAGTATACGGTCCGTGTTTTGGACGGTGCAGAGGCGCAGGCGGAGAGAGAAATAGAACAGTTGCTGCAAAACATTCCGGAACTTTCTATGACATCTCTTTCAGCGGCTGTTGCGCAAAATGAGAATTTCATACAGGGGATGAAAACGGTACTGATGACGGCGGCTGCGTTTATCGGGTGCTTTGCGGTTATGAATCTGGTAAACACAATTCTGACGGGTATCATAACCAGACAGAAGGAATTTGCCCTTATGCGTTCTGTGGGAATGTCCCGGAAGCAGCTTTCCGCCATGGTACGCTGTGAAAGTCTGATCACAGTCATAACAGGATTAATTCTTTCTTTGATCATAGGCGGAGCGATCGGAAATATTCTTTGTTCCTTTTTGAAAAAAAGGCTGATGTCTTATCTGACTTATCAGTTTCCAATCGGCATTGCCGTGCTTTACTGTGTATGTGTGGTTTGCGGTACGCTTGTCATAACAGGAGCTGCCCTGGGATATCAGAACAGGGCATCGCTGATCGAACAGCTGCACAGATAACAGTATTTGTTACAGTGACCGGCCGGAATGTGATTGACATGCAGGATAAAGCATCCGATAATAATGATGGTAAACGACATAACAAATTTCTGCTTCCGGTTCCTGCCAAAGCCATATACGGGAGCTTTTGCAGGACCGAAAACGAAATTTTTAATGTCATTAACTGCAGAAGAAGAACACAGATCGAAGTGACACAAAGAAAGCGAAGATGAGCAGGCAAACAAAACGCAGACGAGGAGCAAACGGATGAAAGACTATCGCAACTATATTTTTGACTTGTATGGCACACTGGTGGATATCGGCGTAGATGAGTCGGACAGGCGGCTGTGGGAGCATATGAGTCTGTTCTACGGCTATTATGGGGCGCAGTATGAGCCGGAAGAGCTGCACCGGGCTTATGTGGCATCGGTAAGCGACAGGGACAGGAAGCTAAGGGAGGAATATGCCGTGAAATATGCGCATGAAAGTCACCCGGAGATTTTGTATGACGAGGTGTTCCGCGACCTGTATGCAGACCGCGGGATCGTGCCGGATCAGCCGCTTGTGCTGCATACCGCGCAGATGTTCCGGGCCTGTTCGGTGAAATACGTCCGTCTCTACGCCCACGCGAAGGAATTGCTGAAAGCTCTGCGGGTAGCAGGAAAGCGGGTTTATCTGCTTTCCAACGCACAGCGCACTTTTACGGAATATGAAATGCGGTATCTGGGCATTTATGATCTTTTTGACGGGGTGCAGATCTCCTCTGATCATGGCTGCAAGAAGCCGGATGAAAGGTTTTTCCGCATTCTGCTTGAGCGGTTTGGCTTAAAGGCGGAGGAATCTTTGATGATCGGTAATAACAGGTACGATGATATTGCAGGGGCCGCCCGTGTGGGAATGGATGGCTTCTACATCCACTCGGCACTTTCGCCGGAGACAGATCCGGAGACGTCTGTCCCGGCAGATTACTGCATGATGAAGATGAATCTGCGGCTGTTGCAGAAACGTCTCCTGGAATAAAGAAACACACCCCGCAGATGCTGTTTTCTGCGGGGTGTGTTTCTTTATCTTCTATATATTATCTATATTATTGTCCCGGTGTCTGGTCCGGCGGCGGAGCAGCCTGCTGTTGTGCGGCAGCCTCGGCCGCCTGCTGTGCGGCCAGGGCGCGTTGCTCCATCTCGGCCCGCTGGCCGTTGACGATCGCTTCCCAATCAGGATTTGCGAAGAATTCCGGGCTGTGCGGGCACATGTTAGTCGGCGTGGAAGGTGTCTGCGTGACGGTACCGTCTTCGCCGACTGTCTCTGTCGGTGGTGGCGCCGGCTGGCCTGAGGCGGAAGCAGAACCGCTCTGCAGGGAGAGATCTTCTACCGGTGTCAGTTCCAGAACGCCTTCGGCTTTGAAAGGACAGCCCTCATAGGCCGGAAGACTGCAGTACTGGCAGATCTGCCCTGCATAGTGTACGTCGCAGGTCGTCGTAGGAACGGTTCCTTCGGCGAAGTATTCCGTGCGGGCGGTGCCGCTGCATAATCCGTCTATCGGTATCTTGCCGGAACGGGAGCAGACCGTGGCGGTCACGATGCCCGCCGGAACTGAGAAGGACTGGCTGGGCAGCCCCTCGTGAATCTGGGACATCACGGCGCGCCACAGCTTCTTGGCCAGGTTTTTCTCGTCTCCGGAGAGCTTTACGTTGTTGTCGAAGCCGGCCCAGGTTGTGGCCGTATAATAAGGCGTATATCCGGAAAACCATACGTCATTGTAATCCGAGGTCGTACCGGTCTTGCCGGCGATCGCCATGCCGCCGAAATTTACGGAGCCGCCGGTGCCGCTGGTGACAACGTCAACCATGGCGTCTGTCAGAAGGAAAGCGGTAGTCTCCTTGATGACCTGTCTTGACTGCGGCATCGTGTTGTCCAGAATGATATTGCCGTCATGGTCAACGACTCTCGTGTAGAGCTTGGGTTTGATATAAGTGCCGTTGTTTGCGATACAGGCATAAGCGGCATTTAACTCTTCGTTGGTCACGCCGTTGGTGATACCGCCCAGAGCAAGGGCCTGCTGGATATCCGAGTAGATCTTGCCGTTGATCTCTTTGCTCTCTTCCAGTGTAGTAAAGCCGAAGTTGGTCAGGTAATCGTAACCGAGCCGGGGCGTAATCTGTGTCAGCGTCTTGACGGCGACGATGTTCATGGACTGGGCGATTCCCGTTCTCAGGGAGGAAAGCCCGCGGTAGGATTCGCCGTACCAGTTGGCCACCGGCCGGCCGTCTGCATAGTTAAAGGGTGCGTCGTTCATGATCGTAGCCAGCGTCAGGCCCGCGCTGTCAAGAGCGGGTGCGTAGGTGGATACTATCTTAAAGGTAGAACCGGGCTGCCTTGTAGTGTCGGTGGCACGGTTTAAGGTCCGGCTTGCAAGTTTGGCGCCGCGTCCGCCTTCCATGGCAACGACATATCCTGTATGCTGATCCTGCACCACGAGGGATACCTGCGGCTGCGGCGTCAGGCTGATGTTTTCACCGAAGACTTCGTCGCCGGCTGCCATGATCGCTTCTTTATACAATTCGATATCCTGATAGGCTTCCTCCTGGGAAGTGTAGATCAGGTTATAGGATGCGGAGCGGTTCTCACGCCAGTAGCTGCGGAACATTTCCGTACTGTGGTTTTCACGCTCGCCGTTGCTTTTGTCTATGGTCAGTTCGTAGTTCAGATACCATTTGGTGTTGGCGGGGAAGTTGCTCTCGTCCGCAAAGGCATCGTCGCAGATCTTCTGGATCTTCGGATCCTGTGTGGAATAGATCTTGAGGCCGCCGCTGTAGAGCAGTGTGTAGGCCTGGGTCTCATTATAGCCTGCAGCAATCAGATCTTCCAGTACATCGTCCGTCAGTGCATCCACGAAATATGTATTGACGGCGGAATCTTCGTTCTCGGAATCTGCGATCTGAATACGGGAGTAGACATCATCTGTCATGGCCTGATCGTATTCCTGCTGGGAGATGTAGCCCTGATCGAGCATATCATCCAGCACTTTCTGGCGGCGCTTCACATTCTCTTCGGGATGGGTGATGGGATTATAGCGGGAAGGATTCTGTGTGATGGCCGCTATGACTGCACATTCCGACAGGTTTAAGTCACTGACGGATTTGTTAAAATAGCGCATGGAAGCAGCCTGCACACCGAGCGTATTCTGTCCCAGGTTAATGCTGTTCATATAATTGATCAGGATCGAGTCTTTATCCATGACCTTCTCCAGTTCCAGAGCAAGGTACTGTTCCTGGATCTTACGTTTCAGACTGTCGGCAAAGGAATCCTCACTTGTCCAGTCCGTAAAGACGTTGTTCTTGAGCAGCTGCTGCGTGATCGTGCTGGCGCCCTCCGTGAAGTGGCCGCCTTTTAGTACATTCTGTATACCGATGATACCGGCACGGACGATACCCTTGATATCAATGCCGTTATGGATATAGAAACGCTCGTCCTCAACCGCCACGAAAGCATGCTGCAGATGCTCTGGCACCATGTCGATGGTGACAGGGATACGGTTGGAGTTGGTGGATACCAGCTTGGCCGTCTGATTATTCTCGATATCGTAGACAAAGGTAGAAAAACGGGTAGGCGTGACATCGACATTGCTGATGTCAGGAGCGCTGGCGAGCACACCCTTGAATACGCCGATCCCTGCGCTGGCGCCGATGATGCCGGCCGAGACTATGGCTACCAGGCAGATCTGTATAAAGGTTAAACCGATCTTCTTACCCCAGCGGGCAGATTTAGAGTGAAGTGCCTGCTGTTTCCTGCGGACACCCTTCTTTCCATAATTCATGATACTCCTCCTTAGGTTTTTATGCCCCCTCATACGTTTGCAAATTAAAAAAGGCATAAATGCGATAAGCATACCTTTATTCATTATAGCAAAATTTTTCCGGCAAATAAAGGATTTTCATTTTATATTAAGGATTGTTTACAATTCTGTACACTTTTATACGTGCGGCGGCGCATAAGAACCTTGACTGCGCCCGTGGGAGATGAGATAATATGCCAAAGAACAGGAAGGAACGGAGTGGGCAGCACGACTTATGGAATCTGGTAAAAGATTGGAACCGTATAAGATCATAGCATATGGGGGCATGGGCGAGATAGAAGAGAAGAAATCCCGTTTTATCGCGCATGTGGCGTCTGCCGGGACGGAGGAGGAGGCGCTTGCCTTTATCGAAGCCAGAAAGAAGCAGTACTGGGATGCGCGGCATAACTGCTATGCCTATGTCCTGGGAGAGCAGGCGCAGACCGTCCGGTTTTCGGACGACGGGGAGCCTGCGGGGACAGCGGGCAGGCCGATCCTTGAAGTGCTGTTGAATTCCGGGATCCGGAATCTGGTGGTGGTTGTCACCCGGTATTTCGGCGGTGTTCTGCTGGGCACCGGCGGGCTGGTGCGCGCTTACACGAAGGCGGCGCAGGCGGGACTGGCGGCCAGTGATGTACGTACTATGTGTTACGGGTATGAGATCACATTTACGACAGATTATAATGGTATCGGCAAAATCCAGTATCTGCTGGGAGTAAGAGGCATTCCGGTGGAGGCTGACTATGGCGAACAGGTGCGTGTATGCATCCGGGTATCCTGGGAGGATAAGGATGCTGTAGTGCATGAAGTGACCGAGGCGACTGCCGGCAGGGCAGCGGTGCAGGTTTCGGATCCTTTGTATTTTATGAGAGAATGACTGCTATGCGTGGACACAGGCTGACGGGCAAGAACTGACTGTCAACGGCCTTCTGCGCGGAAGGTCGGAGAGAAGAAACGCCGGGGAAGGGGAAGGAAAGTGACCTGACTGCGGCGGGACAGGAGGGACAGGCGGTTATGGGCAGGAGCAGAGAAGAAGCAGTAAGAGTGAATGAGAGCTTTGGCGCGGCGGATATCCGGGAGTTTTTGAATAAGGGACAGTACACCAGGCTCAGGCAGGTGATCCAGGAGCTGAACGATGCGGATATCGCGGATTATCTGGAGGATATGGGCGAAGAGGAGATCGTGAAGGTCTTCCGGATTTTACCGAAGGATATCGCGGCGGATGTTTTTTCCTGTCTGGAACTGGAGTTTCAGCAGTATGTCATCACGTCGCTTTCCGACAAGGATGCGGCCCACATCATCAATAACATGATGAGTGACGACGCCAAGGAACTGATGGAGGAGATGCCGGCCAATATTGTAAAAAGGCTGATCGCCAACACGGATCCCGAGACGCGGCAGGCCATCAATCATCTGATGCGGTATCCGGAGGACTCGGCGGGCAGCATCATGACGGTGGAGTATGTGGATCTGAAGGAGCACTACACGGTGGCGCAGGCCATCGAGCGGATCCGCAGGGTCGGGCTGGACAGTGAGACGATCAATATCTGTTACGTGCTGGACAATAAGAGGACGCTGGTCGGCACCGTGGGACTCAGGTATCTGCTCCTCAGCGATCCGGATGCCGTGATCGGGGAGATGATGCATAAGAGCGTGGTGTCTCTGCACACACTGATGGACCAGGAAGAGGTTGCCAGAATGTTCAAGAAGTACGAGTTCACGGCCATGCCGGTGGTGGACAACGAGGACAGGCTGGTGGGCATCATCACCATGGATGACGTGGTGGATATTCTGGAGGAGGAGACGACGGAGGATATCGAGAAGATGGCGGCCGTAATGCCTTCCGACAAGCCCTATCTGCGGATGTCTGTCTTCGAGGCTTTTAAGAAAAGGATCCCCTGGCTTCTGCTGCTGATGATATCGGCCACGTTTACGGGCAGCATCATCACTTCGTTCGAAAGTGCGCTGAGCCGGTATGTGGTGCTGACGGCTTTTATTCCCATGTTGATGGACACGGGCGGTAATGCGGGCGGACAGGCCAGCGCTATCATCATCCGCGGACTCTCTCTGGATGAGATTGCATTCAAGGACTGGGGCAGGGTGGTGTGGAAAGAGATGCGGACGGCAGCACTCTGCGGCCTGACACTGGCGGCCTGCAACTTCGTGAAGTTACTGGCTTTTGACCGGGTAGGCGTGAGTGTGGCCGGTGTTGTGTGCTTTACGCTGCTGATGGCGGTGATCGTGGCCAAGATTGTAGGATCCACGCTGCCCATACTGGCTAAGAAGATCGGCATGGATCCGGCCGTGATGGCAAGTCCCTTTATCACGACGATCGTGGATGCGATCTCACTGTTGATCTACTTCCGGGTGGCGACCGTCGTGCTCGGGATATGAATCTGTGTTTCTATTTCTTTGCGGCAGCCGAGATGGCTGCCCTTTTTCTTAAGGTAGGATCCAGAATCTTCTTGCGGATCCGGATCGTCTTCGGGGTCACTTCCAGAAGCTCATCGGTGTCGATGAATTCCAGCGCCTGCTCCAGGCTCAAAACCCTGGGCGGTGTGAGGCGGAGTGCCTCGTCCGCGCTGGAAGAGCGGGTGTTGGTGAGCTGTTTCTTCTTGCAGACATTCAGCTCGATATCTTCACCGCGTCCGTTCTGTCCCACCACCATGCCGGAGTACACTTTGGTGCCGGGGCCGATGAAGAGCGTGCCCCGCTCCTGTGCGTTGAAAAGGCCGTATGTGATGGCCTCGCCGGCTTCAAAGGCGATCAGGGAACCCTGTTTGCGGTACTGGATATCCCCTTTGTACGGGCCGTAGCCGTCGAAGATCGTATTCATAATACCGTTTCCTTTGGTGTCGGTCATGAACTCGCCCCGGTAGCCGATCAGGCCGCGGGAAGGGATGGAGAACTCCAGACGGCTGTAGCTGCCGGAGGCAAGCCCCATGTTCAGCAGCTCCCCTTTGCGCTGGCTCAGTTTCTCGATCACGGTTCCGGAGTATTCTTCCGGCACGTCGATATAGCACAGCTCCATGGGTTCCAGCTTCTTACCGTTTTCATCTGTCTTGTAGAGCACTTCTGCCTTGCTGACCGCGAACTCGTAGCCTTCCCTGCGCATGTTCTCGATCAGGACGGACAGATGCAGCTCGCCTCTTCCGGAAACTTTGAACGCCTCCGTGGTGTCGGTTTCCTCTACCCGCAGGGAGACATCGGTATTCAGCTCCCGGAACAGCCGGTCGCGGATATGGCGGCTGGTGACGTATTTTCCTTCC
>OFFT01002208.1_pt1 | contig 10422 bp, 8 predicted proteins | sample 1521581 | NCBI WGS metagenome assembly OFFT01 (sample SAMEA3504084, study PRJEB24116) | mouse gut metagenome | biome: mouse gut; feature: mouse-associated habitat; material: faeces | place: Denmark | collected 2011
ATGCGCTTTTGATCAAGAATGAAGGAAGATCCTGCCAGGATGAGTGCTATCTTGAGGAGATGTGATGTAATGTGTTCCAGTATGGAGCTATCTTTTAAATTCTTAAAGATACAAAATATCTTTAAATTCTAATATAGGCTATATTGTTATTTTAGCATCTGGTATTCTTTTTACAAGTGATATTTATTTCATGTTAAAAATTCTTAATTAACCCCATATTATGTATATTTATAATTTATGAAAATAGAGAGATATAGTATTGTAATCTGATACCCTGCGTGATATACTTCAAATAAATGATAGAAACAGTTTGGTTATAAAACGAATCGACAGGGAAGGAGTCGGGTATATGAGATTTAAGCTTGATTTTTCCACGGACAGGCCGGAACTTCCTATAGAATATCGCAGGTTTATACTCAGCTTCATTAAGAATGCTCTATCAAAGTCCGTAAATGGTGATTTATTGGGGAAGTATTATGCGGATACGAATACGAAAGATTTCACATGGACTTTGATCGTCAGGAAGCCTCACTTTACGAAAGAGAAGCTGAAATTTGAGGGCAGTGGTTTTTCTGTGATTTTTTCGACGGATGACAAAGCACAGACAGGAATGTATCTGATGCTTGCATTTCTGAATCAGAAGTATAAGAAATACCCAACAGAGGAAGAAAACTTTATCGTCTTAAAGAATATAATCCAGTTGAATCAGTATGAGATCAGAGACAATGCTGCCTGCTTTGCTACAATGCCGGGTTCCTCTGTCATAGTAAGGGAGCACAACAGGGAAACCAACAAAGATACATATTATACCTGTGCCGATGAGGGATACCAGGAGCAGTTTGAGAAAGCGCTGCAGAACCAGGCAGGGATGGCCGGGTTTTCAGAACCGGATGTGAGAAGCATCAGGGTATGTTCCGTGGAAGGCCGTAAAATAGTGGTTAAACATTATGGTGTGTATATTGACGCGTCAATCGCGGAATTTGTGATAGCCGCTCCGCATTATCTATTGCAGCATTTCTATTTAAATGGAGTCTGCGGAAGGAAAAGTATGGGTTTCGGGATGATTGAATATAAGGGAGGAGTGGCGGATGATGGAAGGGTTTACAGAGCATCTGGAGGCGAATGACTGGAAAGATTCTGCTGCGATCGTCGGACTGATCAGATTTTTTGAGTTTTCAGGCATATCTTATAATCGTACTGAAATATTTAATGAAGATGGCTATGGATTTGGACAGGAATACAGGGAAGGATTTGACATTCTCAAATTCAATGCCGAAGAGATCACGGAGGAAAGGCTGACAGAGTTTATTGAGAGTTATTTTTATGATGAGATGCATCATTGCAGTGTCGAAGAAGTATTGAGCAGATCTGAGTGGTCGGAGAAAGAGATTGAGTTTGTTAATAAGAAGATGACTGCAAATACAGTGATGAAGAAGGTTTTTGCCAGGCAGAAGTTTGACGGTACGAACAAAGAGACCATACTGGACCTTATACAGAATAATCGCAGTATGATCGTGAAGGAAACTTACAGGAATAAGACGAATTTATACAGGAATTTCTGTAATGAAAATGTTTTTCAACACCCGGCAGGTGATACTGTCCGGCTGCGGGGATATTATGTGGATTTTGCAAAAAAAGGGAAATCCGTTTCGTACCGCCATGATACAAGATTGTTTCGATCGTCGGACAGTGCGTATTATGATTTTATTCCCTTTGCATTTTCTATTGGACGGGAGTCCTTTTTTATCAATGACAATTATTCGATCGAGCAGCTGTATCACACGAATAAGATGTTGAGAGAAAAATGCGAGGCGCAGAAGCAGAAGAGCGGGCCGGGAAGCCCGGATATCAGGAAAGTATTATTTGAAAATATTATCTATGCGGCGGACTTTATTGATTTTGATGTGGAGATCATCAAGAAGGATATCGAAAAGCCCTATTTTGAAACTTTCTTTTTGAGAAAGGACAGTATCGATATTTTCAGGGAGATCAAGAAATACGATATTTTTTGTTGGACGATCCGCAGGGGAGAAAGGACTGTTTCCATACAGGAGAGTGTAACAGACGCGATCAGTAATCTGCAGCTTATGGATGGGTTGATTGAATTTTTACTCAGAGAAGATGTGCAGGAAGGCAGTGGACGTTATGTCGGATTGATAAGGAGGATCGTCGATCTGAATGCTCTGATCCGCAGGAAGGTGTATGACGGAGGTGAGAATATGAATAAGGGAATGCGCAGCGCATATGCAGGCGCCGAGAACGCGGTAAAGGTTCTGACGAGCAGAAATCAGAAGAATAAAATCAACTCTTACAGAGCAAAGTTATTGAGTGCCCTGGTCTTTAACGATCATAACAGATTTTCGGAAATATTGCTTAGTTTGTCTAATTTTACGGATGTGTATTTCCCGTTTGCCTATGATTTGTTTGAAGATTTTGAAGCGAATAAAGAGGTAGCCTATACTTTTGTCAATAATTTCAACGATTATCCGCGGGAAAAGGCAGAAGAGGAAACAAAGGACGAATAGCTGTAAACAGAGAGGGAGAGGGTTATGGATCGGAAGACAATTACATTAACTGTTGTGGCAAATATGACATCAAATTATTCGGAGAATCTGGGAAACATCGGGAGTGTACAGAAGGTTTACCGAAGGGGGCATGTATATGCCATCCGCAGCCGGGAAAGTCTGAAAAATGCGATTATGGTACAGAGCGGCATGTATGACGACCTTGTGACGACGGTAGACGGTGCTACACAAAAACAGGCAACTCCAGAGAGAAATGCGTCCAATAACAGAGCACTGGAAGGCGGCTACATGACAACTGGAAAGGATACTTATATACGTAACAGTTCCTTTTATTTAACGGATGCCGTGGCTTGTGAGCCATTTGTGAATGAAACGCGTTTTCATAATAACCTGTATCTGGCCGGTAACTATGCCAGAGCAAACGGATTGAACCTGCAGAAGGATGCAGGCAGAGCAGGACTGATACCCTATCAATATGAATATGATAAATCCCTGCGTGTATACAGCATAACGATCGATCTGGATATGATCGGCAGAGATCCTAATTTTACGGAGGAAGAGGCGACGGGAGAAGAGAAGGCAGCGAGAGTGAACAGCCTGCTCAGTGCAGTAGAGAATCTCAGCCTGATCGTAAGAGGTAATCTGGATAATGCAGAGCCGGTGTTTGTTGTGGGAGGATTTTCTGACAGAAAAACGCATTATTTTGAAAATGTTGTGAAGGTATTAGAAGGTAAACTTGTGTTGTCGGAAGATCTGATTCAGAAACTGCAGCAGGGATATTCTTCGGCATTGCTTCGTGGCCATAATTTCGACAATGAAGATGAGATTGTTGAGAAACTGCATCCGGCCGGGGTGGCGGCTTTCTTTGAAACACTGCGCAGTCAGGTGAAGGAATATTACAGCGTGTAGAAGTATTATTTAAGGACGGAGGAAAAGGGGCGCAGATGAGTAAAGATGCAATAAGATTTATTCTCCATCAGTCCAGTGCCAATTATCGTAAGCCTGAAACATATGAGAACAAGATGACATATCCGCTGCCGCCATTTTCGACAGTGATCGGAGCAATCCATAAAGCCTGCGGGTATACAAGTACCCATAAGATGGACGTCAGCATTCAGGGCAGATATGCTTCTATGGGCAGGCGGTTGTATCGTGATCTGAATTTTATGAATTCCACTTTTGATGACAGAGGCATACTGGTAAAAATGACCAATGAGAGTATGCTCAGTACCGCTTTTGTAAAAGTTGCAGAGGCCAAAAAGCAGGGAAGCAGTTTTGAAAAAAGTGAAGATATTAAGGTGATCGATCAGGCGCTTTTGAAAGAATATCAAAAGCTGAAAGTGCTGGGAAGAGAAATTCAGCAGATGAAGAACGAACGATTAAAACCCGAGCTGGAAAGATTGAAGGCAGAAAAGAAGAAACTTTCCGGCCGTAAGAAACAGCTGGATAAACGTTCCGTGGAATACGAAGCTGTCAGAAGACAGGAAGAGGAAATACAGGATAAGATAAGGAAGACAGAAAGGGAGTTTTCTGAGTATGAGCAGAATGCTTTTTCCATTCCCTATTCTCGTTTTCGGGTTGTCACAGCCTCGGTCAAGCAGTATGAGATTTTATATGACATTGACCTTATTATTCATGTCACGTCAGACGACAGGCAGACAATGGAGGATATTTTTCACAATGGCTATAATATGACAGCACTGGGGAGAAGCGAAGATTTTGTTACGATAGAGAGTGTGGATCGGGTTACGCTTTCCACAGGATATGAGGAGGAACTGTCCTGCGACTGTTCGGCATATGTGGACATTACAAATGTGAGAAAAGAGAAAATCTTTACGAGAGATCGTGATCAGCGTTTTCCGGCAATCGGGACGAAATATGCAATGCCGAAATTATATGCAATTAATGAAAACGGACAAAGAGAGTTTGAGCTAAAGAATGTACTGTATGTATCCAGATTCCATGCGGCTGATTTTACACAGGAGGATGGGATTTATGTGGATTACAGGGAAGACGGCAGTTACTATATTGTAAATTTTGTGTAGAGTAAGGGCACGATTCTGCAATAGAATTGTGCCTGTTTACTTTTTTATATTGCCGGCCCTGGAGCAGGTAGGTGATATGGCTGTGTACAATAAGTTATAGTAAACGAAATTTCTAATGTTGTTTACTATAGCAGAGAAAGGATGTTAAACCATGTATGATATTGATAATCAGGAAAATCTGTTCGCGTTTGAAAGGAAAGAAATGGTGAAACAGTATGCGAAAAGTGGCGGTATTACAATAGAAGAACATAACCGTGCGCTGAAAGAAAGAGCGGACATCTTATTGACAATGGAATATATCGGCAAAGAAATCCATGAGTTGTTGTGCAGAGCCTGTGACTATCATGATCTGGGAAAAGCGAATCCCAGAATGCAGGAACGGTTACAGAACCATAAACTGCGATTTGAACCGGAGCGGGAGATTCCGCATAATATCCTTTCTATGTATCTGATTCCCAAAGAACCGCTTCCGGAATATTATCTAATGCTGTTTGTGGTCGGATTTCATCATGATTATGGAAATGTATTTCAAATCCTGCAGAGTACAGAAAAGCAGTGTCTGGCTAAAGAGCTGCTTGCTGCATGGAAATGTGCCAGTACTCCGGGGTTTAAAGTGATCAAGGGCATGAAGCGGATTGAGGCAGACAAGGATCTGCGGAAGAAGTTGATCCTTGTCAAAGGACTTCTGCACAAATGTGATTATTCTGCAAGCGGCAATACAGAGATAGAATATCCGAATGATTTCCTGACGGATAAGCTGGAATCCTTTTTTCAAAAGAATCATTATGAATTGAACGAAATGCAACAGTTTTGCCGGAATCACGAAAGTGAAGATATCATGCTTGTGGGGCAGACCGGTATGGGAAAGACAGAAGCGGCGCTGCTTTGGATTGGAGATCATAAGGGATTTATTCTGCTTCCGGTAAAAACAGCTATTAATAAGATGTATGACAGGATCAGAGAGGATATTTTAGAAGGAGATGAGAGCAACTCTGAAAAGCGGATCGGATTGCTGCATTCAGACGCAATTCCCAAATTACTGGAAAACTATGCAAACGAGAAGCCGGATTATACAGAGATGGATGTGATCGAGTATAACAGGCAAAGCAGGCAGTTGGCTATGCCGATCACGGTATCGACGATAGATCAGTTGTTTGATTTTATTTTTAAGTATCAGACATATGAATTGAAACTTGCGACGTTGTCCTATTCAAAAGTGGTAATTGATGAAATTCAGATGTACGGGGCCGATCTGCTGGCTGATCTTATTTTCGGTCTGAGGATGATTCGAGAATTGGGAGGGAAGGCCGCGATCACGACTGCGACGCTGGCGCCTTTTGTCAAAGATCTGATTGAAAAGGAAGTCGGTAAGTTTACATATGGCGTGTTTTGCAATAAAGAGCAGGTCAGGCATAAAGTAAAAATGATTCCGGCGAAGATCAATGCAGAAGATGTAGTACAGAAATTCAGACAGTGTTCCGCTGTGGAGAGTCTGCCTGAAATTGACGATGGACATAAGGCAGCATCTTCTGCTAAAGGCGGGAAAATACTGGTAATCTGTAATACGATACAGAAAGCACAGTTAATGTATCATACAATCTGTAAACTGTTGGGCGAAGAGAACAGTGAAAAAGTACATCTGTTGCATTCAAAATTTATCCGGCAGGACAGGGCAAAGAAGGAAAGAGAGATTTGTGCATGTGGCAGATATGAACATGAAGAAAATGTAATCTGGATCAGCACCTCGCTTGTGGAGGCAAGCCTTGATATTGACTTCGATTATCTTTTTACGGAATTGCAGGATATATCCTCCCTGTTGCAGAGACTGGGAAGAGTAAACAGAAAAGGGAAGAAGGCGATTGAGGGCTATAACTGCTATATATACATCGAAATTGATGAAAAATATCTGGAAGAATCATTTTCATCAAAGAAGAAATATGCGGGAAACAGTTCTGCTTTTATTGACAGGGATATTTTTGAATTGTCCAGGATGGCACTTATAGAAACACTTGAAAACTCGACGGATGGTAGTTTGACGGAGGGCAGCAAAATGGAGATGCTGGACAAGTATTTTACAATGGAAAGACTGTCGAACACTAATTATATGAGAAAGTACAGAGAGCAGATGAAAAAGCTACAGGAAATCATCTGGTATGAGCTGGATATTAAGGATGTCAAAGTCAGAGATGACATTTATACAAGGGACGTTATCCCATACGATATCTATAGTTTCCACAGGGAAGAAATCGAAGCAAGTGCTGAAAAAATGTGTTCCAGAAAAACTGATATTATTCAGAAAATAAAAGAACGTAATCATATCATGCAGTATACGGTTTCTGTGCAGGACCATATTGTAGGAAAATATCATAAAGCAATTCGTAAAGGGATGGCAGTAAGACGGCAAGGGCCTTTGAAAATTGGACCGTATGAAAAAATAGAAGTAATTGATTGTTATTATGATGATCGGGTGGGGTTTCAGGAAAAACATTTTGAGTCAGTTCCTGATGAGCCTATCTTTGTATGATTTGCATAAGAGGAATGGACAGAGAGGACAGTGCTGGGTGCCGATCGTAGGTGGGATGGTGTAGCGATGGTGCGTTGGAGTTCGGTGTTGCCTGAACTTATTGTCGACCTCCAGTGGTGTCAAAAGGACGGCAGGTCGACAAGTGAGATTGGAGAAGAAAAAGTCCTGAATTAGACGCGGTTTGAAGGCATGAATGATTTTAAGAAGATGTTGTTATGTGATGAAAAATGTTATAAAATCTAAATTATAAGATGGGTAGACAAAATAGGAAGGGGAGATGGTGGATTTATGCGGTGTTTTTTGTGACGGGTAGATATAGCAACAGAATGGAATTTAAAGTTGTCCCATAAGGATTTTCAAAACAGCACATGTATTGTAGATATAGCAACAGAATGGAATTTAAAGCATTTTGGACATACAACGCATTCTTTGTCTATAAGCGTAGATATAGCAACAGAATGGAATTTAAAGTGAGCCGGGGGATAAGTGGTATTATACAAGGCTTGAGGTAGATATAGCAACAGAATGGAATTTAAAGGCTAATAAGCGTATTAACGACGTATTTGCCGACAATGTAGATATAGCAACAGAATGGAATTTAAAGAACAACAACGGCTTACAAAGCACAGCATACCTAAAGTAGATATAGCAACAGAATGGAATTTAAAGCCGGCTACGAGCAAACAAGTTGGCTAAATAAACGTAGTAGATATAGCAACAGAATGGAATTTAAAGCAACAAAGAACTGGTGCTGATGAAAAAGCCACTGACGTAGATATAGCAACAGAATGGAATTTAAAGTGAGGTTGAAAAGTTTGCAAAAGAAATCCCGATTGAAGTAGATATAGCAACAGAATGGAATTTAAAGGTATGATAAATGCAAGTAAGGAATTTAAGGAAAAAGTAGATATAGCAACAGAATGGAATTTAAAGATCGCTGAAAGTACTGTCTTTGTGTCTGATATCGCCGTAGATATAGCAACAGAATGGAATTTAAAGGATTGTCTGAAACTATGGCAAAGCGGTACGCTGGAAGTAGATATAGCAACAGAATGGAATTTAAAGGTCATTGATACTCTGAGCGGAATAATGACGGATTTTGTAGATATAGCAACAGAATGGAATTTAAAGATGATAAATGTTGTTCCTGAACTATTTGATACTTGTAGATATAGCAACAGAATGGAATTTAAAGGTTGTTTATGAATATCTTCGGTCGTGTCGCAATGAATGTAGATATAGCAACAGAATGGAATTTAAAGCCTTGCGGAATACCTTGGAATACATAAGAAGAAAGGTAGATATAGCAACAGAATGGAATTTAAAGTATCTGTCTTGACTGATTGCGCATCTACCGGCATTTGGTAGATATAGCAACAGAATGGAATTTAAAGTAAGTTCGGTTTTAGTCATGGGTTGTTTCCTCCGTGTAGATATAGCAACAGAATGGAATTTAAAGTTATTATTCACCCTCTTTATGACGGCAGTCGTATCATACGTAGATATAGCAACAGAATGGAATTTAAAGTAGTACGTTTGATAACTAGAAAGAGCAGATAAACCGTAGATATAGCAACAGAATGGAATTTAAAGGTGGGATTCTTGTCAAGATCATGCAGTGGACTGACGTAGATATAGCAACAGAATGGAATTTAAAGTAATACGTTTGATAGTTAGAAAGAGCAGATAAACCGTAGATATAGCAACAGAATGGAATTTAAAGACTAATGAGAGTATTAACAACATATTTACCAACAATCGTAGATATAGCAACAGAATGGAATTTAAAGGAGGAACTGGAGCAGGCGGTAGCCATGTATAAGGCGTAGATATAGCAACAGAATGGAATTTAAAGTTGAAAAGCCGGTGATGGACAGCGCAAGTTTTGGGTAGATATAGCAACAGAATGGAATTTAAAGGGATTTACATCAAGATCATGTAAAGGACTAATAAGTAGATATAGCAACAGAATGGAATTTAAAGATATGTTTCCGTCGTATAGTATGTTTGCGATTTCCGTAGATATAGCAACAGAATGGAATTTAAAGTTTCATGCCCTGTCTTGTTGGCAAAACAGAACTTTGTAGATATAGCAACAGAATGGAATTTAAAGATTAAAGAAAAAATATCGCGAGCCTGATCGTTAGTGTAGATATAGCAACAGAATGGAATTTAAAGTACAGTACATAAAGCAGATTAGAGACAGCTTCCAGAGTAGATATAGCAACAGAATGGAATTTAAAGGGCGATCCGGGAGCGTGAGGACATCCTGCTGAGAGTAGATATAGCAACAGAATGGAATTTAAAGCCCTTTGACTGCCAGTGCAGCATACGGCGGAAGCTGTAGATATAGCAACAGAATGGAATTTAAAGGGAAAAACAGAAATGGAAATGAACATGATAGGATACAGTAGATATAGCAACAGAATGGAATTTAAAGCAATGTTTTTCAGCAATGAATTATAATGCTTTTGGGTAGATATAGCAACAGAATGGAATTTAAAGGCCTGTACCTTTACGGTATCTCTCAGCACTCCCTGTAGATATAGCAACAGAATGGAATTTAAAGGGAGAAGTTAGAGAAACAAAAGATCGCTGCAAAAGGTAGATATAGCAACAGAATGGAATTTAAAGAACAGCATTAAGCGAACCAACGCAGACCAAATCAGTAGATATAGCAACAGAATGGAATTTAAAGATATACTTTATAAGGTGAATCCGCCCTGGCCTGCCGTAGATATAGCAACAGAATGGAATTTAAAGCACCGGTTCCGGAGAACCAGCGCGACGGACTTGCGTAGATATAGCAACAGAATGGAATTTAAAGTATCTTGATGCCGGCATAACGCTTGTTGAGAATCAGGTAGATATAGCAACAGAATGGAATTTAAAGTTAAAACGCCTCCTAATATTTTATACCGTATCTTTAGTAGATATAGCAACAGAATGGAATTTAAAGCAAATTATTGTATACAAGTTCTACTGCACCTATTTGTAGATATAGCAACAGAATGGAATTTAAAGTTTAACATTCCTCCCGTACTTCATGCTCCACGCATGAGTAGATATAGCAACAGAATGGAATTTAAAGTTACATCACAAAGTGAAAAAAATAGACGACTGATCGTAGATATAGCAACAGAATGGAATTTAAAGAAGGCAGAAGAACAGGTATTACAGACAAAAAACAAAGTAGATATAGAAACAGAATGGAATTTAAAGAATTAGCAGCATCTGCATTTTTCAGTCGCATCATTATGGAACAGTGCACCTTTCTATCAATAACACTTACAAAGGAGAACTCATGGAAACCCGAATCACAGGAGTC
>OFFT01002210.1_pt1 | contig 10408 bp, 10 predicted proteins | sample 1521581 | NCBI WGS metagenome assembly OFFT01 (sample SAMEA3504084, study PRJEB24116) | mouse gut metagenome | biome: mouse gut; feature: mouse-associated habitat; material: faeces | place: Denmark | collected 2011
CCCGCCCTTTTGCAGGGCCGCCGCGATCTCTACCGCCCGGCGGTCCGCCTCGTAGTAGTCCGCCGCGCTCCGGGCGGTCATTTCTGCCAGCTTCGCCTCCCGGTCCGCCGTGGCCAGGGTCAGCACCGCGAATACCGCAAGGCACAGCACGCAGAAGATCATCACGAGGCTCACCGCCCCGGATACGCCTCCGCCCCGCTTCATGACGCCACCTCCGTCAGATCGATCACGGTGACGCTGGGCATGATGTTGGAGGCAAAGATCTCGTAGAACACCTTATACTTTTCCTCATCGATGACCAAACCGCTTTTGGCCTTCAGGTCCTCGTAGTTGGCGGGGTAGACGCCCTCCAGAGCGTAGCAGCTGACCACCGCGCGGCGCACGGCCTCCTCGGCCATGCGCAGGCCCTCCCGCTGGGAGACTTCCGGCGCCTCCCGGACGCCCCGGACCATCCACGCCGCCACCCCTGCAAAGAGGAGCAGGCCCAGCAGCATGGGAATCCATGCGCCCCGTTTTATGTACTTTCGTTTCTTCATGGGCCCCACCTCACCCGATGGTGGACAGCAGACCCATCAGCGGCAGCATGACGCTCAGCAGGGACAGCCCCACCGCCAGCATCAGGACACCCGACAGCACGGGATCCACGATGCCCACCAGACGGTCTACCAGACTGGCGCAATGCTCCTCCAGGAGATTGGTCAGCTTGTGCAGCACGGACTCCAGACTGCCGCTGCGCTCCCCCGCCAGGAGCATCCGCCCGTAGACGGGCTCGAACAGCCTCTCGTCATAAGCAGCCTGGGCAATGCCGTGCCCCTTCCCCATGCGGCTGACGCAGCGGTCGATCTTCTCCTCCACCGGCTTGCAGCCAACCATCTTCCTGCTCTCTGCCACAGCGATGTCCTGCATCTCGCCGCTGGACAGAAAAGTGGACAATGCCGCGGTAAAGCGGAACATTCCCAGCCCCTCCAGGATGGAAGCGCAGGCAGGAATCCTGCGGAGCGCCGCTTCTACGATATTCCGTTTCTTCGTATTCCATATGCCGAACCCCAGCAACAGTGCCAGGGCCAGCGCCACCATGACGGCCAGCGCCGCCCAGCAGAGTACATATGCCCACCTCACATAAGAATAGGAAGATGCGGCCATGCTCCCGGTCAGCCTGTCATAGACATCCGTAAACGCGGGCAGCACCATGGTCAGCATCACTGCCAGCACCACAATGATAATGGCCAGCATCGCCACCGGGTACAGTACCGAGTTCTTTAATTTATCCGTCATGGCCTTCTGGTCCGCATAGTACCTGGCCAGCTGGAACAATACGTCCTCCAGACGTCCGGCGCTCTCTCCCGCCGCCACCATTCGGACGGCATATTCCGGAAAAATCCCCGCTGCTTCCATGGCGACGGAAAGCCCTTTGCCCGCCTCCGTCTCCGCCTGCATGACCACAAGCCCGTCTTCCAGGCAGCCGCCCTGCCCTCCGCCGGATTTAAGGAGCGCCACGGCTTCGTCCATCTGGATTCCGGACTGCACCATCATAGCCATGCTCTCGCAGAACGCGCTGACCCCCAGACTATCCAGTTTCCTACCTCTCATATCTTCCCTCCAAACCGGAACTCCGTTCTCGTCCGCTGCCGTACCCCACGACAACATATACGAAATTCCGTCAATAATATAGTTGATCCAGATAATTGCTGCCGTCTCCGATGAAAGTATCGTCCGCGCCGTTGGCAGAAAACGTCAGATCCAGACGGTTCCAGTCCCCGGATTTCACTTCAAAATGCACGCTTACCCAGCCGGTCTGTTCCGTGTAAAACATATTCCACGCATGATAGACGTTATTGGGAGATACGTCGCCGAATACCATCTTGACGGGAATCCCCTGGCTGCGGAGCATGGCGGCCGCCAGAGAAGCATAGTCAAAGCAGATTCCCTTCCCCGACTTCAGCACCTGGTCCAGATCCGGCACATATTTGACCTTCGGATTCTCCTGTACCTGAGCGGCCAGTTCCTTATCATACGTAACATTGTCACAGACATATTGATATACCGCCTCCACCACGTCAAGAGCGGTCTCCGCATTTGCAGCCAGTTCCGCCGCCTTGCCGACACATTCGGAATCCCTGCTGTAATTGACATACACGCTGGGACGGAGAAAAGGCTGAAATTCGTCCTTCAGCTTCACGTCACATTCCGTCTTGTAAAGCTGGGCATATTTTGTATCCGACACGTTTTCTCCCACGAAAAAGGTATAGTGCCCGTCTCCCCCGGTAAGCGGAAAGATGATCGGCGTACCGTCCGTGGGGACGTCGTAAGTATATTTGGGATCATTCGCCCCGTCCGTCGTTATCTGCAGCTTGACTCTGGAATCCGCCTTCGCAGAAACGGCTCCGTAGCCCAGGTGGACACTGGATAAATCCAGGAGGACACTGTCGTTTCCCTCCGCCATATCCGCCTGAAAAACAGAATCGGCAAACTCCGGTGCCTGATACGGCTCAAAATCCGCCGGTTCCCGGGTGTCCTCCACCTCCTGCACCTGCGAGGTACTGCCTGCCTGAGGCTGTGAAGACGCCGTGTCCCCTCCGGCTGTTCCATTATTTCTCTCCGGTTCCGGGCTGCCGCACCCAAACAGGCACGCAAACGACAGCACCACCGGCACAAGGCGCAGGCCTGCTTTACGCCCCATAGATTTCACACCACCTCTCCATGCCTTCACACGGCACGAAGCCATCCGCTTCCTTGCCGTTTGTCAGTATTTCGGACGCTACCATATTTTTCTAATCATACCGCATTTTACTATCCTTGTCAAGGTATGCGCAAATGCCGAAATACGGTGAAAACGGCGCTGCCCGGCAGATTTTCGGGCATACGCCCATTCCCCTGCAGGCATAAAAACACCCCTGCTGCCGGTGACATGGCAACAAGGGCCCTTCTTCGCCGCAAATTCAGTTTTATCCCACCTTCAGCTTAAATTTCTGAAGCTCTTTATCCGTCTCCACCAGCTCTATCTGAGCCCCCAGGCCCTGGAGCTTGATATGGAAATCCTCGTAGCCGCGCTCCACATACTTGATGTCCTCCACCGTGCTGAAGCCCTCGGCCGCCAGCGCGGCTATCACCAGCGCCGCCCCGCCGCGGAGATCCGGCGCGGTAATGCTGGCTCCGGTGTACTTAGCCACGCCGTCGATGATGGCGGTATCCCCGCCTTCCACCCGAATCTCGGCCCCCATCCTGGTGAGCTCGTCCACATATTTGAAACGGTTCTCGAAGATGCTCTCCGTCACGATGCTGGTGCCCTTGGCCAGGGCCAGCGCTACCGTGATCTGGGGCTGCATGTCCGTGGGAAAGCCGGGGTAGGGCAGCGTCCTGACCTGGGTGTGGAGCGGAGGCTTGGACGCCACCACCCGGACACAGTCGTCCGCCTCCTCCACCTCGCAGCCGATTTCCAGCAGCTTCGCCGTGACGGACTCCAGATGCTTGGGAATCACGTTCTTCACCGTAACGTCCCCTTTGGTGACGGCAGCGGCGAACATGAAGGTACCCGCCTCTATCTGGTCGGGGATGATGTCCCGCCCCGGAGGCTGTCCACCCCCCGGACCTTGATGACGTCGGTGCCCGCGCCCATGATGTTGGCCCCCATGGAGTTGAGAAAATTGGCCAGATCGACTACATGGGGCTCTTTTGCGGCGTTTTCGATAACGGTCATACCCTCGGCCAGGGCGGCGGCCATCATGATGTTGATGGTAGCGCCCACGCTGACACGATCCATATAGATATGCTCCCCGTGGAGATGCTGTGCCCTGACCTTCACCAGCCCATGCTCAATCACCACTTCCGCCCCCAGGGCCCGGAAACCTTTGATATGCTGGTCGATGGCCCGGCAGCCGATGTCGCAGCCTCCCGGCAGAACCACCTCCGTCTGTTTATATTTTCCCAAAAAGGCCCCCAGGAGATAATAGGAACCCCTGATCTTCTTGCTCCCCTCGTCCTCTACTATCAGATTGTGGACATTTCCTGCATTCAGCATGACGCTGTGCCTGTCGTTGCGCTTCACCGCCACGCCGATTCCCCGCATGGTCTCCAACAGGATGTTCACGTCGCGCACGTCAGGAATATTTTCTATATATACGGTCTCATCCGTCATGCCGGCTGCGGCCAGAATCGGAAGCGCGGCATTCTTGGCGCCTGCGATCTCCACGTCCCCCACCAAGGGATTCCCACCTTTTATAACATATTGTTCCATTCTATTTTCCTCTGCTTTGGGCCTGATTATCCAAACAACCAGCTGTCTCTTGTCCGGCCCTGTTTTTCGAACAAAGCCTATGTTACCACATTTTCCCTCATTTGTAAACCGAACGTGCATTCCTGTGTGCGGACGCTCCCGCGCCGTCCCCGGATCTCGCTTTCCGGGGCGGCGAAGGACCGAAGGCATCAATCCAGGTAACTTTCCGGATTCACCTGGACGCCGTTGATCAGAATCTCAAAGTGCAGATGGGGGCCTGTGCTGACGCCTGTGTTGCCGCTGAGGGCAATCCGGTCTCCCTGCTTTACCGTCTGTCCCACGCTGACCAGCACTTTGCTCAGGTGGCCGTACCGGGTCTGCCTGCCGTCCTCATGGTTGATATAGACTACATATCCGTAGCCGCTTCCCCATCCGGCCTTGACCACCGTGCCGCCGCAGGAAGCATAGACCGGCGTGCCTGTGGGCGTGGCCCAGTCGACGCCCTTGTGATAAGAGCTTGCCCCCTTGGTGGGCGCGTTCCTTCTGCCGAAGCCGGAGCTCCTGCGGCCTCCGGATATGGGCCTGATATAGGTGGGCGGAATCCTGGTCCCTCTCTCCACAATCTTGGGAACCGCTTCCTGGACCACCTCTTCTTTCAATATCTGGCGGCCCACTTCCTTGTCGTTCACATAGGACACGTCCGCCACCACCTTGCGGAATCCGGCGGAGGGCTGCTGGTGCACCACCATCTGGTTGGTGTACCAGCTGTCGTTCTCCACATATTGAATGTCCGCGTCATAGGTTTCCTCGTAGTACTCCTCTTCCACCCTGGTCACGGACAGTTCCGGCTCGGGCACCGTGATCAGCAGCTCCTGGCCTATCTGCAGCATGGTATTCTCATCCTCCAGACTGTCGTTCATGGCGACGATCGCATCCATGGGGATGTTCACCTTGATGGCGATCTCCGACAGCGTGTCCCCGGCCACCACCTCATAGACGCTGGGGGTCTCCTGCTCCATGACCACCAGATTGACGGCCTGCTCCAGGCCTGTCAGCTGGCTCTCCGGAAGGTAAGTCTCCACGATTTCTATCTCCTCGGAAAAATCCATGGAAAGGATGCCGAGTTCGTAGTCTTCGAACTCCATGGGCCCCTCGGCCTCCTGAACCCCGTTGAGCCCGCAGAAATAATCCCGGATGCCGGCCTGGGTATAGGAACGCCAGTCCTCCTCTTCCTGTTCCGACGCCGCCACCACCTGGGCCGTCAGGACGCTGAACTCCCGCTCCCCGTCGCTGGTCAGTTCCACCCTGAACTTCCCGTCGTTGCCGTATTTGTCGATGGCCGCCTGGAGGAGGCTCCGCACGTCCTCCACGCTGGCCAGGTTGACGATGTACTCGTTGATTTTCAGCGTGTAGGAGCGGTGCAGGGTCTCCTGGATGCTGGCCCGCAGCGCCTCTTCCATCCGTCTGGCCACATCCTCCTCAGAATCCGCTTCGCCCCAGAGCACCTGCTCGCCCACCACCGTCATGTCCGCCCGCATGAATACCAGCTCGTCGCTCTCGGACGCCACGTTCTTCCGGGCCTGCAGGAGCAGCTCGTCTATCCTGTCCTTGTCGTCCAGTGTGCCCATGTCCTGCCCGTTCAGGGTGATATGGAAGAAATTCTCTCCTGTCTCCTCATAGGGGGTGTATCCCCTCAACCACAGAAGACACAGAAACAATGTGCCCACCGTAGCCTTAATATATGTAAATTTGTACTTTTTATGATTGCTTTTCCTTTTCATCCGTCTTCCAATTCCTGTCTGTTCGATATTTTGTATTTTGCATTGTTTCTTGCCGCAATTTTGCCGTAAAGCTATTTTAGCAACATTTGCGCTGCTTGTAAAGTTTTACTGGCGTACGATAAGATTATCCCCTTCTCCGGCCAAATTATGCATCACCGCATTTTTCTCTTTCTGCCGCGTCCTCGCTCAGGCCCCATTGGCCAAAATCGCCTTGCCTGAATGTCCTCCTGGGCAAGAAGCTCATGGGCCAGGCGTCAGCAGGCAGTAGCAGCCTGTCTCTCCCAGGATCCGGTAGGCAAAGGGAAGTTTTTCCAGCTCGGAGACATGCACCAGGTACAGTCCGCCCGCCTCCGCCTCCGTCAGATAGTCCACGTTGACGAAATGGTAGCGGCGGCTGTAGGGCAGCAGTTCCCTGCCCCCGGTGACATTGGTCCTCTCCTGGTAATAGGCGGCATCGATTTCGCAGGCATACTGGGTCAGGATCTCCGCCATGTACACATTGTACTGCCAGTCCATGTGCCCGGTGATGTAGAGGGACTCATATCCCGCCTGGGAATCGGCCTTCTGCACCGCCTCCAGGAAATCCACGTTGAAATACCTCCCGATATCCTCCGCGAATGCCGTGAAATACGTCCCCAGGAACAGAAGGAAGCAGGTCCCGTAGACAGCGCACACCGGCATCCCGGCCCTGGGGAACCGCCGCAGCACCGCCGCGATTCCATAACCGCACAGAAAGATAAGAGGGAAAAAGATAATATTGACCCGGTTCACATTCACCTCAAATGTGGTCAGCCCCACCCACACGCCCAGGAGGAAAAATCCCCACAGGGCCGTCAGCCCTGTACGCCTTGCCATATCCTTCTCCCGAAGCAGGTCCCGCAGGAAACACACCATCCCCGTCAGCAGAAAGGGGATGGAGATATGATACATGGGCCCGAAAGCGGGAAGGGCATTGAACAGCGAGCCCGGCGTCTGCAGAATACAGGTCCGGAACATGGCCCGGAGGTTGCGCCAAAGCTGCGGAAAGGAAAAGTTCAGCAGCAGAATGTCCCGGCTTCTGACGCTCTCCGGAAAATAGCTCAGGGTGAACAGAGGCGTCTCAATGGTGGGAAGCCCGAAGAAATTGATAGCCAGGACCAGAATCTCCGGCAGGGCCACCGCCAGGAAAATCAGGATGCAGCAAAAGACCTCCCGCAGCCGCAGCTGTCTTTTCCAAAGGCACCACCCGGCCAGGAATGCCAGGAACAGGGGCACGGAATACGCGGCAATCCCGTAACAATATAACGTCAAGCCGAAGAAAACCATGGAGAAATAAAGAAAGGCCCGCTTCTCCAGTCCCACCAGCAGCAGATAGAAAGCCAGCAGAAAAACATGGGGGAACAGGTTGCAGTCCAGCGACCAGCGGCTCTGCATAAAGTGCCAGGGATTGATTGCCGCAAGCAGCATCATCCCCAGGGCCAGGCGAACAGAAAAAAGCCTCTTCCCCACCAGGTACACCAGCGCCACCGAACCGAAGCTTACCAGCAGCATCGGCAGCCTGACAGAAAAGATGCCAAAACCGAACAATCTGATGAAGGGGATCATGACATAGGAAAGCAGCACGCTCATCTGCCCGTATCGCCAGGCAGTGAAATGCACCGGCAGCCGTATGCCGAAACGGTCCGTGCCGTATCGGGACAGCGCCCAGGCGTCCACTCCCGCCATGGCCTCGTCCTGGTTCACCCCCGTGGGCACGGCGGCGAAACCGATGCACCGAACCAGGAGCGCCGCCGCAAATATCATCCAAAAAGCCAGGCGCACCCGCTTCCTGTCTTCCATCCGAACACCCGTCACTTTCTCTTCCTGCTCACACTGTGTCCAAAAGTTCCCAGCATTTCCCCGCAAACGTAATAAGCCCCATGGGAATAGACGATCGGATCCGCCTGTTCCAGATGGAATTTGTGCTTTTCATCCAGGTATCTCTCATCGGCATGCACCGCCACCACATCCGCCAGGAACATATGATGGGAGCCAAGGGGCAGCACGTCGCGCACCCTGCACTCCATGTTGACCGGGCTCTCGCCGATAAGGGGCGCTCCGACCTGGTCTGCCGCAACCGCCGTCAGGCCAAGCTCTTTGAACTTGTCCACCTCACGGCCGCTCTTCACGCCGCAGTAATCGGTGGCAAAGACCAGCTCCCGGGTGGTGAGATTGATGACGAATTCCCCGGTCTCCTGTAGGATTCCAAAAGAATGCCGCTCCGGCCGGACAGAGATGCTGACCATGGGCGGATTGGTGCACACCGTCCCCGCCCAGGCAATGGTAATGATGTTGAGCCTGCCCGCCGGATCGGCCACGCTGACCATCACCGCCGGCAAGGGGTACAGCATGTTCCCCGGCTTCCAGATTTCCTTCCCCATGTCCTCTCCTCTCCGTCCCAAAAGTCAGAAGGGCAGTATACGCAGGCCGCTCAGAATCTGGATCACGATGCCTGCCAGCGACAGGATCATGGCCGCCACCGAAATCCCCAGCACGGTCCCCAGTTTTCCTCTCATGTCCGCCACGCCCGCTTTCGCCTCGTCCAGGGCCGCGCCCTGCTTTCCGCTCTCCTCCACCATCACGGCCTGGACATTGCGGTACACTTTCACGCACTCTTTGTGGACATTCTCCTCCATGGCCTCCAGCCTCTCAGAAATCCCGCCGTTGGCCTGCGCCTCCAGCTGTCCGCAGAGGCTGTCTATCCTCTCTCCCATGGAAACGGTGAGGAATGCCACCTGCCCTGTGACGGCCTCTGTCAGGGACTGCGACTGTTCCGTCACGGACGCCGACAGGCTATCCAGCCGTTCCTCCGCGGACGCCGACCACGTCTCCATCTGTTCCGCCGCACCCTTCTCCAGGCTATCCAGCCTTTCTTCCAGCTGCCCCAGGGATTTTTGGAAATCCGCCACATCCTGGCGCAGCACTTTCGTCCCCTCGGAATTCTCCCGCACCAGGCGGCCTATCTCGCCGTCGTCCGCATGTATGCCGGACAGCTTCCCGAAGCCGTCGTCTATGAGCTTCTGCAGCTTCCCGAGGCATTCATTGTACTCTGCTATCTGGTTCTTCAGTTTGTTCAGTTCTTCCACGTCTGCCGCTGTGTTCGCCTTGATGATCTCCTGTGCCGTCAGCTTCTGCGCCAGCTTATCCATGAACATGTCCATTCGTTCTTCCTCCTGATCTGTCAATCCTGCCGACAGACATCCCAAACCTCTTTTGTCCCCAGTATTCTACCATTTTCTTCTCCGGATTACAAGAGATTACAAGATTCTGCAATGCCAACTAATCCTACCGCATGCGCTCCCTGGTGATCGTGAGGATCTCTTCGTTCAGCTTCAGCATCCTGACATCCAGATCCGCCACCATCTTGGCGCATTCCACCAGTTCGTTCTTGATATTCTCCGGCACGTCCCCTTCGAATTTATAGTGAATCTTGTGCTCCAGGCTGGCCCAGAAATCCATGGCAACTGTCCTGATTTGAATCTCCACCTTGGTGTCCACCGTCCTGTCCGACAGGTACACGGGCACAGTCACAATCATGTGATAGCTTTTGTATCCGCTGGCCTTGGGAAAGGTGATGTAATCCTTCACCCCAATCACCCGGATGTCCCTCTGCTCGCTGATCATGTCCACGATTCTGTAGATATCAGAGGTAAAAGAGCAGATGATGCGGATGCCCGCGATATCGTTCACGTATTTCACCATATTGTCGATGGTGGACTCATGCCCGTCGCGCTTCAGCTTCTTCACGATGCTTTCCGGCGTCTTGATGCGGGCCTTGATATGTTCGATGGGATTGTACCGATGGACATGCTGGAACTCGTCGTTGAGTATCTCCATCTTGGTCTCCATCATTTTCAGCGCGGCATTGTATATCAGGGTCACTTCTTTCCAACTGTCGATTCCATCGCCATTGTCTTCCTTCAGTTCCATATTTGCTCCTTTAATCAGCTTCGTATTCTCGGTGGCGCATCCGGCCTGCTGTGACAGCTCCACACCACGGTGCCTGTGGCCACCTGGCCGCTTTCTGTCCTGTACAAGGATATTCTGCCATGGTCCCGAATCGCTCATGACAAGACGGCTCTCAGGCCGCTTCCTTTCCAGAATAATGATATTATACCATAAATACCAGCGCAATTGTATATGATTCACAAAAAATTAATCCTTTTAAATGATTTGCCTCTGTTCCCGGGCCCGCAAAGCGTACCTTCCATGTATATGCGGATCAGGGCGGAAATATGCGTCTTGCTTTTGTGGCGGAAATCCTTTACCATGTAGGTAGCCATCAAAGGAGACCCGGTTCGTCTCCGCCTTGAGGAACGCGGAAAGGAATCGGGTGAAAAAAATTCCACCTGTGCGGTTTGCTAATCCAATGGCCCGTCTGCATTGCAATAGCTTG
>OFFT01002218.1_pt1 | contig 10391 bp, 1 predicted proteins | sample 1521581 | NCBI WGS metagenome assembly OFFT01 (sample SAMEA3504084, study PRJEB24116) | mouse gut metagenome | biome: mouse gut; feature: mouse-associated habitat; material: faeces | place: Denmark | collected 2011
GAAATCCTTACCATAAATCGTATAATCGTAGCCGTCAGAAACAGTCTGGATGGAAAAATAGCCTTTTCCGGTCTGGTATGCAATTTCAGCATCACAATTGTCGAGATATTCTTTTGCTTTCTGTAATGCCGACATCGTTTCCTCACGCACCCATTTTCCACTCAGGGAAGCCGGTGCAGTAATCCGGCTTCCTGACAGTCCCGGAATCAGCTCATAAACTCCTTCTGCCTCATCTGCCGCTTCCCATTTTACCAGATGCGTGCCTTCTCTATCATAGTTCCCATCCTGAAAACCTCCCAGGGCAGCGCTCAGTATCCCTTCTGTCTCATCATAGATACATACGGCTCCCAGCGCAAACGGAACCTGATTGTCCTCCGTTAACGGAATCTGCTGCTCTGCGCCGTCATTTATCCGAACCCGAAAATCTGAAAACACAAAGGAATCCCTCCATGTCACGCCGCTGTCTCCCCCCGTGACAAATCCTATCTGGAAAGAATCTGTAAGCGGCATCCGGATATTCGGCCGCTTCGCTTTTAAGTCCTCCTGCCAGGTAGTCGTGCTGCCTCCCACATATTTCCGCTCTTTCCATTCTCCATCTTCAGAGGTCTTATAATATGCCCGCAGCCCGTCCAGAGTGTTTCCTTCCTTTACCAGCTTAAGCCAGATATCCGTTTCCGGAGGGGCGTCTTCTCCCTCGCCCTCATATACCCAGTCGTCGCTGTCTCTCGCATCCTCTACAGTTACTTTTATTTTTCCATCCGGGTCAGAATTGGCATGTTTCCTTCCCACTGAAAAATAATCGTCTTCCCCCTGGAAAAAAATCAGTCCTGCTTCCTGCCATCTTCCTGTCGTCTTGCCATGCATCTTTACTGTCGCTTCCACTTTCTTCATGGATTCACCCAGTGTATACAGAAATAGATTCTTGGGTTCCTGCTCCTTGAACAGCCCCGACGGCTGTGCTTTAATCTCTATCCGATCCTGCGCTTCACCTGTAACGCTCCAGTTTTCCCTGTCTGAGTTCAGGATATCCATTGTCGGCACCTTACTGCCTTTATTAATAATTACCAGCTTCCGCGCCTCCAGCCCATTTGCCGTCCTTGCCACCAGCTCTACTGCCCCATCTGCATTTGCCGTCAGCCTCCCTGCAGAATCTATGGATGCACAGGCAGTACCGGCCTGGGTATCTGCATCAACGACTCTCCATGACACCCAGGGATTCACGCCTCCCGGAGCCAAAACCGCCTGATATTGCTTCGTTTCTCCATGTACATTTATAATAGAATCCCCGGCAATAGACACTGCCTGAGGCAAAACTGCCGCTTCTGTCCCTACTCTTTGAGGCTGCGTCCTAACCGGAGCGCCATACAAGCCCTTGCTGTCCCTGGGTATGACCACTGCCCTCACCCATTTTCCTTCAAAATCCAATGCATTTACATTTTCTGTGCCCGTTGCGTCTGACAGTTCATAAGTATCCGCCTGACCATCCGCCGCCTCCCACCTTACGATAGGAATCCCAGGCTCATCTCCGTCTGCGTCTGAGAACTCTCCAGGGCTGACACTCAATGCTCCGGCTCCATAGCTGCATGTCCCTTCCGCCATTACGGGCGCTGTGTTATGGTATGTCAGCAGACCGTTTTTTAACTCACTGCCTTCAGCTCCCACCTGCAAATCATAAAATTCAAACGCCGTTCCCCGGGCGCTCACACTACAACATGCCATAATACCAATACGAAAATCTGACCCAAGTCCGGCATTTTCATAGCTGCCTGCAGACGTCCATCCCTCATCTATCCAGCCTTCCGTATTTTCATTTCCCTCTGTTTTATAAAAGCCCGAAATTGTATCCCCACTTTTCACCAGCTTCAGCCAAACCGCAGATTCTTCGTCTATATCAGCATACGGCTCATTTTCCTCCGCAGCAACATCATCCGTTTCACTCACCATCTGAATAAAAGGATCCCCCTCACGGTTCCTTCGTCCAAGAATTGTGAAATTACCGTTATCCTTGTAAAAAACCAATCCTGCCTCATCACCATTTATTTTGGTCTTCCCTTTCATCTTTACGACAGCCGTTACATTTTCCAGGTTTCCGAATATTTCCTTGTGGCTTAGATAAAGGTTGTCCACATAATTAAACTTATTCTGGTTATAAATCCCGCCATTCTGAGCATTAATCTTTATCCCTCCGTCAGCCAGCACATGCCATTCATTCGGACGCCGTCTCACATTCTCCATATACGTTTTATTTTCGATCCAGTTCCCTTTCCGGATAACGAGAAGTTTCCGTGCCTCCAGAGCCCCGGCCTTCGCCACCACTTCAACCACACCGTCCGACTGTGTCGTCAGTTCGCCTGTCGCGGCGTCTATCACGGCATGCCTTGTCTCCCTCCTGCCGTCCGCAGCGTCTACCACTTTCCAGGTAACTTCACTGCTTCCCGCCGGATTCTGCTCTGCAATATAATGAAGCGTTCTGCCATGTTCACTTACTGTCTCATCCGCGTCCCCGCACCGGATAGAAAGCGCCGCCTCACCCGGTTCCTCTACTGTCACTGTCTGCCACTCTGAAACGTATTTCTTACCGCCTGCCATTGTACAGGCGCGCACCTTCGCCGTTCCTGGCCGTAGCCCTGTAATTTCTCCGGCGTAGTTCACAGACACCACATCTTCATTTCTGACTTCATAAGCAATCGTTCCCACTGCCGGAAGCGCTGCCGCATTTCCCCTGAAATCCAGGTTTTCCCCTTCTCCCTGAGAAATATCCGTTCCTGCGTTCATGTTACTTGTGCTGCCCCCCAGTTTCAGTCCCGCATCGTAGCTGTTTCCTGAAAGCATTACCTCCCGGCATCCGTCAAAGGTATAGAGTTCCGAAGAACTCACCTTCCCCGCCAGCCCTGCCGTAAGCCGGCTTTTTCCATTCACACGAAGCGTTTCCGGTGTCTGCAGGCTCACCGTCACATCCGGCGCATACCGGTAAATCTCATTATCTGTAAAGCTCAGCCCTTTCACACTTCTGGCGCTCAGGACATAGCTGTTTTCCATATAAAAAGTATTTTCCCTAATACGGATATTCTCATATACGGGCTCCTCTACAATACTTGCCGACATAAGCGGCTCCACCAAAACTGCCGCCTCTCCGGAGCCGGGACGCCGGAAAATATTATTTGCAACCGTCACATCCCTTGCCTGACCTGCTTCAAATTTCTCAACCGTATCGCTGGAAATACATACGGATGCTTTCCCCATGCCGTCAAAAACATTATCCTGAATCAACACATTCTTTCCGGTTCCCACCCGGATACCCTCGGAAGGACATTCCTTAAACAGATTACCGGTAATCTCCACTTCCGGCATATAGGTTAGATTTTCCACCACATATTCCTCCCCGTCTTTCAGTGGAATGTCCCGGTTCAACGTAATAATGATTTCATTCAGAGAGCCGCTTCCGCTCGCAAGCACGCCGCCTTCGCCCGCCGGACCTGATACCTCTTCAACAATCGCCTCAGAACTTGCTGCCTTCATAGTTTCCCTAGATACGAACTTTACTTTATCCCCTTTAAAAAAGTTAGGGAATCCCTCCGTCTGATGCTGCAAATCTGTAAATTTAACCTTGTACTGACGGTCTGAAATACGTTCTGTCACCAGATTGTAAATCCCATGAATATCCACCGCCGGACCGCAGGCATTCGAAAACATACATCCGGTTATCTGTACTTTTCCCCCGCATCCTGCCAGCCGTATGAAGTCTGTATAGCCTGCTGTAGCTCTTCCGCTGCCCTCCGGCGGCTCAAAGTCTATATTTGCAAAAGTAAGATTCTTCGAATGCTGCCCCACGATACCTGCTCCATGCATAAAATGTACGTCCAGATTTTCCAGTACAATATCCTCGCTTTTCCACAAAAACATCCCCGCATGGTCTCGTACTGTCCTGCGCATCTGATAACAGTTCCCCGGTTTAATTGTAGGGGACTTTCCCCCGTCGCGGTAATTGAACTGAAGCCTGCGGTTTCCCAGCTCTCGGATACTCACCACATTATTAAGCAAACGGTTGGCGTCCTGTGCTACCCGCCCTTCTGTTGTATAATATACCTGCCGATAGGAAGATATACTGCCCTCTTCCGTCCAGTAAGGCTTTCCTGTATATGGACTTACATCACTCTTCCAGGTAATGCTCTTTCCCTGCTTTACTTCATAATCATAACACTCGGGAATATGGACAGTAATCGAATTCCCTGACATAGATTCTACTGTCACATCTACTACCGTGGGTACGTAAAAATCAAATGCAAAATCTTCAAACCTGATATTCCTGCATCGTATAGCAGCAAAAGTTGTCATCTTCCCATGAAACATAAAAAGCGAACCATTTCCCCTAATGGTCACATTTTCCATATCTTCCAGCAAAAATCCGACGGTCTTCATCTTGTACCTGGAATCTGAGCCTGCTGTGTTCGCAATATAAAGCTCTCGAACGGAAGCCTTATCCGGATAAATATGATATTCCCCGAACGGAAAGTCCAGGACAACCTGCCCCTCTGCTGTCTCCGATGCTGCTTTTGCAGCCGCAATCGCTTTCTGTATAGCAGGCGCATTATCCCTCATGCCGCCTGGTGACACCCCATATTCTGTCACATCAATAACAATTTCTTTTCCCTGTGCAGCCTCCGCGTCCACAGCCATTTGCGGCATAAGTACGGAAAGCAGCATACAAAAAAACACTACAAATGCCGTTCCTTTTTTTCCGCCCATAAAATCCTTCCCTTCCCCTGTAAACTGGCAAATCTCTCATAAATTATAGTATAATCCAAACTTCCCCAAAACTCAACTGCACAATCCTAATTTGCCGTAAACTGCCGCACGCAAAGAACCGCTCCCTTTCCGGGAGCGGCTCTTAGTATTTCCTGTATTGCTTATTTTGTTACTTTTGCGCTTTTTGCCCCTGCTTTCTTTACTTTCTTAAGCAGAGCTTTGCGGTCTTTCGCCTTTTTCAGTTTCTTCGCTTTAACTGTCAGGCCCTTCTTCGTTCCCTTGAATGCCTTGGAGCCGATCGTCTTGAGCGCTTTTCCATTGCTCAGCGTTACTTTCTTCAGCTTCTTACAGTTCATGAACGCCTGTTTCTCAATTGTCTTTACATTTGTTCCTACCGTTACGCTTGTAAGCTTCTTAAGTCCCTTGAACGCGCTTGCGCCAATCTTCTCCACTTTATAGCTCTTACCGTTAATCTTCACGGTCTTCTGGATAGTAACGCTCTTTGCGTCCTTGAGAATCTTTACAGCTACTGCCACTTTCGGGTTCTTCTTGTCAAGCTCGTATCTTACGTTCTTAACATTTACGAAATTCTCAACCGGCGTTGGGTTCGGTCTCGGTGCCGGTCCCGGTCCCGGCCCCGGATTTGGTCCCGGATCCGGCGTAACACCACCAGACTTAAGCAGCAGTTTGTATGCATTGAACTTGCTCAGCAATTCATTCAGCTCTGCCGCTGTTGCTGCCGGATTTTTCATTGCGTCCTCCAGCTGCTTCTTCAATGCTGCGTAGCCGTCCCAGTTCGAGTATTTGCTGCTTTCGCTGTCCTTCACTGCGTTATCCAGTGCAGTCTGGACATTTTTCTTTGCTGCCTCCAGAGCAATTTCTTCTTCTGTCGGAGCCATTACAAACTCATACTCCTCTACCTGCTTTGCCAGTCCTTTCAGTTCATCAGGAGTTACTGTCAAATCTTCCAGCTTATCCCTCAGCTGCTGCACAAGATCCAGATATGCCTGCCAGCTCTCTTCAGTGTAGCCTTTATTCACGGTCTCTACTTTGGAGAGTACTCCAACCGCTTCATTTTCTGCCTCCTGTCTTTCCACTGTCTTCAGGCCTGCCAGGGCATCATTAAATTCAGCTGCCAGAGCATTCAGCTGCTCAGTTGTGTAATTATCAGTTCCTGCAGTATATTTTGACTCAGCCTGCCCATATTTTTCCTGGAAGACTCTCCAACTGTCAGCCGTGTAGATGGGCGTACCGTCTTCCTTCCTATTGTTGGTAGCATACGCCTCTTGGCTCTTGTGATGTGCTGCATCTAAGGCTTTCTTCGCCTCTTCTTTCTCAGCGCTGCTGATTGTCGTAAACGTGATGTCCTTTGTCACTACCTGGTCGCCATAGGTTGCCGTAACAGTAACTTTCACCTGTCCTGCGCCCGTGACTGAAAGCGTTCCGTTTTCCACTACACCGCTTACCGTGTTGTCAGCGCCTGTCCCTTCTACATATTCCACGTCCGGTGTCCTGCCAGATTCTGCATGCTTTGTACAGCCATAACTGTCATAACGGACAATCGTATTCCCTGCCAGGTCTACGCTTCCGGTTTCTGCAGCTGCATCCTCACTTGCCTTGCTTACAGGGATTTCTATCGGACCGTTATAAACTACAGAACCGATTTCGCATTCACATGTATCTGCCGTTTTCACTACCAGCGTATCATTTATATTCCTTAATGCAGCCAATGCATCTTCATATACGCTCTGGTCTCTATCCAGCTTAGACTTCATAAGAGCCTCTGCCCTGTCGTATGCAGCGTTGTATGCCTGCCAACTCCTGCGTGTATAATTAGATGCTTCGCTTGCCTCTTTCCGTGCATTCGCCTCGTCTGCCAGCCAGCTTCTGAGAGTCTCCTTCGGCTCAGGCAATCCTTTGCTTGCATAAGTATAAACCAGTGTTCCGTCGCCGTCTGCCAGCTTTGTCGCTTCAACCAGAGATTCCGCAGGAACGTTCACTTTATTCCCCTCTGCATCCAGTGTATACAGGAAGTTCTTCTCTATTGCACTCTCAGGGAATACCAGATCCTTATCGCTTTCATCAACCAGCGCTTTTTCGTTTGTTTCAATTTCCACTTTCAGCTTGTAGTCTTCATACGGGCTTGGATACTCTACTTCTGTCCCATCCTCATTCAGCCATGTACAATTCTTTAAGCCATATGCTGAATAGTATCCTGTAAGCTCGACATTCGGATCATACTGATCTATTTTCTCGGCAAAATACTGTTTCAGGGTCTTTGTGCTGTCATTCCATACATTATCCGTAAACTTGTCATCGCCAGGCTTAATCTCCGTTGCATAATTTGCAAGCCAATCGCTGTCATCCTCTTTCTGAGTAAGCGTATACATCTCAAAATCTTTGATGCTTCCATCATAGAATTGATAATCTCCGCCCTTATAACTATTATTACTATCTCCATGTAATCCGTAATCATAATTCCAGCCAATGCCAAAGTTCGTATTGGCAGATGGCGCTACCAATGCACCACTGCCAAACTGTGTTGCACGTCCTCTCTTATTGCCCAGATACAGCTCAAAAGCTCCGTTTCCAAAGTAGGCTACCATCTCCACAGACTGACCGAGCATATCGCTGACATTAACCCTTGTTGTCGGCCAGCCGCCATTATGCCCATATACCAGTAATTCATTGCCCTCGAGCTGTATTCCCCACTGGTCGTTCAGCATTCCTATGATAGTCTGCTTATGAGTCACGCTTTCCGGAAGGTTCAGGGTGCAGCGAATAAGGAATTTATTATCCGCATTCCCGCTCATGCTGAACAGGGCGTTTACGCCTGCAAGATTATCCGCTGTCGGCGCCTGGTACGGTGCATGTACGACTCCGCTAAAGCTATTGTCCGGCAAAACCTTGAAATTATATTTCGCATCATTACCTGAAAGGTCTTTTTTATACTCAAACGCCACGTCTTCTCTGTCGGCGCTTCCTACGATAGCGTTTACATCCGCCATCTCAACCTTCTGTTCCGCCGCGCTTCTTGTGATAACCGCCTTCGGATTATTTTCATCCACTTCCAGGCTAACAGTCCCTTTTCTGGCTGCCGATTTCAGACCATAAGCGCCATTCTCCGTATAGTTTGCCTGAAGTTCCTGCAGCGCCTCACGGTAAACGCTCTCCGGATAATATACGACATCACTTGGGAAATCCTCTGCCGTATCGTCTCCGTCTGCCGTCTCACTTTCTGCCTGATATGCGCCTACCAGACTTACTGCATAGTCATATGCCTCTTTAAAGGTCAGCCAGCTTCTTTCCGTGTAGTACGTCCGGAACTCTTCATTTTCCCCAAGCCCGGCAATTCTCGCCATCTCTGCTGCCTGTTCGGAGGATTTCACTTCTTCTTCAAGAGCCGTATATGCTGCCTGTGGGTCTGCTATCTGATCAAAATCAAAATACACATTCATGTAATTCCAGCCGGCTTCTTCCTCCCCGAAAGTAAGGCTTCCCGTATAAGGCTGTGCCGTCATGCCATTTACCGTCACATTTGTCAGGTCTGCAAACGGGTTTTTACTTTTCAGTCTCACAACCATCGTATAAGCTTTTGCTCCGAAGCTCTCATCAGTTGTCGCCGTGTTCTTATTACTCGTCAAAGCCCAGATCGTCTCGTCTACCAGATACTGGCCTTTTGCCGCCGGCGCCGCATATGCCTGTACATCTGCAGGCTTAGCGCCGTAAGAAGGCTCTTCTACTGTAAGCCTTACATCTGCATTCTCAGCCGTTCTGCGGAATCCGTTGATTTCAATCTCGCTGATTGCCGCATTTACTGTCGTCTCATCATCTTTCAGCTGACCATTTAAACCGGAAAACTCAAAGCAGACATAGCGTTCCAGCTGCCTGCTTGTATAATCTGAAGCAGCAAATGCGAACTCTTTATACTGGGTATCCGTATCGCCTTCATACCCTGTCACTACCTGTTCCCAGTTATCAACAAAATCAAGACTTCCTCCCAGCGTTTCAAAGTTATACTCGTCTCCGCCTGCCGGGCTTGTATAAGTGTCCGATGTGAAAACCCGGCACACTTTGGCTGCAGCCAGCTCCGACCATGTAATCTTTACAGGCGTATCCCCACTCAGTTCTGTTATCGTACCTTCACCCAAGTCAAGAACAAGATAAGCCTTGTCACCTGTTTTCATGTTGATTCCTTTGCCCCCTGCCAACACCGACGGCGTCCAGGAACCGTTTGACGCACCCTTCTTGCCATCAAACGCAAACTCTTTGCTGTAGGTTGTATCATCCATTGCATCCTCGCCTGAATAACCTACAATCCTTGTCTCGCTGCTTTCTCCCACCAGCGCTACATTCTCTGCTTCCTGCTGCACATGCTTCTTTCCGGTAATAGAAAATGCCCTGAGAGCCGCTTTATTCCCGGAAGATACATTTGCTTTCTTAATAACCAGACGAACATAACGTTTCAGTTTAGTCGTCTTAAGTTTAAGATTCTCTACCTCTGTATCTTCCAGAAACTCCTCTGCCGGAAATGTAGTTGTAGTATTCTCATAGTTCCCTTCTCCGGCGTCATATTCTGCAACCGTTGTCCATCCCTCTGTATCCAACGCTGAAAGTTCAACTGCATTTACAAGGTCAGCGCTCACATTTTCTCCAAGCCCTTTACCTACTTTGCAGGTATCCGAAGTCTCTATGCTATACTTACCTGACCATGCCTGATTATGCCACCTAACCTTGATTTTCGAAATATCCGTTTCAAGGTTATGTAAGTCATAGATAATATAGCTCACTGTGGACTGGGCATTTCCATTCTGCCAATGGCTTTTATTGGGGCACCAATAAAAACTTCTGCCTTCCTGGGAAATATCGTCTCCCCTGCCGTTAATTGTATTCTCAGGCGCACCCTCGTTCGGAGTCGTACCTGTGTATGCCGCTATCGTAGTCTGTCCGCCCTGCGCCGTGCCCAGAGCCACATCATCTTCCGCCTCTTTCTGATCCAGGCGTCCGGCCTCATTAATCAGCACACGTTCCCCGGCAATCACTTTATTCGCTTCTATTTCTTCCGCTCCCTTTACGCCGCCGGCCGTCTCCAGTACCTCTATACGCACATGCTTTGCTATCTGTGCCATATCGAATACTGCTTCGTGCCTGTTGTTTCCGTCACTGCTGTATGCTTCCCAAGCTGCGTCTTCCGGAGTCTCATAAACCTGAAGCCAGCCGGAACCATGGATATCTGCGGCATCCGGCGTATCAATATTTGATACGTAAACCCTGCACCGCGTAATACTTCCGAGAGGCCCTGCTGAGAGATACGAAACAGACCCCAACAGCCTTGAATTCTCCAGCGTGAAGTAAAAATTCTTATGAACAGCTCCTGTTGAATCCTCAATCTTATTTGTCTGCATGTATCCGGAACGTCTGTTTAAATTCGAAACCGGCCTATCCGGATTATCCGCATTTGCGCCAATATCTGATTCCAAGGTTATCTTGTTCTCGTCAACCGGACGATACCTGTAGCTTAGCCCTGCCTCCTGGTCTGTCTGCTCACCCTCACTGTCCTACAGCTGCCCACGCTGGATTCGGGTAAGTTTCTGTTCTAGCCTTCTCTTTCTCGCAAAGTTGGAAGGTCCCTATAAATAAATACC
>OFFT01002224.1_pt1 | contig 10360 bp, 9 predicted proteins | sample 1521581 | NCBI WGS metagenome assembly OFFT01 (sample SAMEA3504084, study PRJEB24116) | mouse gut metagenome | biome: mouse gut; feature: mouse-associated habitat; material: faeces | place: Denmark | collected 2011
GGATGCTGGAGGCCGGGGAGGATCCCCTGTTCATCGCCCGCAGGCTCATCCGCTTTGCCAGCGAGGACATCGGGCTGGCGGACAACCAGGCCCTGCTGACAGCCGTGGCCGCTTACCAGGCCTGCCATTTCAACGGCATGCCCGAGTGCAATCTCAACCTGACCCAGGCCGTGGTCTATCTGTCCCTGGCCCCTCGCTCCAATGCCCTCTACAGGGCGTATGAGACCGCAAAGGCGGACGCCCGCCGCCAGCTGGCGGAACCGGTTCCCCTGAACATCCGCAACGCTCCTACCCAGCTGATGGAAGAGCTGCATTACGGGAAAGGGTACACTTATGCACATGATACCGATGAGAAAATCGCCCGGATGACCTGTCTGCCGGAAAGCCTGAAGGACAGGCGCTATTATCTGCCCACGGAGGAGGGCTCCGAAAAGACCTGGAAAGAGCGGCTGGAACGGAGCCGGGACTTCCGGCTGGGGCCGGAGGCAGAACACGAACCCTCCCCATCCGGCTTCCTGTCCCCGGCGGAAGCTACGGACGCGCCGCGGGAGAACTGCTCTGAATAACCAGACCTCTCTCCCCAGCACCGGCGCTGCTCCTCTGTCGAAGGGACATAGAGGTACCCGCCCTGGACGTAGTGCTGCAGTTCCTCCAGCAGCTCCAATTCTCGCTCTGGACAAAGGGCAGATTCAATCGCTCGTGAGCATTGATGCGTCCTGGAAAGTCTTGTACAGGGTATCCAGCAGGACTCTGGTACCGTCGCATTTATGCTCCCAGTAGAAGATTCCGCCATAGCCCTTCTCCTTGACATACTCGGCCTTGGCCTTCAGGGAACGAGGGTCGTCAAAGGAAAGGAAGGTGGAGCCGTTAAAGAGATACGGCGCCTGTGCCTCATCGTCCCAGTAATAGGTGTAACCGTTCTTGTCAATGTAGTCCTTTACCAGTATCTCATAGTCAGGGCCGTATCCGCCGGACTTGGCACAGATTTCCAGCAGGCCGTGGTTCTCATTGTCCTGCAGGCCCTCCCACTTCCTGGAGTAGAACGCCGCTCCCATCAGAAGTCTGTCAGGGCTTGCGCCGTACTGCACGAACAGTTCCAGGGCCTGGGCACAGCTGTTCATGAATACGTCCGCATTCTTGGAGAACAGCTGGGTGTGATGGCCGGCCAGGGCGTGGAAGCCGCACTTTAAGTCGTAGGTCATGATGTTGATGTAATCCAGGTACTTCATCAGCTCCGGCACCTCTACACTGTTCACATAGTACAGGTCGGCTCCGGCAGCGATGGTGAGATAATACTTTTTGCCGCCGATGGCATCCAGGTGCTTACGGATTGCCGCGCAGAACAATGTGAAATTGTGTTTGTCATCAGGGGAAACCGCGCTGCCGTTAGAGGGAACGCAGGGATACTCCCAATCCAGGTCGATTCCGTCCAAGTCATATTTCACGGCAGCCTCTGCCAGATTCGCAGCCGCCCGCTCCCGCAGCCCCTCATCGGCGCAGCAGCGGGTGAAAGCGTCCCGCTCCGCCTGTACCATGGAAAGCATGATACGCAGGCCGGCGTTCCACTGCCTTATCTGGGGGATCAGGTCTATCTTTTCCCTGGCTCCCCCGGGCTCCACGGTGCCGTCATTGTGAAGGATTCCGAAAGCCAGATTGATTCCTGTCAGCTTCTTCGCGTCCTCCTGGGTGAATTCCCCGCTTCCTACATAGCCTATGATTTCATTCTTCATGCCCGTCCTCCTTGCCCGCCTCCGCAGGCATCGCTCCTTTTCTGCCTTTATGCACATTGGGGCAGTACCGCTTTTCACGGCTCCCCTTCTGCCCTGAGCCTTCTACAATGTCACGCTGGCGGTAAAGATGTAATTCCTGTCTCCCCGCTCCCGCAGCGTCTCCTCCGCCGTCTCCCTGGATCTGACGACAGTATGCTCCGTTCTGTGCCCGTCCGGGTATATCACTGCAATCGGTCTGTCCAAATCCAGCATCCCGTCCCGAAGGAGAGCCGTCACCTGGCACCCTGTATCGTTCTTTTCCACCACAATGCCGTTCTCCTCCGGATTCAGATGCGCGATAACCGTTCCGCCCTGGACATCCCTGGAAGCTTTCAGCCAGTAGAAGCTGTCCGTCCTGCGCATCCTTGCCTCATGCCGGTTATTCATCTCCCAGATGACGCGCCGGGGCAGCGGCTGCCGCACGAACCCCTCCAGGAAACGCACCGCATTGGAATCCACCATCCGCCTGGTCACGATCCCGGTGTGGAGCCAGGCCTTGTTGTCAATCATGACCTGCTGGCACTCTGCGGAGTTGTCCCTGAAATTGTGCGGCTTATCCACATGGACATAGGCATTGTGGAGATAGCCGTCCGGGTTTTCCTGCTGCAGGGAATCCAGATACATCTGATACTGCACGGTCACACGGTTCCGGTCAAAAGCAGTGTCATCCATCCCCACCTGAAGCTGAATGGGCGTATTGTATAGATTGACCAGGCTTCCCCCATTGGGATGCCCCGCCGACATATGCAGGGCGGCGAACCGGTCTGCCATGCGGGGGCCGATCAGATACACGCCGTCTCCCCCGGCCGAGAACCCCAGAAGGTAGATTCTGTTGGGATCTGCCTTGCAGAATACGATCAGGTTCTCAATCAGCCGGTCATACAGCGGGTAGGACTCCGGATTGGCATGGGTGTCCCAGGTATCCCGCACGCCTCTGGGATTTATGTAGATGCCGTTTTTGACTCCTTTTTTGTAGTAAGTCTCCATGTCCTGCCACTGCTGGTCATTCATATCAGGGGTAGGCGCTCCCCCGCCTCCATGCAGCGCAATGTACACCGGATATCCCTCCGGCCCCGGCTCACCGATCACCTCCATTCCGTACTTCATGCTGACTCCGCCCCAGGACATGCAGCGTCCCTCTACCTCTGTCCTGCGCTCTTCACTTTCCCGGAGGGCCCTGCAGTGCTCTTCCCAAAGCTCCTCCACACATCTTAATGCTTCTGCATCATCCATCGTCTTCTCTCCTCACGATTCACGCAAAATTTAGGTCCGGAACTGTCGGAAAATTCCTTACCACCCTACTTGAAGTATAACAAATATAAGAGACAGAAGCAATCCCAAAATTCAGCGGACATGAATCCCATTTCGGAGGAACCGCCGCAATATGAGCCGGTCATTGATTCGCGCATTCTTCCAAAGCGGAACAACACTTTTTGAATGTAAAGCGGGCTGTACACATCATCCGAATCTTCCATCGTATCACTTATAAAAGTCGGCCTGTATTTGGAACAATTTCTCAAACAAGCCGCCGCTGCCTACCAATGCAGCAAAGTCTCCCGACTCCACCACCTCTCCCCTTTCCAGTACTACGATATTATCTGCGAACTTTGTGCTTGCCATCCGGTGGGTGACGAAAACCGCCGTCCTGCCCGCCGTGTCCTCTTTCAGGCGCTCAAAGTACTTAAGCTCGGCTATGGGGTCGATGGCTGCGGTAGGCTCATCCAGCACCAGGAACGGCGCGTTCCGATACAGCGCCCTTACCATAGCCAGGCGTTGCTTCTCGCCACCGGAAAAGTCTTTCCCGTCCTGATCAAGCTCCCTGGTCAGGAAAGTATCCAGCCCTCTTTTCGTCTCTTTCACCGCCTCATAGAGCCCCTGCTTTTTCAGCAACTCCCATATCTGCCCATCCTTCCCCTCCTCTTGGAACGCGATGTTCTCCCGAATAGAGAAGGAATGCAGCTTATAGTCCTGGAACACTGCGGCATAAAGCCCCAGGTAATCCTGATACCTTATCTCTTTTATGTTGACCCCGCCTGCCAGGATTTCACCTTCCGTGACATCATAGAGCCGCAGCAGCAGCTTTACCAACGTCGTTTTTCCCGCTCCGTTTTCGCCTACAATGGCAGTCTTTTTCCCATACGGGAAAGTGAGGTTCACGTTCTTCAGGACGTACTCGTCCGTCCCAGGGTAGCGGAAGCTCACGTTCCTGAACTCAATGTCGAAAGAACCCGATAGGGCCTCGTCTTTCTGCCCGGCGGCCAGAAAGCCCTCCGGCCCATCCATGAACTTTCTGTAATCGCTGTAATATCCCGCAAGATCCCTGACCCACTCAAAGTTTTCCACGATGCTCTTCACCGATTCCGTGAACAGCCGCACCGCTCCTACGAACATCAGGAAAAATGACAGGGTCACCGCCCCCCTGCCATACTCCCGGATGGCCGCCAGGAAGACCAGTATGCCTTCCACGCAGGCTATGGCGGCAGCACAGACCCTGAACTGTACCTCCGCCTTCTTCTGCCGTCTCTGGAACGAGAAGACTTTCCTTCTGGATTCCTCATATTTTTCTGCCACTGCCTGCATGGCGCCATAGAGCCGGATTTCTTTTCCGTATTTCAAATCCGTCATCACCTTTTCATTGTAATGCAGCTTCTTCTCATCTGCCGCCCTGCCCTCTTCCAGACTGTAGATTCTGTCATCTGTCTTCCTCTCCAGAAATAGCTCCAACAACAGCAGGGCAGAAAGCGGCAGCAGCAAGAATGCGTCCACATGAGACAGAATATACAGGACAGGCACCAGTGCTATCACAGACGCCAGCCAGTTCTCACACAGCAGATCCGTAATATTTTGGAACACCCATGTGCTCCTTGCCGCCCGCAGCATCCCCTCATATGTCTCCGTGTCCTCCCAGCCGCCGTAGTCGATGCGCATCCCTTTCTGCCCCACGGACAGGGCAGCCCTGTTCCCCGCCTTATAGCCGAAAGCGGTGCTGAACAAGGACACCGCTTTCCGGGAGGCATCCGCCAGCAGCACGGCCAACGCATAGAAGAACACAATGCCCAGCACAGGCCCGAAGGCTCCAGCCCCTGTTATCCTGTCCACAAGCATCGCCGGCGCCATCATCTCCAAAATTGACTTGGCGGATTCTATGATGGCAGAAACCGTCAGCGTCACATAATTCGCTTTTGACATCCGGAAGGAGTCCGCAATCAGCCCGGCGGCATCCTTCCATCTATTCCTTTTCTCCATATCTGTGCCTCCACGCAACGCAAGTCATCTTCCATACAGATCCGCCTGGGCCCGGAACATTTCCGCATACAGGCCTCCTTTCGCCATCAGCTCCTCATGGCTGCCGTGCTCCGCGATCTTCCCTTTCTCAAACACCAGTATCTCATCGCACATCCGGCAGCTGGCAAGGCGGTGAGATATCAGGAAAAGCATCTTGTCCTTCATCTCCCGGAAAACGCTTTCATACAGCTCCTTTTCGCTGACAGGGGACAAGGCTGCCGTTGGCTCATCGAACACGAAGACCCTGGCATCCCTGTAGATTGCCCGGGCAATGGCCAGCTTCTGGGCCTCCCCTCCCGACAGCTCCCGCCCCTGGGCATACTCTGACGTCAGGTATTCGTCCCCTTTCATCCAGCCGACTCCCGCCCGCTCCAGCGCTTCGCCTGGGTCTGTCCCTTCCTCTTCCCGGAACATGGTCACGTTTTCCCTTACCGTATATGCATATGTATTGAAATCCTGGCTCACGGAGGAGAACAGATTCTTCCAGGATTCCCCCTCCACATCCCGCTGATCCTGCCCGTTGCATGAAATGCTTCCCGACACCGGTGAATACAGGCCCATCAGCAGATGGATGAAGGTGCTCTTCCCGCTGCCATTGGCTCCCACCAGTCCGTATTTCTTGTCCGATTCGAAAACAAAGGAGACATCCTCAAGAGCCATGGAATCCGCCCCGGGATAGGAGAAGTCCACATGGTCGAACGCCAGGCGCAGCTTACCGTCCGTGTCCAGCACTGCTTTCTCCCTGTGCCCCGCCGTCTCCCGTCCTTTCATTACATCCACATAGGCATTTATGTACTTTGCCGTCTCCCCAATCCGCACGATGTCCTTGGCAATGCCGATGCATAATGCTGAAACCGTAATCAATGCCAGGGTAAGCATGGAAAAATCCGCGATGGAAATCTCCCCCCTGTATGCCTGGTATGAAATATACCCGAAAATCGCCACCCGCTGCAGGAAGTCAAATACGCAGCTAAGGAAATAGGCGCGGAAGGTTTTCATCCCACGCCTCGACTGCAGCCTTGACAGCAGATTGATATAGTGGTTGGCCGTGCCGCTCACATAGTCATACATGGAGAACAGCCTGGTCTCCTTGGCAAAATCCTTCCATGTAAGCACATCCCTGGAATAGACCATGCGCATGTCAATGGCGCTGTACTCCTCATAGCTCCTGTAGTCATAATTTGCCCGGCAGATTTCGCACCCTATGTTGATCAGGACAGACAGCGCTATCACCATCCACAGCCACCACACCACCATGCGCGATACATACAGCAGGGACAGCAGCGATAATATGCTGCCCGCCACGGATGCGACGCACCCTGCCACGGCGTCCGCTGTCCCTTCCTTCATGCACATGACAGCAAAATGGTATTGTTCCCTGGAGGCAAAATCCTCGAATCTCTCGTAATGCCATTCCGCCGCTGCCTCTGCCAGCTTCCTGTTCAGCATGATTTCAAAGTCCCCCACATAGCCATGCTTTTTGTACTCCACATAAGAGGACAGCATTTCCATGACAAAAAGGAGCATGCACATGGCGACAGCCAGAATCACTGTCCCTGTAAAGTCCGCCGCTTCCTCCAGGGATTCCAGGATTTCCCTCGGGAAGACCACCTGAATCAGGTTCGTTACGGCGGGCAGCAGAAACGCCAAGGCTGTCACCCAAAAATACTTTTTATTGTGATTCCATAACAGCTGGAACAGATATCTAATGTTTTGGATAATCTTCAAAGCTCTTTTCCTCTTTCCAATACCAGGCCTCATGCCTCAAATTGCCTTTCATTACAACAGCTCCTGGTTTTTCCCCGGATTGATGTTATATACATTGCAAATCAGCTCAAGCTCCGGCTCCTCCATCGGATTTGCATACGCGTCCGACAGCTTCATCCGCCTATATAAACTTTATCATAAAAGCCCGGAAGCATCAATCCAAATCTTCAAATGCCCAAGGGCATACCGCAGCAGCCGGCCGCCTGGCCAATGTATAAATTTGTTGATTTCCTACCGTTTCTCGTCTATAATGATACTTGCGAACATCCATTACCTCTTTTATCATTCCAGGGAAAGGAGTGTCCCCAGCCATGGCTCTTTCGATTGCCGTATGCGATGACGACGAAACCGATTTACAATATATCACCGGCCTGGTCAATACCTGGGCGGCGCAGGCGCGGATTCCTGTCTCTGTCAGGACATTTCCCTCTGCTGAGGCCTTTCTGTTCCATTATGCCGAAAACAGGGACTTCGATATCCTGCTCCTGGATGTGGAGATGGGGAAATTAAACGGCATCGACCTGGCAAGACAGATCCGCGCCCAGGACAGCTGCGTGCAGATCGTGTTCATCACAGGATATTCCGACTTTATGGCGGAAGGGTACGATGTCTCCGCGCTGCACTATCTGATGAAGCCTGTGAAGACCGGGAAACTCGAAGAGGTCTTAAGCCGGGCGGCGGAGTTAAGCAGACAGGAACGCCCTTTTCTGCTGGTCATCGCCGAGCGGGAGACCATCCGCATCTTTTTCGACGATATTTACTACGCGGAGTCACAAGGTCACTATATGCTCGTCTACACCCGGGAGGCCCAGTACCGGGTGCGGCAGACCGTATCCGGTCTGTCAGGCCCGGCTGTATACTATTTTGCGGCTTTCTCAGCAAAGGAGGAATCAATCAAATCTTTATAGGCAGGTCTGTCAGTCAGTTCTCCTGATTCTGAGAGAATATCAAGAAGCAGGTTATAAGAGGATTCTTCAAAAATCAGATTTTCTTTCCAGGTTTCCTGTTCATGGTATCTGGAAACGATGGTGGTGAGAGTGTCCATGTCTGTTTCTTTGAACTGGGGAGAGATTACCTCTGCAATTTCTTCCGGTGTGTGGGAGAGGGTATACTCCAGTCCTTTTTGCAGAGCATTGGTAAATTTCTGTATCACATCAGGATTCTTTTCCATATAGCTGGATTTTGCACTGAAAGCAGTATAGGGAACGTAACCGGAGTCTACTCCAAGGGAAGCCACCACGTACCCGTCCCCTTCTGTTTCCAGTGCGGTGGCTCCCGGCTCAAATTCAACGGAAAAATCGCCTTTTCCGCCGGAAAATGCTGCGGCAGTAGAGCCAAAGTCAATACTCTGATCAATAGACAGATCATTGGCAGGGTCAATGTTGTTCTGTCTTAAAATATATTCGAACACCATTTCCGGCATTCCGCCTTTTCTGCCTCCAAGCACTTCTGTTCCGCGCAGGTCATCCCAGGTGAAATCCGGAAGTTCTTCGCGGGCTACCAGAAAATTGCCGGCCCGCTGCGTAAGCTGGGCAAAATTGACCACATAGTCTTCGGAACCTTCATTGTGGGTATAAACTGTGGTTTCCGGCCCCATAAATCCAATGTCCGCTTCACCGGAGAGAACAGCGGTCATGGTCTTATCGGCGCCAAATCCCGTAACCAGTTCCAGATTAATGCCTTCTTCTTTAAAATATCCCTCTTCTATGGCAACGTACATGGGAGCGTAGAAGATGGAATGGGCCACTTCATTTAAGATTACGTTTTCCATAGTATCTTTTGTTTCTTTCTTTTCGGAATTTCCGCATCCTGCAAAGGTAATCAGTACCCCTGTAAGGCATAAAGCCAGCGCCATAAAGCGTGATAAATGTTTTTTCATAATATCCTCCATATAGTATGCAGTTTTCTTTTTTATAAAATATGTGAAAAGAGAAAAAGTGTGTGCAGAGTCTTTCTAACTATGTGCAGCAGGGAAAACAGCCATGCTTTCATGGAAAATTAACGAATGGAGGGAAGACTTTGTTTATCTGACCTGCTTGCAATTTCTGTGTAAAACAGCTAAAATAATGGCGTGAGACAGAAAAACAGACAGTAGTTGGAAAAGAGGAAAGATATGTTGGATAAAATAGATTTGCATACCCATACAATTATGAGCGGACATGCTTATAATACAAGGAATGAAATGATAAAAGCGGCAGAAGAAAAGGGACTTGAAATCTATGCGATTACAGAACATGCACCTGCCATGCCCGGAAGCTGCCACAACATGTATTTTATGAATTACCGGGTGCTGCCACGAAAATATGGGAATATGACAGTATTGTACGGGGCGGAACTGAATATCCTGGATTATCAGGGACATGTGGATTTGCCGGAACATATATTAAAGGGAGTGGATCTGACGCTGGCCAGCCTTCATACGCCATGTTATGTATCAGGTACCAGAGAGGAAAATACGAATGCATATATTGGCGCCATGAAAAATCCTTATGTCAATATTATTGCCCACCCGGATGATGAGCGCTATCCGGTGGATTATGAAAAACTTGTTCAGGGGGCAAAGAAATATCATGTTCTTCTGGAGGTAAACAATGCCTCTCTGTCGCCGGGGAGTTTTCGGGGAGATCCGGTGGAACGATACAGAGAAATGCTGGGGCTTTGCGCAGAATACCAGGTTCCGATTGTTATGAATTCAGATGCTCATGCGGACATACAGGTGGGAGAACATGGTTATGCCAGAAAGATGCTGGATATGGTGAAATTTCCGGAAGAGCTGGTGGTGAATTACCACAGTGAACTGTTGAAAGGGTATCTTAACAGAATAGTATAAAACATAAAAATATGTGTTTACTTCATAACTTTAGTATGTTAAAATCACTACAGGATTATTTATAAGATATGATTATAAAGAAGTAATACATAAAGGAGAAGGGCATATGAGCAAAAAATTAAGGACAGAAGCCGTAGACCATTTATTTGAAGCAATATTAAGTCTGGAAAATAAAGAGGAATGTTATACATTTTTTGAAGATGTATGTACGGTAAATGAACTGCTGTCTTTATCTCAGCGCTTTGAAGTGGCAAGGATGCTTCGGGCTCAGAAGACATATCTGGACATTGCGGAGAAAACAGGTGCTTCCACAGCAACCATCAGCAGGGTAAATCGTTCCCTGAATTACGGGAATGACGGATATGATATGGTGTTTACAAGGACAGGCATGGGAACGGAAGAAAAAGAATCCGGAGTGTAACAGGGAAGGAATCTGCAGGAAGATGAAAGGAGGATGCTGCAAATTCTGCAAAGTATGGCAGAATTTGCAGCATCCTCATAATAAATCAGTTGCTTTCAGTATTTTTGGAATGTTTTCCTGATTTATTTCTCAGGATACCTATTATTTGTATATAGAAAAGTTCATTGAAATTAGATATAAAATAATGTGAGTTTTGTTTGTTTTAGGGCTGTCATACTGTTTTTCTTTCTGAGACAGGATCTTGTATGTAGCTCAGGCTGGTCTACTAATCACAGCCTTCCTGCCTCG
>OFFT01002226.1_pt1 | contig 10354 bp, 16 predicted proteins | sample 1521581 | NCBI WGS metagenome assembly OFFT01 (sample SAMEA3504084, study PRJEB24116) | mouse gut metagenome | biome: mouse gut; feature: mouse-associated habitat; material: faeces | place: Denmark | collected 2011
AAAGCCCGTCAAGCTCTTTGTCCCTCGCCAGCAGCCCATCCAACTCCCGCTGCTTCCTGGCCCGCTCATTCTCCGTCACTTTTGCGGAACGGCCCATCATGGCCTTGATGAAATCGTCCTCGTACTCGTTGGCGAAACAGGCCAGCCGGTTCACCTCGTACAGCACCACCCGCTCCAGAAATTCCAGCCGGATATAGTGGGTCTTGGAGCACTTGCGCAGGCCGGAATTGTGGTTCTGGCAACTAAAGAATTTAATATCGTGGTTGCCCTGGTTGAAGTGGAAATTGAGGTTGCCGCCGCACTCCGGGCATTTGAGAACGCCGGAAAAGACGCTGGGTTCCTGGGTGACAGTGGGCCGCCTCCGGCGGGTCCCCTTTTTCATGCTCTGCACCTTTTCCCAGGTGGGCCGGTCTATAATGGCCTCGTGGACGTTGAGGAAGATTGCCCGGTTCTCCTCCGGGTTCTCAATCCGCTTTTTCATCTTGTAGGACTTAGGCCAAGTGAATTATACAAATACTTGAAGCCCTAGTGATACCAACAATTTGTAGGCAGGGCAACCGGGTTAGCACACAAAGAGGGATGCCGCCGCTGACATCCCTCTTTGCACATATTTTCTATAGCTACCGCTGGAGTATAGCACAAGGTATTGTTACCCCGCGCTGTTGATTCGTTCCGACATACTTTTCTCTCTAGTATCAGTATTATAACACACATGATTTTATATATGTATACAGGATTATAATCAGACCTATCTACAGCATCCATTACGATACACACACCTATTTTCTAGTACGATCATGATGATACAGAAACTGCGAATCATTATATCACGATACGAAGGATAAGGACAGATGGAAGTCTTTATTACACAAGAGGATCAGCTACTCTCTCCTGTTAATAATCCAGAGCATGAAGATCATGATGTAACCCAAGGTACAGAAACCAGAACAAAGATGTTACCCTTGATGCCATGAGATAAGAACACCCCCTGCTGGTTGTGACAATGTTCCAGGGCCGCGCACTGAAGGAGTTGTTGTAGGGAACGTAGATATGGGAGAAAAGACCATGCTGAGTACCATGGAGAAACCACCGTGCATGATATAGCTGTATTCTTCATTCTGGATGCTGCTCATGAACGAGGTGGAGTGATCTGACGATAACCTCTTGTCATAGCGCGACTGATCTTCCTCTTGTTCTCTGTCTGTCACCCACGACAAATACAGGCATACCAGAGGAAGAAGATTACTCATTTCTCATTCCGAAATCTCTTCTGTGAGTAGTCCTTCACAGTACCCGCTACACAATCTGACTATAGCTTACTTAAACGAAAGGAGACGCACGATGTTAAGATCATCATTAGGCTTCCACACCGTGGATCTGTTCCTACGATTGACCCGTGAAGAAACAGAGAAGCTAATCAAGCACTTTTGTACGTACCGCAAACATACAGAGCTTATCCGAATACTCATGATAGACGTTCTGCCTGGCGGACAACGAGAATGGAAGGAATATAGTCCTCGATATAGCGGAACTTCACTTCTCCTCCTGCTAAACCTTAAAATCATCTATTCAGATAAAGATCATGGTGTTAAATGGATGATTCGATCTGATATGCGAAGCCATACTTACAAGGAGTATATCGTCGAGGCCACGATCAATCTAAAGATTCTTGGTGGCATCCACGATTACATCAACGCTGCCACAGAAGACGATATGGAAGTCGCTGTGGTCAAATTCAATCGTATATCACAAAGTATATCACCTGTTTTGAGGACCTTTGAACATTACCAAATTAAACGAATCGACTATTGCATCAACTTTTCCCTGAATGAGCTTGCTCCTGGGTGTACCTCCGATCAAATCGTGAAACTGATCCGACGAGGAGATGTCCCACCACGTTTCAGGGAATGGGCTGAGTTCGACAGCACCTCTCATCGGATGAAGAGCAAGCCTGATAGCTTCTATCTGATATGCAAGTCCGCAAATATCAACTGCTATGGGAAACAAGTAGAGCTGCGAGAGCGGAATCAAAAAAACCCAGGTTCTATTTCGCAGGCAACATTGGCATCTGCACAGGACATCATTCGATTCGAGGTCCAATGTAAGTATCCCAAGGTGTATGCCCTCTCACGGAGAGCGGAGAAAGATGGCAACGACAGTATCAACAAATACCACGACCTGCTTAAATACCAAGCCTGCCTGAAAGTGGTCAACTATCATTACAAAATGGCGGTTGGCCGAGGCGATTGGTTCACACTGTCCAAGGCGGAAAAGATCATTGCACAGCAACGTTTCAATAGGCAAAAAATGGAGCGTCTGCTTGATGCTTTGCAGGAGGTGCGCCAATGCCGTAGTCTGGCCAGAGCAAAGGCGTTGCACCAAGGGGAAGACTTGGCGGCCTTCAAACGCACTCTGAAAGACTTATCCGACATTGGCATCAACCCCGTAACAATTCCCAGAGAGTGGGGCATCACCCATATCCCCAACCTCATGCACACATATAATAATGAATCTCTTGCTAGAGTAGCTTTCCCTAAAATGCAGTTAATCTAGTATATTACCATTCAGTTCACTCCGGTCTGGTAAGTTTCGGTATAGAGTGGACTTTTAACCCCTGTCAGTTCCTCGATTTCCTTGATGGAATACTGCTGGGTATTGTAAAGCTTGATGGCCTTCCTGACAGCATCAGGATCTGTCTTGGGTCTGCCGCCTGTTCTCCCTCTAGCCCTGGCTGACTTCAATCCTTCACGGGTACGGTCAGCGATCACGTCTCTCTCAAACTGGGCAATAGCTGACATGAGCGTGAACAGGAGCTTGCCTGTGCTGGTGCTGGTGTCGATGCTTTCCTTCAGACTGACAAGATGAACGCCCTTCGATTGAAACAGTTCTGTCAATTCAATCAAATCTTTGGTGCTGCGTCCCAGCCGGGATAAGGATTCAATTACCACAGTATCCCCCTCGGTCATGCGGTCAAGCAGCTTGGTCAACTCTGGGCGGTCACGCTTGGTTCCGGTCATCTTCTCATTGTAGATTATATCCACTCCGTATTTCCTGAGAGCGTCAAGCTGGCGGTCAAGATTCTGCTGCTCGGTGCTGACACGGGCGTATCCGAAAGTATAGTTCTTCATAGTACCTCCAATCGTCCCAATATCGTATGAGATATGGAACGTAGATTTTGAAACGAGTTTTGGGACAAAATACCCCTCAAAATCACTCGATTTCGAGGGGTATCTCGTTTCCAGAAAATTAGTCTCAATAACGACCGTTTATGGGATACTCCAGCATGACGCCTAAATGAAATCGGACACACTCATTCCAGGTGCATCCCAGGGATTGGCAGGACTGTAATCACCGCCTGTGCTGGACGGAGCTGTGGGGTTATCCGAATCTTCACCTATGGCTTCTCTGTACTGCTCCATATCCAGCCCAAAGTATTCAGCCTCGGTTTCCGACAATTCGGCCACATCAGCTATGTAGCGGTAGGCTTCTTCCTCACCGTCCTCGATCAGCCCATCTTTCAGAACCGTGGCGATCTCACTCATTCTGGCCCAGGGAATATGCTTTTCGTTGGTGCGCATCAGGTAGTAGTCCAACGCCTGGAAAAGAGCCTCAGCTTTCGTCAGTCCTGAGAGCTTATCGAAATCGTAGTAGCAGCACGTCCAGTCCCAGCTTCCGGCTTCCCTGTCTAGGCCGCTCACAACGGCATACTGCGTCATGCTCTCCCCCCGCAGAATAAGAGCATACTGTCCGTTTTCTTCAATAAGTGTGTATGTCATTGCGAATCCTCCCTCTTACCAGACATCCCGGCACGGCGTAAAGATGAAGTCAATACCCCTCACCGGGTCATCCGGTTCCCCATCAAAGTCGTTCTGATATTTGGTGCAGATATTTGGCTCCCAGTCTTTCCGAGGGTCAACATCGACATACAGGTTCCCATCAGGCCCTTTGTAGACAGGACGATCCCAACTGTCCCGGCCTTGGAGGATCAGAAACATTTGGTGACAGCTATGCGGGAGATACCCCACACCAACGGCATCTTGCAGATTTCCGGTCAGATTGCCATAAACGCTATCCCCGTTTGGTGTCAGTAGTTCCCGAGCCTCGTTATCTCGCACGGGCCAATAGGTAGCAGGAGAGGCCCAGCAAACCGCTGAGCCTCCCATGGTATGGATACGGACAATTTTTGCGCCGCAATGCTTACACCGCATAATTTTCCTCCTCGAATTGTTCTGAATCGTCCGCATTATCAGGATCAGTTTCTTCCGGGTCAGGTTCCTCTGATTCGCTGGTTGCGGGGAGCAAAGACCACATAGTATCCCGCCGTGTCTGCACAGAAGTAGGCTTTGCGCTGCCAGCAGATACCGTATGATTGTACTCCGACGATATGGAAGGATGGCCGCTGAAGAACTCGGTCAAGGTACGGTTGATTTCGTCCTGGCTCACATCATTCTCGACTGCCAGACAGCAGTAATAGGCACAACTGATGAAATGCGTTCTGCCCTTAATGGTGCGGAGGACTTTGTTGTTGACATCAATCAGGCTCTTGGCGAACGTCATATAGGCATCCAGCCCTGAGTTAATCGTGTCCAGCACTTCACTGTTGACCTCGACCTTGCTGGCCCACTCCCGAAAGGGTTTGGTGGAGAAATCGGGATATTCCTCAGTGATAAGCTGGTAAAGCTGCATGGCAATCATCTCGTCCGTAAAACGCTTTCTGCCAGCCTCCGAAACCACAAATTGAATTGCGTTGTGCTTGGCAAGCTGCTGAAAAATCGTCAAGCTGGGGACATTGGCACGGGTCAGCTCGATTGCCGACAGGGGTTTACCGTTGTTCAGCCTACGGAAAAACTCTCGGATTTCCTGCTCTGTCATATCTGCATAGTAATAGATGGTCAGGTTATAGTCCTTGATCTTGTCCTGAACCCACTCCGGTAATTGGGAAAAATACATTCCGCTGATGTCCTCCATGCTCCCGTTTTCGTCCATAACGGGAGGGGTATCAGAAGACAGCGGAAATTCATCATGGAGAAATTCGCTGATGGCGTTTGACCGCTGCTTTCCGTCCAGGCTGTCATAAACGCCGTTCTCGTCACGGGTAAAGTACATGGCGGGGATCGCATAACCATAGATCATGCTGTGGATCAGGAGAGATTTTTTCTCAATGTCCCACACAAGGTTGCGCTGCACAGCGTTGTCATAGTTGACCTTGCCCTTCTCCATCTGATTCACCAGGGCCTTTGCCGTCCAGTTGATATTGAATCGCTGCATATTGTCACCGCTCCTTCCAAAGTTCCATCTTATATGCCTTGACTTTCATGCTCCACCTCCATAAAATAGTAATGAGCTGGAGCCGATGAACACCGGCCCCAGCCATAATCTCAGCCAATGGCAACTCTGGCCCGGTAGCAGAAGTCCTCCATGCAGCTTACCGCAGCACCCTTTGGCATCTTCAGGAGCCGTGCCGCTTCATGGAGAGCAAGGCCATCAATTAGAAGGTTGATGATCCTGGCCTCTCTCGGAGTAGCCACGTTCACCACCTGTTCCAGCAGGGCCTTGCCCTCAACCCGCTGCTCGGTATCCTGCCTGGGGTCTGTAAGTTCAACATCATCCAGCCCTACGGTGACGCCGCAACGCTTGGCACGGGAATGATACTCACCTTCCCGGAGAATGGCGTCCTTCATGGCCCGGAACGCCATAGCTTTGAAGTTCACTCCTGCCGGGGGGTTGCGAATGTACTGCTGCACAGCGGAGAGATAGCCAAAGATCACGACATCATAGAACTCGTCCATCGGGAGACGCCTGTAGCGGAGGAAGTCGATCACCAGATCGTAGCGCTGCTCGGCGAAGTCCCTTTCTTCCTGTGTCATAGGCCGCAAAGCCCTCATTCTTCTCAACTCCTTCATGATGGTTTGATTGATACATGGGATAATTCTCAGCAGGGGATGTCTGCCATCCCGACCAGCCATAAACTGTCCGCAGTAATCAAATGGTGTTCCCAGGTGAGATGCAGGTGTCGGGAGATCAATTTCTCAGCCAGCACGATCCCAATGCCGCCGACATCTAAACAGCCCTCATCAGGCAAAGCGTCCTCCCAATCCTCTTGGGTGGCCTGTACAGCCTGTAAGAGCTGGCAGAGCTTCGGGAGAGGGAGACGGCAGTTTATAAAGGTCACGTCCCAGAACGAACCCTCTACCACATTGACCCTGCACTGGATTTGAAGTCCCAGGATTTCCCTGATCTCCTCTGATACGATGCTGCGAACCTTGTCCCAGCTCAGTTCAACAGCACGCTTCTCAGATATGTCCCTCATATCTGGTTGACCTCCTATAAAGAAGCAGCGGGGCAGTTACCTACCCCGCCGCTCCGCTAACTGTTTATAGCTTCAAATTCCTGCTCAGACAGGACGGTGATTCCCAGTGCCAGAGCCTTGGCCAGCTTATTGCCGGGCCGCTCTCCCAGGATCAGATAGTCCGTCCGCTTGCTCACCTTGGATACAGGTTTGGCTCCCAACTCCGTCAGCCGGGCCTGGATGCCATCACGAGTATAGTTGTTCAGTTTGCCAGTGACAGCGACAGACTTCCCCATGAAAGGGTTATCAGGATTCATGTTCCCACCTCTCAATCGACTTCCAGCGGCAGGCAGACGATACGGCCATCCGCGCCCCAGAACATTTCAGGGGTGTAGAACATCTTCCGGTACTGCTCGATCTGCTCCGGGGTCAAGTCGGTAAAATGGTCACTGTCTGCTGGCGCACCGCAGAGGAAGAACGTGCCGAATACAATATCGTATAACTTTTCATCCTCACCACGCAGGCCACGGTTCGCCGGGAGATTCATCAGTCGGCCCTCGTCATTGCAGACCAGCGCAATAGGATCATCGAAAGGATAGATAGGCTGAATATAGCCCCCTACGATTTCCTGCATGGCTTTCAAGGAATCGTCAATCTCCCGTACTTCCGGTCTGCGCTCCGGTTCAACTACTAAGACACGCATAGCAGCACTCCCTTCCTTCATGTGTCTTGTTCAAATTGGTAAAAGTCCTCGTCACAGGTGAAGCACTGGAACGTGTAACCGGGTGACAGGCTCCTGAACAACGGACTGCCGCATTTACAGCAAGTGCCGCAGCTCTCCATGATGGTCATGTGCCGTAGTTCTTCCGGCCCAACGCCAGCGACGGTCAGGGACGACAGGGCTTGTTCCTCGCTGTCGAACATACGCACATCGCCGTTATCATCCAGCAGAACTTCCAGTTCGGGGTTGATGGTGATACCGTCTACTGGACGGGTGACAACGTATTTCATGCTCCCACCTCAAACTTCCCACGCAGCCATCGGACGGCCTGACGCTTCCGGGAAAATTCCTCCGTCCATGCGTCTCCTGTGGTGTTGTCTACCGCCACCCACTTACGGCCTTCCTTCGCCAGAAAGAGGCCGCAGGGGGTACGGTGCTCAATGACCTGTCCAAGAACCCCCGAGCTGACACGCTGGATTTTAAGTTTCTTTTCCATCCGCATCACCTCCAATGGCTGTGTTCCGGCTCTGACACATCAGGTAGTTTGCGGTTGGCTCCCAGTTAGAGACTACGATCTCCATGTGCTTATCACACAGGAAGTCACCCTCGCCGATGTACTGGCAGCAGTCACAGACACCAGGATCACAGAACCTCTTGAGCGTGGGCCTGTCATGTGCTTTTTTATGTTTTCTACTCATGGCTCGCTCCCTTGGGGACAGCGGCGAATTCCATGTGGTACATATCCAGGGATTTACCCAGGATGATGTGATCGCCCTTGTAGTAGGTCGGCTCACAGAACCCAGCAGCACGGGCCTCAGCCTCGTTCTCAAAGACAGCTTTGATCCGAACTGTGCAGAAGCGAGGCGTATAGACTGAATCGCCAATCTTCATGTTCAATGCCCTTCCTTTCTATTCAAATGCCGTTCCAGCAGGGTGCAGTAGCCATGCACTCGGTCAACAGGCAACTCCACCCACTCACCACAGGCGGTCTGATCTCCGGCCACAGGCTCCAAGTGTATCTTCCCGTTCTCATGGGATTCATGGACCCGGATACAGGTGTCACCGAAGAAGTAGCAGACAGTCCCGTCACCCTGCTCTGTGCTGGTCAGGATGGGAATAGCTGCCACATCCCGCATCTGTTCCAGGATGTAGCAGTCCTCTACCTTCCAGCCACCGGCGTTCCCTTCCTCAGCCATGTACCAGTCCAGCCGGACGCCTTGATCGGAGGTCTTGTCCAGGCAGCAGGCAAAGATGGAATAACCTCCCATGTTAGGCCAGAAGGCTTTGTTGTCGCTGTCGAAACGGTAGGTGCGGCTCAACAAAGGATACTGTGTGGCAAAGCTGTCCTCTGTAAAGATAGTCAGGTCTTCCCTCGGAGAAGTGCGTTTCAGTTCCTGGAAGATCCGTTTCAGTTCACGATATTCCATTATCTGTCCCTCCTACGCCGCCGTACCCGACTTGGCCTTAGTCCGCTTCAGTGAGTTCATAGCCCGTTGGTACATGTCAGCCTGGAGTTCGCCCAGACTGTTGACCTTGTATCGTTGCAATACAGTTTCCAGGGCAATGCCAGTCCGGTCCAATTCCGCTTGCAGCCCTTTCATCTGAGCATCGCTCAGGCCGGGAGCCTTTGGAGTTTCTGTTGGCGTTGGAACAGTGGCTTTGGGAGCCACCCAGGAGTACACGACTTTGCTGAAGGAATTTGCAATGACCAGTGCGGAAATCTCGCGCTGGTCATTGTATTCGATACTCTGGACATGAAAACGGTCGTATGTGGTGAACTTCTCGCCCTTTTTCTGAATTTTCACTTTGTCGCCAGCGACCCAGATGAAGTCTGGGGCTGTGTAAAGCTCCCTGCCAATGCCGACATTGAAGCAGGCTCGTTTGAAGGAATCGGAGGCTTGGCCCTTTTCTTTCTCGGTGTAACTCATCGTTCCCACATCCTGCTTGGCGATCCACTGCTTCTTGGCATCATCCCAGATCTCCACCGTACAGTAGAGGTTCCCATCAATGCTCTGGTGGGTACGCTGCCAGCCCAGCGGCGTAAAGGTCTCGTCCAAAATGCGCTGGTCTACACGGGCATCCTTATACAGCAGCAGGCTCAGGCCCTTCTCGCTGATGGTGGATACCCGACACTCGATCTCGTCTGCGCGGAGTAAGCGAATGGGATCCATTGTTGCGCACTCCTTTCTAACTGGCCACCTTGATGGTCAAGCGGCGGCTAGATGTGATTTTGGCAAAGTCCTGGTAAATTTCCGGCCTCTCGGCTTTCAGACGCTTGGTATCCAGACGGGCCGTGTCCACATTGGTCCAGGATACCCGGTAACGGTCGCTGGAAGCAAGCTCGTTGTCCTGCATATACAGCTTGACCTCTTGCTCGATCTGCTTCTGTTCCCGTTCCAACTCGGCGATCTGTCCCAGCAGCTCCGTCCGACGGTTCAGCTTTTCATCGAAACCGATCAACGGGATGGTACTTTCTTTCCTGGCCCGATGGAAATACTGCTCCAGGACTTCATCGCAGGCTTTGGAACCGTCCGGAGCTGGGATAACTCTGGGACGCACATGGTTATTCCAGAATGCTTCCTCAATGGCAACCAACTGTGAGATCAGCTGCTCGTCCCGGTCGATCCTGGCATACTTGAAATCCTGACCCAGAATTACCACAGCGATATACCATGCGTTGCGTCCTGTGACCGCCATGTAGTGGCAACACTGCATCAGGTAGTGGAGGGGGACCTCGCCGTCCTTCCACTTGTCAGCATTGTAGGCGCTGGCAGTCTTGCACTCCAGACCAGCATCCTCACCGACAATCAGACGGTCCACATCGGCGATCATGAAGGGATATTCCTCACTCCGGTACATCATGTTGGAGCGGCGAACCTTCAGACCGGTGGCCTCCATGAACCGGCGGGCAACGTAGTCCTCCAGGTCACGGCCCTGGCGCATGGTTTCGCTGTCCAGGTCGGACAGGTCCTCGCTGGTCTTGTCCCGGTAGACGGACATAGGGCTGGCGTAGGGGTTCAGGCCGCAGATAGCCCCAGCATCGGAACCACCGATGCCAGATTTGCGCAATTGCAGCCACTTCTCACGGCTCATGTTAAGAGTAGAGATTGTCGTACACATTGCAATTCCCCCTTTACGCCGCCGACAGCACCATCTTGTAGGCCCTGTCGATCATGGGGTTGCCCTCCACAGTGCGGAGGAACAGGTTTTCATCGTAGTTTTTCGTCCTGCGGATAGGGTCAGCGTGGGTGGCGAAGTCGCTGATAGCGTTGACAAAACGATAGCCATTCTTCCCCACGTTGGAGAGGTCAGGAGCCTCCCAGTACCGGGCTTTCATGTTATCC
>OFFT01002230.1_pt1 | contig 10342 bp, 9 predicted proteins | sample 1521581 | NCBI WGS metagenome assembly OFFT01 (sample SAMEA3504084, study PRJEB24116) | mouse gut metagenome | biome: mouse gut; feature: mouse-associated habitat; material: faeces | place: Denmark | collected 2011
GTCGCCGACCAGATTGACATGATCATGGAGGACATACCTCCTATGGCGATAAAGACAGGTATGCTGTGCAATCTCAATGTTGTATCAACTGTAGCCGACAAATTAGAGCAATATCGTCCTGACAACATTGTTGTAGATCCTGTGATGGTATCCACTTCAGGTTCAAAACTTCTTGATGATGAAGCTATCGACCTTATTGTCAAAAGAATATTCCCTCTGTCAACAATCATAACTCCCAACAGGAGTGAGGCTAAAGTGCTGACAAGAGAGACAGACCCTGACCGCCAAGCCAAAATACTTATGGAGATGGGGTGCAGAAATGTACTGCTTAAAGGCGGAGACTCCGACCGAAAAGATTTTAAGATCGACTACCTTTACCTTGAAAACAAGCATACAGGGATAGAACTTCGTGCCGATGCTGTGAATACGGTCAACACCCATGGAACAGGGTGTACACTCTCATCAGCCATCGCATCTTATCTTGCACTCGGATATGACTTGGAGCAGGCAGTAAGGGCCGCAAAATTCTATATATCCAGAGCCCTTGAAGCAGGAGCATTCGTGACCACCGGAAGAGGGCATGGTCCTGTCAACCATTTCTATGCCCCAAGACGCCTGAAAAATTTCAATCCCAACCGACCAAAATAACACCAAACATGAACGTCACAATCAATGACATAAATCTCACTCTCCCCTCAGGAGCCACTCTGCTCCAGGCATTAGAAGTAAAGGATATCAAACCGCAAGGGATTGCAACCGCCCTAAACGGCACCGTAATACCTGCTTCAAAGCGAGAGAGCACCACTCTTAAAGACGGTGACAAAATTGTAATAATAAAGGCTTTCTATGGGGGCTGATCCAATGCTATTGATAGCCGTCACTCCCCATGACCCGGTCGATAACGAGTGGCACAAGGTTGAGGCATTGCTGCAATCAGGGTGGCACCGCGTGCATCTTCGTCACCCTGATTCGACCCTGGCCGATATGCGATGGATCATAGAAAGCATCGATCAGAAATACCACAACAGGATCGTGCTCCACGGACATTTCGATCTCATAAATGATTTCAATCTCGGCGGACTGCATCTGAATCACCGTTGCCCTTCAGCTCCGTCCTTGTACCACGGACCTCTGTCTCGCTCATGCCATTCTCTACAGGAGATCTATGATGCCGAGGATATGGAATATGTGACAATCAGCCCTATATTCGACAGCATATCCAAACAGGGATACCGTTCAGCATTCAATCACGAAGATCTGACCAAACTAAGTCATGCATCTGTTCCGCTGATAGCACTCGGAGGCATCTCGCCCGACAATATAGAAGAAATACGGCAATACAACTTTGCAGGTTTCGCCATGCTCGGAGCCATACCGTGGCACGGCACAGTGGAAGATGTAAATAAATTCGCAAAACAGGCTCTTTCAATATGTTAATGTTTATTACTCATCCCAGCGACCGATACAGCATCGCTGAGGAGGTGCAAATGGTCCTCGAAGGAGGATGCAAATGGATACAACTGAGAATCAAAGATATATCGGATGAGGAATTCCGACAGACAGCCCTTGAGATTATTCCTCTATGTAAAGAAAACGAGGCATTTCTCGTGTTTGACGACCGCGTAGAGCTTGCCATGGAAATGGGAGTTCACGGAGTGCATTTAGGCAAAAATGACATGAATCCTTTACAGGCTCGCGAGACAATGGGAGCAGAAGCGATAATAGGAGTGACAGCCAATACTGCCGACGATATACTCCGATTGAAAGGATGGGATGTCGACTATGTGGGTCTCGGTCCTTTCCGCTACACTACAACAAAGAAAAATCTGTCACCATTACTCGGACCCGACGGCTACCGCGAAGTGGTCAATAAAGTCCGTGAGGCAGACATCCCCCTGCCGATAGTGGCGATCGGAGGCATCACTCTTGAAGATATCCCTGAGATAATGGCTACAGGTGTAAACGGTGTGGCTGTAAGCGGTTCCATCATAAACGCTCCTAATCCTGTAAAGTATACACGCCAGTTGATTGAAACATTGAACTCAACCAAGAAACAGTAACAAACCCCATATAAGATAATGAAAGACATTCTAGCTATCGGCGGAAAAGAATTCACCTCACGCCTGTTTGTAGGCACAGGAAAATTCGCATCCAACCGTCTGATGCTTGAATCCATCCTCGCTTCCGGCTCTCAGATGATAACAGTGGCAATGAAGCGCATTGATATGCAGCACGAGGAAGAGGATGACATGCTCGCACATATCAATCGCGAAAATGTACAGTTCCTCCCCAATACTTCAGGCGTGCGCAACGCCGATGAGGCTGTCCTCGCCGCCAACCTTGCCAGAGACTGTTTCGGGACCGATTTCATCAAGCTTGAGATCCATCCCGATCCAAAATATCTTCTCCCCGACCCCATCGAAACTCTCAAGGCAACTGAGATACTTGCAAAACAAGGTTTCAAGGTACTACCCTACATTCAGGCAGACCCTGTGCTGTGCAAACGCCTTGAGGAAGTCGGGACAGCAGCCGTCATGCCGCTCGGAGCACCCATAGGCACCAACAAAGGCCTCAAGACTCGCGACCTTCTTGAAATAATTATTGCTGAAAGCCGTGTGCCTGTAGTCATTGATGCCGGACTGGGCGCACCCTCGCATGCCGCCGATGCTATGGAAATCGGAGCAGATGCAGTACTCGTAAATACAGCTATCGCTGTGGCAGGAGACCCTGTGGAAATGGCAGTGGCATTCAGGCTCGCAGTAGAAGCCGGACGCAAAGCATATCTTGCCGGGCTTGGCTCAGTATCCGACTCAGCAAGTGCAACCAGCCCTCTCACTGCATTCCTTGATCTCTAAAATCCTAAGCAAACTCTACAATTATGACCATAGAAAATATAGACCTCAATTCATATCCCGGTTCCGAGAAAATATATATCGACGGAGAAATATTCCCTATCAAAGTGGCAATGCGCCGCGTCAACCTTACACCGACCGTTAAAATCGATAACGGGAAGAAGGTAATGACAGAGAATGCCCCGGTGTATATATATGACACAAGCGGCGTGTACACTGATCCGGCAGTCACAATAAATATAAATGAAGGTCTTCCCCGCATACGCGAGAAACTTACCGCCTCTCGCGAAGATCTTGAACAGCTCCCTGGCATAACGTCAGAATACGGTCGTATGCGCGAGACAGATAAGTCGCTCGACAACATACGTTTTGCTCATCGATATGCACCGCGACGAGCAAAAGAGGGCAAAGAAATCACCCAGATGGCTCTTGCAAGGCAAGGGGTCATCACCCCAGAAATGGAATATGTCGCCATCCGTGAAAACAACAATGCCAAGGCTATGGGGATTGACAGCCACATCACTCCTGAATTTGTACGTGATGAAATAGCTGCCGGACGTGCGGTACTCCCCGCCAACATAAATCATCCCGAGGCGGAACCAATGATCATAGGCAAGAATTTCCTTGTGAAGCTCAACACCAATATTGGAAATTCAGCCCTCTCTTCAGGCATCGAAGAGGAGGTGAGCAAAGCAGTGTGGAGCTGCTACTGGGGAGGAGACACTCTCATGGACCTTTCGACAGGTGACAATATACACGAGACACGCGAATGGATCATCCGTAATTGCCCTGTCCCGGTCGGGACTGTTCCTGTATATCAGGCTCTTGAAAAAGTCAATGGAAAAGTGGAGGATCTCACATGGGAGATATACCGTGACACGCTCATCGAACAGGCTGAACAGGGTGTGGATTATTTCACAATACATGCAGGAGCACTTAAAGCTCACGCCGATATGGTGCAGGAACGTCTGACAGGAATCGTATCCCGAGGCGGTTCTATAATGACACGTTGGGCGGTGATCCATAACGAAGAGAACTTCCTCTACACCCATTTTGATGAGATCTGCGAGATTCTCGCTGCATATGACGTAGCAGTATCGCTCGGTGACGGTCTGCGCCCAGGGTCGATACATGATGCCAACGACCGTTCACAGTTCCTGGAGCTTGATGTGCTCGGAGAGCTCACCGAAATAGCATGGAAGCATAATGTGCAGGTTCTCATCGAGGGACCGGGACATGTCCCCATGCACAAGATACGCGAAAATATGGATCGCCAGGTCGAGAAATGCCATGAGGCTCCATTCTATACACTCGGACCACTCACCACTGACATCGCACCCGGATATGACCACATCACATCGGCTATCGGTGCTGCCCAGATCGCATGGATGGGAACAGCCATGATATGCTATGTCACCCCTAAAGAACACCTTGCCCTGCCCAATCTTGAGGATGTCCGCAACGGCGTGATAACATATAAGATCGCAGCCCATGCAGCCGACATAGCCAAGGGGCACCCAGGAGCCCAGGTACGTGACGACGCCATGAGCAAAGCCCGCTTTGAATTCCGTTGGAAAGACCAGTTCAATCTCTCGCTTGATCCTGCCAGAGCAAAGCAATACTATGTAGAGAGCCACAAGGATGATGACCACTTCTGCACAATGTGCGGTCCTAATTTCTGTGCGATGCGCATCACCCGTCAGCTCGTCGACGATAAGGAAGCTGCAAAGATGGCAGAGGACTGTGTTAAATAGTTGACAAAATGTTTTCAGACGAATTAGAAAAATACGATTGGGATGAGACCGGACGGTTCATTGCCTCCCGAACAGCCTCCGATGTCCGTGCAGCCTTACGAAAGGAGCATCTTACTGTAGAGGACTTCATGGCCCTCATCTCACCTGCCGCTGAACCATTCCTTGAGGAGATGGCTCAACTGAGCCACCGATACACATTGGAGCGTTTCGGCAAGACCATCTCAATGTACATTCCGCTTTATGTGTCAAATGCTTGTGCCAACTGTTGCGTATATTGCGGTTTCAACCACAACAACCCTCTCACACGTGTCACCCTGACCATGGATCAGGTCAAAGCGGAGTGCGAAGCTATCCGTGAACTCGGACCTTTCGAGAATCTTCTCATCGTGTCAGGTGAGCACCCCAAAATCAATGGAGCCGACTATATCGAGCAGGTAATTCGGACTGCACGACCGTACTTCAACAACCTCACCATTGAGGTAGGTCCAATGAGTGCTGAAGATTACAAGCGTCTCACCCACAGCGGACTCAACGGAGTGGTATGTTTCCAGGAAACATACCATAAAGAAAACTACCGAAAATATCATCCGAAAGGGATGAAATCAATTTTCGACTGGCGTGTAAACGGATTCGACCGTATGGGTCAGGCAGGAGTGCACAAAATAGGCATGGGTGTACTGATCGGACTGGAGGACTGGCGCACCGATCTCACCATGCTTGCACGCCACCTCAGGTATCTGCGCAAGAACTACTGGCAGACCAAGTACAGCGTAAAATTCCCGCTCATGTGCCCAGCCGAAGGCGGTTACCAGCCGAAAGTGGTGATGAGCGACCGTGAACTCGCACAGGTGACATTCGCATTCCGCATATTTGACCATGATATCGACATATCATATTCAACACGAGAGAACCCTACCTTCCGCGCAAATATGATGAAACTCGGTGTCACATCAATGAGTGCCGGAAGCAAAACCGAACCTGGAGGCTACCGCTCGACTCCCGATGCCTTGGAACAGTTTGAGGTATCAGACCCCAGGTCTCCAAAAGCCGTAACCGACGAGATCAGACGCCTCGGTTACGAAGCCGTATGGAAAGACTGGGACAAAGTCTTTGACTAAGGAACCTTCTTGAACAAAGTGAACCCTAAAAGCAGCACACAAAACTTTTAGGGTTCACTTCATTTTGTCACAATCCGTATTTTTCGTAACTTTGGGGTCGCAAATTCAGGCACACTATTCGACTGCACATGAAAGATGAACCAAAGATAATATCAATCGGACAGATTGACATCTCTCCCGACGGCAAACAGGCATCACCAACGCTCGATGATCTTCCGGTCATACCATTGCGTGACATGGTGCTGTTCCCATTTATCACAGTGCCCATTATGATGGGCAGAGACCTTACAGTCAGGACCGTCAACGCTGCCGTTGAAAAGAAAATCCCTGTAGGAGTTTTCTGTCAGACCGATCCTGGCATAGAGACTCCATCTGTAAGCGATCTTAACACTTATGGTGTCATAGCTGATGTCGTAAAGGTGCTCGAACTTCCTGACGGCACAACTACAGCCATACTCAGCGCAAGAGGGAAAGTAAAGATATTAGGAGAAGGACCTGGAGAAACTATCCCCGGCGCCCTATCAGTAAGAGCCAAAGAATGCAGAGAGACCACACCACGCCCAACCGATAAGGAATTTGCAGTACTTATCGAGGATATACGCTCGACAACCCTTCGCATACTCGGTCAGAATGGAGACAACTCCAATGAACTGATTGTAAACATCAAAGACCTTAAAGCCCCAGGGCTTATGGTCAACATGATCTCTACTCATGCCGGATTCGATCTATCGGAGAAGATGGACCTCCTGCGTCATTCCCGCCTGAAGGACAGAGCCATGCAGCTGATGGCACTTATCGCACGTCAGGAGCAGTTCTTTGAAATTCGCTCCGAAATACGCCGGAAAGCGATGAAGAACATTGATGAGCAGCAACGCAATCATTTCCTTCAGCATGAATTTGAAGCATTACGAGAACAGCTCTACGGCAACGATGACGACAGCATAGCATTCGAGAAAAAAGCTGCTGCACTCAATATGCCTGAAAAGGTAAGGGCTGCATTCAATAAGGAACTTGAAAAGTTACGCCGACTCAACCCTCAAAGCCCCGACTACTCCGTTCAATACAGCTACCTTCAGGTACTCACTGATCTGCCATGGAATGTCGAAGACGCGATAAACGCCGATTTTTCAGAGGCAGAGCGCACCCTTGACCGTGACCATTATGGGTTGGAAAAGGTTAAAGAACGTATCCTGGAGCAATTGGCTGTAATGATGAATACCCCCCACGGACGTTCCCCCATAATATGTCTGGTAGGTGCACCCGGTGTAGGCAAGACTTCTCTCGGTCAGTCAATAGCACGAGCTCTCAACCGCAAATACCAGAGGGTGTCACTCGGAGGTCTGCATGATGAATCCGAAATACGCGGCCACCGCCGAACTTACATCGGAGCGATGCCAGGCAGAATCATCGATGCCGTACGCAGAGCTGGAAGTTCCAATCCGGTGCTGTTGCTTGACGAGATCGACAAGACAGGCAACGACTTCAAGGGGGACCCTTCAGCCGCTCTTCTTGAAGTGCTTGATCCGGAACAGAACAGCCACTTCCATGACAATTATGTGGATGTGGACTACGACCTGTCACATGTGCTGTTCATAGCTACAGCCAATACTCTTTCCACCATACCGCAGCCTTTGCTTGACCGCATGGAGATAATCGACATATCAGGATATCTCATGGAAGAGAAAATCGAGATCGCACGCCGTCATCTAATACCTCGTGTCAGCAAAGAGAACGGCTTCGGTGAAGATGAAATAAATTTCACGCCCGAGGCAATAACCAAGATGGTGGAAGGTTACACCAGCGAGAGCGGTGTGCGTCAACTCGAAAAGCAGATAGCCAAAGTGGTGCGTCGCATAGTGCTACGTAAAATGCGCGGAGAGGGATACTCCCTGAATGTAACACCCGAAACACTGCGCGAATATCTCGGAGTAGAACGTTTCACACCAGAACGATACGAGGCGAGTGATCATCCCGGCGTAGCAGTAGGACTTGCCTGGACAGCCGTTGGCGGAGAGATTCTATTTATTGAGTCATCTTTCTCCCAAGCCAAGAATGAGAAACTCACGCTCACCGGCAATCTTGGCGACGTAATGAAGGAGTCGGCCATCATTGCATCACAGATAGTGCGTTCATACAGTGACCGGTACGGCATCGACAGTGAATGGTTTGACACCCATGCACTGCACATCCATGTCCCGGAAGGAGCCATACCCAAGGACGGTCCGTCAGCCGGCATCACTCTATGTACTTCTATACTTTCCGCCCTTACAGGTCGTCCTGTACGCAACCGGCTGGCAATGACAGGAGAGATAACTCTACGTGGGAAAGTATTGCCTGTAGGCGGCATAAAGGAGAAAATACTCGCTGCCAAACGTGCCGGCATAACTGACATAATATTGTGTGCCGACAACCGTAAGGACATCGAGGATATTCGTCCGATATATCTCGAAGGTTTGACATTCCACTATGTTAAAAACATTGAGGATGTATTTGATATAGCCATAACGAAATAAAATGAGAACAATATTCATAAACATCGGGCTCATGATAGTCGCCGCATTGGTTATCGGATGGCTATCGATGCTATGGCTCGACTCCTGGACCCGGCATGGTGACACTATTTCGGTTCCGGCAGTACGTACCCTTGCCTACAACAAGGCAATGGATATCCTTAATGCGGAAGGACTGAAAGGGATCGTTGCAGACTCCGTATATGACAATCACACTGCACCAGGCACTGTGATTGAACAGAACCCAAAGGCAGGGACTATTGTGAAAGAAGGACGCGAGGTATTCCTCACCATACATGCCTTCTCCCCCAAGATGGTCACTCTACCGTCACTGACCGACATATCACTAAGGCAGGCACGTTCTATTCTTGAGGGGCTTGACATCAAAAATATCGTCGAACGCCGTGTGCCAAGCGAATTTAAGGATCTTGTTCTCGCAGTGAGATATAAAGGAGCACGACTACAGGCAGGAGCACGCGTACCTGCCGGAGCACGTATCGAGCTTGAAGTTGGAGAAGGCGTACAGGAACTGATACCTGACTCCGTATCGGCTGACACCGATGCTGTTGAAATCAATCCGGATCTATTTTAAATAACTTCTGTAATGGCACAGGATTTCGATGCCGAAGAGCTCGACTTGCTTGACAGCCTCGTTGAGACCCAAGAGGGCACCACTGAGTCTGGAGAAATATACGAGCATTTCAGATTCGTTGCCGACAAAGGTCAGCAGTTGCTGCGTGTCGACAAGTTTCTTGTCGCACGGCTTGAACACTCATCCCGCAACCGTGTGCAACAGGCTGCCGATGCAGGCTGCATACTTGTCAACGGTAAGGCAGTAAAGTCAAACTACCGTGTCAAACCATTGGATGTCATACAGATAGTAATGGACCGTCCACGCTATGAAATTGAGATCATAGCCCAGGACATTCCATTGGATATTGTATATGAGGACGAAGCCGTACTTGTGGTCAACAAACCTGCCGGACTTGTTGTGCATCCGGGCCACGGTAACTACTCAGGCACACTTGTGAATGCTCTTGCATGGCATTTCCGCGACAATCCTGAATATGATGTGTCCGACCCGCGCCTGGGTCTGGTGCACAGAATAGACAAAGACACGTCCGGACTTCTTGTGATAGCAAAAACTCCGGATGCAAAGACTCATCTCGGCAAACAGTTTTTCAACAAGACTACAAAACGAGAATACAATGCACTCGTATGGGGGGTGCCTGACCCTGCAAACGGCAGGATCGAGGGGAATATCGGACGCCATCCCAAGGACCGCCTGCAAATGACAGTCCTTCCACCCGACGATCCTACAGGCAAACACGCAGTCACCCACTATGAGACACTTGAGAATTTCGGGCACACAGCACTGGTTAAGTGCGTTCTTGAAACCGGACGCACACATCAGATACGTGTTCATATGACTCACATAGGACATCCTCTATTCAGCGATGCTCGATACGGAGGAGACAAGATACTCAGAGGCGAACGCACAGGTACATATCAAAAGTTCATATCCAACTGCTTCGAGATCTGTCCCCGCCAGGCTCTTCATGCCCGCACCCTCGGATTTGTGCATCCGGTCACAGGACAGGAAATGTTTTTCACAGCACCTATTCCTGCCGACATGACCGCACTTTTAGAGAAATGGCGCAATTATACGGCATCACATTAAGAGCGTAATATTTTTTCACAAATAAAGCACTCTTATAAGTTGTTTTTTCGTAATTTTGCACTATCAAAGCTTAAGGAAAGCCAAAAACTCTTCATTATCACACATTATGATTGACAATCTTCCACCAATCAAAGTATTTGCCGGTACGAAATCACAGTATATGGCTAAAGAGATCTGCCGTGAGCTCGGTTGCGAGCTTGGCAAGATGAACATCCAGTACTTTGCCGACGGCGAGTTTGAAGTATCCTTTGAGGAATCCATTCGTGGATGCGAGGTATACCTCGTGCAATCCACATTCCCGAATTCCGACAACCTCATGGAGCTTCTGCTTATGATTGACGCAGCAAAGCGAGCATCGGCAGCATCCATCATCGCTGTAATGCCCTATTTCGGCTGGGCGCGTCAGGACCGCAAGGATAAACCGCGT
>OFFT01002231.1_pt1 | contig 10335 bp, 13 predicted proteins | sample 1521581 | NCBI WGS metagenome assembly OFFT01 (sample SAMEA3504084, study PRJEB24116) | mouse gut metagenome | biome: mouse gut; feature: mouse-associated habitat; material: faeces | place: Denmark | collected 2011
GAGATAGGGGTCTGAAAGCCTTATAAAATCAAGGCTGAAGATTCCGAGAAGTTATTTACCTTTAGAAAGGAGGGATTTTTCTTCCCGTTTCATCTGTCACCTCCATAAAATAAACCGTTAGTCGGTTTTATTTAAGAATAGCATATTCATGAAAGATTATCAACTTCGCTACGCCGACAAAATATGAATTATACAATATACAAGTGGTGGATAAATTGTGCTTATCTATAATAAAATTATATGACAAGCCAACGGCATATAAATGGCTGGAAGATAATTGCGAAGCAATTAAAAGCATACCATACCCAACAAAAAGTGAAGTGGAAAATACAATCGGATTCATAGTGTCGAGATAGCACCTGTCATATATCAAGCTATTGTGACTTTGAATTTTAATAAATATTGTAATATGTATGGTTTGCTGTATAGTAAGATTAGTGATGCCAGAACATCAATTAATGAGTCTGGGAAAATGTACAGAAATTATTGCTTCAATGAAATTGGGGGAAAATATGAGAGAAAAATGGCGGAGGGTGATTTCCTTTCCGTCATTTTTTGATGCGCCTTGCGGCGCACGTTTCTAACGGGTGAAAGTTCCTAATCCGCCCTAGTAGTGGGAAGGATACAGCCAAGACCAAGGATATCAATGTCTAAGCAGCATCTAGAGATTCCTAGTATCTCTGTCGTTTGACCATAGGAGGCAGCCCTTCATTGGCGGAACATATCCTCCTGTTGTTCCAGTAGCCGATGAAATATCTAAAGATGAGGTCTTCACTTCCTCCACTGTCATTTTTTTCTTTCAGGCGTCGGATTTCTTTTTCCTGCTCTTTGACTTGTCCGCGCAGGAGGGACAATTCCTCTGCAAGACTCATTGCCGTCTGTGGTGTGTGCAAGCCGGGGCTAACATCCAGCCGACCTTCCCTTGCCGCTTTCGTCCATGCATACATGGTGTTTTCAGGGATGCCCAGTTCCCAAGTTCCTTTGCCAGCTTTACGGCCTGAATCTTGTATTCCATGTCGTATTCCCGTTGTTTTTTTGTCATTTTAGTTGCCTCCTTATTTGTCTTTGATTATACATAAAATTCTTGGGTATTAGGTGTCAACTAAAATGGTACAACATCAAAAAGATATTTATTGTTATATCCTGTAATTTTTTTGCCGAATAATTACAGGAAATTTATGAAATTCACTCTGATAAATTTCTTCAGGTTAATAATTTTAATGGAATTACTTTTTATTTCTCGCTACATTTTATGAGAATAAATACGTAAAAGTTACATTTTGCTTCATAAAAATTACATAGAAAATTTATAAAAAGAAAATTGTGATACTATTCATCCATAATCCTTTAATGAATAGATGAAAATTAAATAATTATCAATAATAGTTTTCATTTTTCAAAAGGAGAAATAGTGTTTGATAAAGGAAAAAGAAAGGAAAAGGATATGTTTGATTTAAAAGAGTATAAGTTTTCAAAGTATAACCATAAGATAGTTATGAACGGAAATGTATATATGTATAATGCATTTTCCGGTGGATTTTGCAAGTTTCGGCAAGAGTTTAAAGAAAAAGCATTGGGAGTGGATTTCAATGATGACACTTCAATGAAAAAAATTGCACAATTTCCAGATGAAGTGATTGGTGAATTGATAAAGGGGTGTTTTGTCATTCCAAAGGGAACAGATGAGTTTGCGATAATAAAAAGCAGACATCTTGTGAGTAGATTCTCAGATAACAATGCACTATCTTTAACTTTAGTTCCCACTATGGCTTGTAATTTTAGATGCACCTATTGCTTTGAGGCAGATAAAAATTATCCATGTAACTATATGAGCGATGAGGTAATAGAAGCAATCATTACGTTGATTGATACAAAGCTAAAGGATGGGGGAGAACTTGCCATTACATGGTATGGCGGTGAGCCGCTAATAAGGTTTGATATTATCAAAAAATTGCAGATCAAGGTTTTGGAGATTGCAAAGAAAAAGAATTTGTCATTTAATTCAGCCATTATTACGAATGGATTTCTTTTAACAAAGCAGGTCTCTGATGAATTTGTAGAATTAGGGATCAGATTTGCACAGGTGACGATAGATGGAACAAGGGAGATTCATGATGCAAAGAGAATTGCGGCAAATGGGCAAGGGACTTTTGACACTATTATAGAAAATATACTGGAAATAAATAAGGACTTGACGGTGTCAATCAGAGTGAACATTGAAAAGGATAATGTCGGTGTAATGTCAGATTTTATGGATTATTTGATAAAAATTGGGATTGCAAAGGCGAAAAATATAAAATTATACTTTGCTGTAGTTAAAAATTATGGAATAGAGAGCAGTACGTTATGTAATCACTATACTGTCAAGGAGTTTGCAGAAGAAGAAGTAAAGCTAAATGAACTGGCATATTCAAAAGGAATTTATATAAAAAATAATATAGATCCAAATGTTTATGTATGTGGATCATTGTCACCTAAGACATTTGTTATAGAACCTGATGGAACAATGCAAAAATGTTGGGGATTAGTAGGAGAAAAAGAGTCAGCAATAGGAAATATTTTAGACCTAAATGCTTCAGATGCATGTTATATACAGAATTTGGCAAAGTGGTATTCGTGGACTAAATTTGAAAATGAAGAGTGCAGGGAATGTAATGTGCTTCCGGTTTGTATGGGAGGATGCCCATTACATACATTGGATGGAAAATTAAATGAAGATTATAAGTGTTCAACATACAAATACAACTTGGAAAAAATATTAAGCATGGTAGCCAAAAACTATGCAAATAATTTAGATTGATACATATGCTCATATGTTTCAATATAATACCGGGTGGTTTTTTTAGAAAAGAATAGTTATAGAGATGTTGATGCCGATATCTAAAGGCATAATGTATACACTTTTCTGATTACTCGGAAAATATTTGGAAGGAGGGATAATATGGATTGGGTAAATAAACCAATGATTAATTCAGATGAAGGCATAGAACCACAAGCTTGCCTGTTGGATTGCAACTATTGTTTATTTGTATGGAGCAGATAGGGAGGAAGAAAAATGGAATGGATTAATGAAGTGAATGACCCCAACGATGATGGTGGTATTGCACCTATGTGTGTAGCGGCACTCATAGGAGGTATTGCTGGTGGTATAGTGGCTTGCGGAACCACTGGATTTTTGTGTGGATCATTTTGCGCAGTGTTTAAAGAATAAAACTGTTGAATAAAATGATCCATGAACCCTGTGAATGCGGAGATGAGATGTATTCACAGGGTTTTCCTAATGCAGGATATTATGTGTTTTATTCGGGAAGGATAAGTTATGAGACAATATATGAAAAGACTTTTATTAAGCAATAAAATACAACTATGCCTTTTACTGATATTAAGTATGGCTGCATTGCTGTTAAATATATCAAAAACTCTCTATACAGGGAGATATATAGACTTTTTGACAAATGAGTTGAGTGTGACTGGTCTTTATAGATTTGTTATCATATTATTTGTGTTAGGGATTTTAGGTATCATTTTTAATTTTTTAAATGCATACTATATGGCTAAAATACAAACAGATATTGCTTTTAAAATTAATTATGATGTGCTTGATTATGTAAAAAAATTACCGTTAAGTTTTTTCGATGGAAAAGATTCTTTTTATCTGAACCAAAGGATTAATTCAGATTCGAATGTAATAGTGGCTTTTTTGATGAATACAGCTATTAAGCTTACAACGTTGCTGCTTTCATTTATAACTCTGTTTACAATATTATTTAGACTGAATATATCTGTTACATGTATCATACTTATTACAATTCCTATATATTTATTATTATATAATGTGTTTAAGAGTTCTTTGTATAAAAGAACGTTAGAGTTTAAAGAAGCCCAAAATCATTTATTTTCATTTATGGGAAAACAATTCAGCAATATAACTTATATAAAAATCAACAGTTTATATGAATTACTGAATAAGAAACTTATGGATTCATATCCTTTATTTCTTAATTCAGCAGTAAAATATATTAAAGCAAGTATATTGTTTTCCAGTACAGGAAGCATTATAGAAAATATTTTCAATATATTTTTGTTTGTTTTTACTGGAATTGAAGTTCTGAATAATAGGATGACGATTGGAGAATTTATCATTATTAAGGGATATTACGCTATGGTCATGAGCAGTCTGGGGGAATTTGCCGGAATTTTAAAACAAATTCCGGATGCTAAAGTGGCATATAATAGGTTGATGGAAATTATAAATTTGGATAAGGAAATCAATGGTAGAAAATATTTGAGTGGGATAACACAAATTAGTGGAGAGAATGTAAAACTGATTTTGCATGAGAAACTAATTTGGGGGAAATTGAATTTTCAATTTGAAAAAGGAAATATCTATCTAATTAAAGGAATAAATGGCGCGGGGAAAAGTTCACTGATAAAATGTATTTTAGGGTTATATATGGAAGAAATGGAAGGGGCAATTAAATACAATGAGAATAGCATTGAAAATCTTGACCTATACAATATCAGGAAAAATGTAGTGGCGGTTGTTGATCAGGATGCAGAATTCTTTTTTGACTCAATTTGGGATAATGTATCACCAAATAATGAAAGTATGAATGAAAAAAAGATGATGAAATATTTTTCCATGTTTGGACTTCAAATAGAGAAAAGTGAGGTGCATCGAAATTCAAAACATTTATCCGGCGGTGAAAAACAAAAAATTTCTATTATTAAGGCATTGCTAAAAGAACCTGAGATTTTAATTTTAGATGAACCTACGTCAGCATTGGATACATATAGCGTAGATAAACTTATTGAAGAGATTAATGAGAACAAAGAACACAGAATTACGATTGTGATTACTCATGATGAGAGGTTTGTCAGTATTGCGGACAAAAGTGTTAGTATGGAAAAGAATATGGGGATGTATGGCAAACATCTTTAAGTTATTATTTTTGAGATGTACGTAAGGCGTGTTATAGATCGTTGACACAACGTTAATTTTCAGAGATTTGTGAAATGTGCGTCACTATTGACAAATTGACAACTTAAATTGCTTGAAGCTAAATAAATTTTGCTGTAGGCTGAAAAAAAGGAGGCAATGTGAAATGAAATTTAATGAAAAACTATTAAAATTAAGAAAAGAAAAGGGACTTTCGCAGGAAGAATTGGGAATGGAAATGCAGGTATCAAGACAGACAGTTTCAAAATGGGAAGCAGGACAGTCATATCCAGACTTTACCAGATTAGTTATGCTGAGTGACTTCTTTGATATGACTTTGGATGAACTTGTGAAAGATATTGATGTGCAGGAGGTGAGGGAATATTCGTTTACAAATGAGAAAATAGATTCTATATATCGGGTTTCTCAGAATATGGATTCGCTCTTTCAAAATAAAATGTTAAAGTACGCTGTAAAGGGAATAAAGTGGTTTATAGTAGGTAGCTGTATATTTTTATGTTTAGTTGTGATGATTTCACTTATATTGCATCTTATTTATCCAGAATATAATGTATTTTGGCGTACCTATTAATTAAGGCAGACTTGGAGTTGCGTCTGGCAGAAAAGAAGCTTAATTAAATATTTTATATAGTGTAAAAATCTGTTGTAAAAATAAGCGAGCGTTTATTTTGCGACAGATTTTTTGCGTTTAAAGATTAAAATTTTATTTATGCGAGATAGTTATCCTGTCGAATAATTTGATTTTTGTGATAGTTTGTTCAAAGGTGCAATGAATTAGTCATATATTGGAAGTTGTATATATCAATAAAGTAAGATGTATACATGTATTAATAAGTCGCTTTCGGGCATATATAATAAAAATATATTCTTACTGTGGAGGCATTATATGGAATCGGAGATCGAAAAGCGAAAGGCGCATGATCGTGGAAATCCCAATATGCTGTACGTGGAAATTGGGAAGCGGCTTCGCATAGCCCGTATTGAACTAAATTATACGCAGGAACAGATGGCAGAGATTTTAGGGATAAGCACAGCCTATTATGGGAAAGTGGAAAGAGGAGTTTACGGTTTATCTTTGGAAAAACTTGTAATTGTGAATGAAAAATTGGATATGGATATCAATTATCTTTTGACAGGGATTGGCAGAGGGCTTTCTATGGATGAGGTTATGCGAGAATGCCCAAGGGAAAAGAGACATGATATGGAGCATTTGATAAAGTACGCAGTGAATTTGGTGAAATAGCCGGTAAATACATGAGAGGAAAAGTATATGTTGGAAATTGCGGTATGTGATGATGAAAAATTCGTGGCTGCCGATATTGAAAAAATGTTGATTGATTTATCTATTTTAATGGCAGTTCCGTTGGGAATAGATGTGTTTTTTGACGGAAGCACATTGGTTGATTACATAAAAAGTGGAAAATGTTACGATATCATTTACCTTGATATAGAAATGGCGGTTCAAAATGGGGTGGATGCAGCTAGGGAAATAAGAATGTTTGACAATAACGTGCTTATTATATACGTCACAAGCCATGAGAGTTTTGCAAAAGAAGTGTTTGAGGTTTCGGCTTTCAGATTCATCACAAAGCCGATTGAGAAGGGTATTTTTAAAAAATATTTTATAGATGCTACAAAAAAGCTGATAGTACAACCTAAATATTTCCAATATCAATATAATAAAATTTCATACCGGCTTCCTATTGATGAGATCATGTATTTCCAAAGCGATAAAAGGTTGACATATATTATTACTTCAAATGGCAGCCAAAAATGCTATGGGAAGTTGAATGATATAGAAAAAAAGCTGAATGCGTCAGATATCTTTTTTTACAGAACGCATCAGTCTTTTTTAGTCAATCCTAAATATGTTTCAATGTATATGTACGATTCTATGGAACTTATTGATGGTACAACTCTTACGGTGAGTGAAAATAGAAGGAAAAGTGTAAATAAATTATTTTGTATGCTTAAGGGGGAGGATATTGTTGTTTGATTTTATGACAGTGATAGGGGCAGCCGCTGTTTTACTGGTAGCTTCTTTATCTGTAAAAATATTAACACTTTATTTTGACATTTTCTTTGAAATAAAGAATAAAAGTATACAAATTATTTTATGGGGAATTTATTTCTTCTGGCAATTAATTATTGGAAGAATAAATGTTCTCCCGGCATATATGAACGTTATAGTAAGTGTTATTCTTACCTGCATGATATGCATTGGGGCATATGAAGGTGGATTTTTGCAGAAAGTGGTATTTTCGGTCTTGATCAATGCGATTTGGATGTTGGCGGAATTTCTGGTCGGCTATGTTTTTATCCTGTCGGGAATTGATTATAAAGTTCTTCAATTTTCTGGTTCGGTTTTATCTAAATTATTTATTATAGTTTTGATCTGGTTTTTAAAGAAATTTTTCCACAACGAAAATATAAGGAATCTGTCTAACAAGCACAATGTGGTCCTGCTGCTGATCCCGATAGGAAGCATGTTTGTGTTATACAATATATTTATGCTGAGCGTGGTGACAAATGGCAGCAACCATATCATCCGTTCAGTGGCATGTCTGCTCATTGTCCTGTGTGTCAATATCATTATATTTCGGTTATATTTAAATCTGTCAATAGAAAAGGAACTCCAAAGATGTAACACAGTATATGCCCAGCAGCTGGAATTATGCAGCCAGCATATGCGGGAGAAACAGGCAGACCTTATGGAGTTCCGAAACGCAAGGCATGATATAAAACAACATTTTATTGTCCTGATGGAGATGCTTGATGAAGGCAGGAATGAAGAAGCAACAGAGTATTTGAGTAAATTGGTGAATGAAAAAATATTTGGACAGATAGGGATATCAAGGACGGATAATATAATAGTGGATTCTCTGGTCAATGCAAAATATTCCCATGCGGTTAGGCAGAAGATTAAATTTGAAGCCGATATCCACATACCTGTGCAGCTTCCCTTTAGTGGAGCGGATATCTGTATTTTGATAGGAAATATTCTTGATAATGCAATAGAAGCTTCCATGCGATTAAAAGAAGAGGAGAGATACATAGGATTTTTTATGAAATATGATAAGAATTATTTAGTGATCACAGCCATGAATGCATTTAATGGAAAGCTGGTCAGAAACAGCGCCGGAAAAATAATGACAGATAAAGGGGAGCCGGAAAATCATGGGATTGGTCTGGAATCCGTCCGGAAAATTGCCGAAAAATACCATGGATCGGTTGTTATAGAAGAAAAGGGAAATTTTAAGATAAAAGTAGTATTATGTGATCTGCCGCAAAAGTTACAAATAACTTCGTAAAAATTACAGGACTGGTTCGCTTCCTGGTTACTGTGCTATATTTATATGAAAAAGAAATGGAGGCAGTAGTGATGAAGAAAACCAACTATTATTTCAAAAACCATGCAAATTTAATTGCTAGTCTGGCAATGGCATTTTGTGTTATGGCGGCAAACAGCCGCTGTGTATGTATTTACCACCAGCCTAAGATGCCTGATGGACTGCAGAAATTGAAGAAGGGCTGAGATGGAGACGCTGGCTGATTTTTTGACAAATTACATAGTGAAGAAAAGAGCCATTTCCAAAGAAGATTATGAGATTTACCATTATGGACTACAGACAGGTCTGGAAATGCTCATCTGTATGGCTGTCTGCTTTTTTATGGCTGTACAGATGGGCATGATGGTACAGTGTATGATCTTCTTTCTGGTGTTCTTTTCGCTCCGTTCCTTTTTAGGCGGACTGCATATGAACAGTTTCATGGCATGTTTTTTTCTTTCATGCACTGTATTATACCTGACCCTTTTGCTTGTTAAATATTGTCCGTTGTCTTCCCGTATGGCAGTATTGGTCTTAGCTTGTGAAACAGTAACAGTCTGTTTTTCAAAACCAGTGGAAAATAGCAATCGCCCTGTGAATGAAAGAGAGAAAAAGGAATTCTTGGATAAAATCTATAAAATCTTGATTCTTTTATGGGTTTTGATTGTATTTTGCTGTGCATTGGGATGGAGCAGATGTCTGACCACAGTAGGTTACACTTTAGGGGTTATCATTATTTCCATGTATATAGAAAAAGTAAAAACGAGGCTGAAGCGGGGAAAGGCAGAAAGTGTGTGAGGATATTACTGGTAAGCGAGGATCAGGAAGTATGCAGACAGATCTTCAGAGTGGTCGGCAAGTCGGCAGAGTTAGCGGTTTTATCCTTTGCTGATATCGGGCAAGAAAAAGAATTGCAGTATGATATGCTGATCGTGGACTTCGATAGGGTAAAGGTAAAAGAAAGGGAATTTAAAATCATACTGGAAATGAATTGTATGACAAAGAAGCCCATATTGGTACTCTTGGAACAGAGCAGCATAGCGGATCAGTTTGAAGTATTATCAATGGGTGCGCTGGATTTCCTTGAGCGTCCGGCAGAAGATGAAGTTTATAGACAAAAGTTAAAGGAACTTTATCAATGGACGTGGTATTATGGCTGGAAAAAAGAGGAAGTATAACGTAGAACATGATAAAATTTATGCGGAAACCTTGGAACAACAGCAGATAGAAGTAATGCAGAGTGTGATAGATGGGTTAAGGTAGAATCTGATTTGGCAGAGCAGGATTTGGAGTTTGCTGCTGACTATATTGCATTTGATTTAAAAAATCCTTCTGCGGCAATCAACACAGTACAAGGTATCCGTAAACAGATAAACAAACTACAGAATTTTCCAGAGCGTAATGAGTTAGATGATGATCCAGTATTAGCCGATTTGGGTGTTCGTATGGATTATTATAAGAATTATAAAATTTATTATGTGGTAGAGGACAATTCGGTAATAATTGTAAGAATTTTACATATGCTGGTGGACAGTAGAGCGTGGTTATATCGGACATTTGGAATGGAAGATTAAGATGCGGCGTTTATTGATAGAATTTGATAGATAGATTCAGGGCATGGCGGATAGCCATGTCTTTATTATTTCACAAATTCTAAAGTTAATATCTGGTGATGTAAAAGCTCATGATTGTATTATTAGAAGGGTGCAGCAAAATATATTGATAATATGCAATGGTTATTAGTGGAAAATGGGTAAGGCTGACGTTATAATTATCTTTATAGTTGCATCAGGAAGGGTGAATTTTATGGATGCTTTTGTGCCAGATCAAAGCGGAATAAAAGCCATACAAGTAGCAGCAGACAGGGGAAATGGGTAAATAGTATCGTACAGTCAGTATTCGCAGGACTACCCAAAAAGGGTTTGATCGAACAAATATTCGCTTACAATGTAATTACTATGAATGAGTTTTAATAGGAACACTGTAATATCGAGGGTACTGAAAAAGTCTGATTCTTTTGAAAAAAGAATTGGGCTTTTTTCAGTG
>OFFT01002236.1_pt1 | contig 10321 bp, 8 predicted proteins | sample 1521581 | NCBI WGS metagenome assembly OFFT01 (sample SAMEA3504084, study PRJEB24116) | mouse gut metagenome | biome: mouse gut; feature: mouse-associated habitat; material: faeces | place: Denmark | collected 2011
TGCGTAGCCGAAGTAGGGGATCACGGCGGTGATCCGGCCCGCGCTGGCCCGCTTCAGGGCGTCGATCATGATCAGCAGCTCCATCAAGTTGTCGTTCACCGGGGAGCTGGTGGACTGCACCACGAACACGTCGGAGCCGCGGACCGTCTCATAGATGGAGACAAAGTTCTCGCCGTCGGAGAAGGAGCCGGTCTCGGCATTGCCCAGGGGGATGCTGAGCTCCTTGCAGATGCCCTGGGCCAGGGCCTTGTTGGAGCTGCCGGAAAAAATTTTCAAATCCTTGCCGTGTGAGATCATGCTTCGCAACTTCCTCTCTTAAATCAGTGGTTGGTGAGTGGGTTCTATTGTCAAATCCAAGCCGGATTTCAGCGCGAAAGCGTAAGGGCGGCCTGAAAAAGCCGCTGAAAGCATTATATCAGATCCGCCGGCAATTTGAAAGGTTTTTTCACGTTTTCACTAAAATGTCCCATTTCACCAAAATCCCATCGAAAAAAGGGAGAGAAGCGGTGAAAACGGCGAGAGAAAGGGCCTCAGCTGTGGGCGGGGGCGGGGAGCCACCGCTGAATCCGGCGCATCCGGTGGAGGTGGGCCACCTCCAGGGTGGCGCACAGCTTGTCGGCCAGGTTCACCGCCACCGCCACCCGGGACCGGGGCAGGTGCACCGCCAGGGGGAACATATGGGACACGATGGCGTTGCGCTCCTTGTCCGACAGGTCGGGGCACAGGGCGGCGGCGTTGCGCAGGGCGAACTCCGGGTGGTCCAGGCACTGGTTGCCCGGGTGGGCGGAGCGGTCGGCGGGATCGTAGAGGTACAGGTCGTGGAGCAGGCCCGCCCGGGCGGCGGCCCGGTAGTCCCAGCCGAAGTACCGGGCCAGCCGGAAGGCCACGTAGGACACGAACAGGCAGTGGTCGAAGCAGGTGGTGGAATAGTGCCGCTGCCACTGCTTCATGGAGGACACCTCATCGCTCTCCAGCAGAGGGCCCACGCACTGGAGGAAGGCGGCGGTATTCAAATCATGCTTGGACATAAAGAAAGACTCCTTCTTTTGATATCGCACAAAGCCTTCTCCCTGGAAGGGGGCGGTGTGTGCCAGTGGCACACGTCCACCGCACGACCGAGCCGAAGGCGAGACGGGTGCCCCCGGAGGGGGCGGGGGAGGGGGCGGACGTTGGGTGCTCCCTGTATTCCAGGCTTGGGACACGGGGTGTATCCCCTTGCGCACCCTCATCCGTCACGGCTTTGCCGTGCCACCTTCCCCCTTGCAGGGGGAAGGCTGAAGTTTCTTGACACACGGCCCAAGTCTGTCAGGCCGTACACCAACATTATAGCAGGGTCAAACCCGTTTGTCAGCAGTCTTTTGCAAGTTTTAAACGGAAAATCTGGAAAAATTTTCAACCCTTGACGGGGACTGGAATCCATGGTATGATAACTGTACTAATACGCATAATACATTCTTGAAAGGAGGCGGGGCTATGTTGAACCTGAATTACCGGGACAGCCGCCCCATCTACGAGCAGGTGCGGGACGGCCTGCGCCGCCTGATCATCACGGGGGCCATCCCGCCGGGGGACCGCCTGCCCTCGGTGCGGGCCATGGCGGGGCAGCTCGCCATCAACCCCAACACCATCCAGCGGGCCTATGAGGCCCTGGAGCAGGAGGGCTACGCCTGCTCCGTGCCGGGGAAGGGGAGCTTCGCCGCCCTGCCCCAGGACGTGACGGACAAGCGTCGGGAGGAGCTGCTGGAAAAGCTGGACGCCATCGTCCAGGAGTTGGTGTACCTGGGGCTGACGCCGGAGGACATCGGGAGACGCTGCGCGGACTTTGGAAAGGGGGAGAGGGAATGATTGAGGTCAAAAACGTGGTCAAGAGCTTCGACGGCTTCCACGCCCTGGACGGGCTGACCATGACGGTGCCCAAGGGCGCGATTTACGGGCTGGTGGGGCCCAACGGGGCGGGCAAGTCCACCATCCTGCGGCACCTCACCGGGGCCTACCGCCAGGATTCCGGGGAGATTCTGCTGGAGGGCGCGCCCATCTATGAGAACCCCGCCGCCAAGCGGCGGATGGCGGGCATACCCGACGAGCTGTACTACTTCAACTCCGCCTCCACCCGGGACATGATGCGGTTCTACCGGGGGATCTATCCCTCCTTCGACCAGGAGCGGTACGGGAAGCTGAAGGAGGCCTTCCCCGCGGTGGACGAACGCCGTCCCATCCGCCGCCTGTCCAAGGGGATGCAGAAGCAGTCCGCCTTCTGGCTGGCCCTGAGCTGCAGGCCGGACTACCTGCTTCTGGACGAGCCGGTGGACGGCCTGGACCCGGTGATGCGCCGCCAGGTGTGGTCCCTGCTCATGGGGGACGTGGCGGAGCGGGGCACCACGGTGCTGGTGTCCTCCCACAACCTGCGGGAGCTGGAGGACGTGTGCGACCACGTGGGCATTCTGAGCCGCGGCAGGGTGGCCCTGGAGCGGTCCCTCACCGAATTGCAGGGGGGCATTGTCAAGCTCCAGATCGCCTTCCAGACCGAGACGCCGCCGGATCTGCCCGCCGGGATCGACGTGCTCCACACCGACCACATCGGGCGGGTGTACACCTACATCGTCCGGGGGAGCGCGGAGGACGTGGAGGCCCGGTTCAAGCCCCTGGCCCCGCTGTTCCTGGAGGCCCTGCCCCTGACGCTGGAGGAGATCTTTATCTATGAAATGGGAGGTGAGGACTATGCGGTCCGGGACATCGTTCTTTGATTGGACGGTTTTCAAAAAGACGGTCTGCCGCTTCTGGCCCCTGTGGGGGGCGTACTTCGCCGTCTGGCTGGTGATGCTGCCCCTGAACGGGCTGATGTTTCTCCAGATGGACCAGCATAACACAGGCTACATGGAGGACTTCGCCTTTCACATGGTGCCCGAGGCCGCGCCGGAGCTGGCCCTTCAGCTGACCCTTGTATTCGGGGTGCTGGCGGCCATGGCGGTGTTCAGCCACCTGTATAATCCCCGTTCGGCCAACTTCTTCGGCGGACTGCCCGTCCGGCGGGAGGGGCTGTTCCTCACCCACTATCTGGCGGGGCTGGCCTTCCTGGTTGTGCCCAACCTGGTGATTTTCCTGCTCACCCTGCTGGTGGAGCTGGCGGGGGGCGTGGTGTGCTGGCAGGGGCTGGGCTTCTGGCTGGCGGCGGCGTGCGGAGAGGGGTTCTTCTTCTACTCCCTGGCGGTGTTCTGCGCCATGTTCACCGGGCACCTTTTGGCCCTGCCCGCCTTTTACGCCGTGATCAATTTCCTGGTCATCGGCGTGACGGAGCTGCTGAGCGTTGTGTTCCGGGCGTTTTATCACGGCTTTTCCGGCTTCGCGGACGGCGCGTATGAGGTGGTGAAATGGTTCACCCCGGTGGTGCGGCTGGAGGAGCGGGTACGCGCCCTCTGGCACTGGGTGGACGAGGCCGCCCAGGTGTCCGGCGGCGAGCGGGTGCTGGAGCTTCACGGCCTGGGGACAGTGGGCGTGTACGCCATCGCGGCCCTGGCTCTGACGGTGGGGGCGTTCTTCCTCTACCGCGCCCGGCGGCTGGAGAGCGCGGGGGACGTGGTGTCCGTCAAGGCCATGCGCCCGGTGTTCCAGTACGGCGTGGCCTTCTGCGCGGGGCTGGCCTTTGGCATGGTCACCACCATGTTCACCGGCGGCGGGGAGATCATGCTCATGACCGCCATTCTGGTGTGGGGCGTGATCGGGTACTTCGCCGCCCGGATGCTGCTGGACAAATCCTTCCGGGTGTTCGGCAGGTGGAAGGGCGGGCTGGCGGTGGCGGCGGTGTTTGCGGCCCTGTTTTGCGTGGTGGGCTTCGACCTCACCGGGTTTGAGACCCGCATACCCGACCCGGCCAAGGTGGACGGGGTGGTGCTTTACGGCCTCTACGCGGTGCACCTGGGGGACAGCGGGGACGGCTTCCAGCAGGAGCTGGACGATCCGGAGCTGCTCCAGCTGGTGAACATCCTCCACCAGGAGGCGGTGGCGCAGCGGGACGAGGAACGGCAGGCTCAGGCCCAGCTGGGGGGCGTCAGCACCCAGCTGCGCCTGGACTACCGCCTGAAGGGGGGCGGTACGCTGTCCCGGCGGTACACTCTGTGGCTCGACCCGGACGAGATGGACCGGGAGGGCACCGCGGCCTGGGCCGTCCAGCAGTTCTATGACAACCGGGAGCTGTACTGGGGTGTGTACGGCTTCGCCCGGCTGGAGGAGGTCCTGGCCGGGGGCCTGCGGCTGGACCGGGTGGAGCTGAACCATTATGACGAAGCCACCGGGGAGGAGAACGGCGGCGTCCTCTACGGCGGGGACGCCCGGACGGTGCTGGAGGCGGTGAAGGAGGACTTCTTCGCAAACCGCATCGGGGTGCGTCGGGTGGACGACGAGGAACGCTGGCACGGCGGACCGGCGGAGAGCTCGCTGGTGTTCTATTCCAGCGATGCGCCGGAGGGCGGGTATTACACCGTGCAGATCGCCCTCCAGGACACGGCGTCCAGCACGCTGTCCGCCCTGGCGGAGCTGGAGGACCGCATCGAGCGGGGCGGCCAGGGGACCTGGGAGGACGGCTTCCCGGCGACAGAGGCGGGGTAGGTGAAAACCGCCTTGCGTTCCCCGGAGGGCTGTGCTATAATGGGGACAGAAGGAGGTGTTTCCATGGGCATGACCGATAAGCAGTTCCAGAGCTGGGTGCGCTTCCTGTTAAGTGCCCTTAGGCATATGGACGAGGAAACAGATCCGGAAAAGAAAGCGTCCAAGCTGGCGGAGATCCTGGAAAACCTGCAAAAGACGCTGGAGGACTGATAAAAAACCGCCCCTTTGCGCTCTATGCAAGGGGGCGGTTTTGTGGTATAATGCGGTCACGTTCCCTTCGGCGCACTGCGCAGGCGCGGACGGGAGACGCTGGCGGCACCGTTCCAGTGCCAGCGAAGGCCCGCTGTGGGCCGGGGTATGAAATGCCGGCTCATTCGTCAACCGCAATAGCCGGATTGCCCGCGCCCCCGCGTCAGGCGGGGGTGGGGGTGCTTAGGGGGGAACCCCCTAAGTGTGTCTTTGCCTACTTTCTGCACAAGCAGAAAGTAGGTCGCCGAAGGCAAAAAGGAGGTCACACCATGCCGGGAAAAGAGGAATTTATCGAGATCTACACCCAGCACATCCACCGGGAGGGCAGCGCGGAGCTGCTGGACTACCTGGAGCACAAGAGCGATTTCTTCACCGCCCCCGCCTCCGCCCGGTTCCACGGCTCCCACGCCGGGGGGCTGTGCGAGCACAGCGTCAACGTGTTCCGCTGCCTGGAGGCGTATTTGGCCCGGGAGCGGGTGAAGGAGGTCTATGGGGTGGACTACCCCATGGAGTCGGCGGCCATCGCCGCTCTGCTCCACGATCTCTGCAAGATCGGCTGCTACAAGGCGGGCACCCGGAACGTGAAGGACGACGCCACGGGGAAGTGGGAGAAGGTGCCCACCTTCTTCTATGAGGATAAGCTGCCCTACGGCCACGGGGAGAAATCGGTGTACATCATCTCGGGCTTCATGCGCCTCACCCGGGACGAGGCCATGGCCATCCGCTGGCACATGGGCTTCTCCGGCCCGGAGGACAGCCGGATGGTGGGGCAGGCGTTGTCCCAGTACCCGCTGGCCTTCGCCCTGGCCACGGCGGATATGGAGGCGTCCTATTTCCTGGAGGGGAAATGAGAAGGCCCCCTCCCCGCAAAGCGGGGAGGGGGGCTGTTCGCTCCGCCGCGGCGGATATGGAGGCATCGCGTTTCCGGGGGGCGGGTAGGGGCGCACATTGTGTGCCTGCCTGCCCCGCCTGCCTGTACCACGGGCGCACGATGTGCGCCCCTGCGAACACGTAAGGAGGCTGTCACAATGTCCGAAGAAAATCTGTATACCTTTGAAAACGAGCAGTACCGCAAGACCTATTGGCACACCTGCTCCCACGTGCTGGCCCAGGCCATGAAGCGGCTCCACCCGGAGGTGAAGCTGGCCATCGGCCCGTCCATCGACAACGGGTTCTACTACGACTTCGACACCCCCCAGCCCTTCACCGAGGACCAGCTGACGGAGCTGGAGGCGGAGATGCGGAAGATCTGCAAGGAGAAGCTGAAGCTGGAGCGGTTCGAGCTGCCCCGGGCCGAGGCCATCCAATTCATGGAGGAGAAGGGCGAGCCCTTCAAGGTGGAGCTGATTAACGACCTGCCCGAGGACGCGGTCATCTCCTTCTACAAGCAGGGGGAATTTACCGACCTGTGCGCCGGTCCTCACCTGGACTCCACCGGGCGGATCAAGGGCAACGCCATCAAGCTCACCGCCTGCAACGCCGCCTACTGGCGGGGCGACTCCAATCGGGAGACCCTCCAGCGCATCTACGGCGTGGCCTTCCCCAAGAAGGACGAGCTGGACGAGTACCTTGCCAAAATTGAGGAGGCCAAGAAGCGGGACCACCGCCGGCTGGGCAAGGAGCTGGGCCTGTTCATGCTCCGGGACGAGGGCCCCGGCTTCCCCTTCTTCCTGCCCAAGGGCATGGTGCTGAAAAACACCCTGCTGGAGTACTGGCGGGAGTGCCACAAGCGGTACGGCTACGTGGAGATCGCCACCCCCATCATCCTCAACCAGCACCTGTGGCACCAGTCCGGCCACTGGGACCACTACAAGGACAACATGTACACCACCGTCATCGACGGAGAGGACTACGCTGTCAAGCCCATGAACTGTCCCGGCGGCATGCTGATTTATAAGCAGGATATGCATTCCTATCGTGACCTGCCTATCCGAATGGGCGAAATCGGTCTGGTTCACAGACATGAGAAAAGCGGCGCGCTGCATGGCCTGATGCGTGTACGCTGCTTCAATCAGGACGATGCGCATATCTTTATGACGGAAGACCAGATTAAAGATGAAATCAGCGGCGTTATCCGTCTGATTGATGGCGTTTATAAGCAGTTTGGCTTCAAATACCATATTGAGCTTTCCACAAGACCGGAGAACAGCATGGGTTCCGATGAAGCATGGGAGATTGCAACAAACGGCCTGCGTGATGCTCTGGACGAAAACAAGATTCAGTATACAGTCAACGAGGGTGACGGCGCGTTCTATGGCCCCAAAATTGACTTCCATCTGGAGGACTCTATTGGCAGGACGTGGCAGTGCGGCACGATTCAGCTGGATATGCAGATGCCGGAACGTTTTGAACTGGAATATACGGCGGCTGACGGCAGCAAGAAGCGTCCCGTTATGATTCACCGCGTATGCTTCGGCTCTATCGAACGTTTCATTGGTATTCTGATTGAGCATTTTGCAGGGGCATTCCCTACATGGCTGTCCCCGGTACAGGTTCGTGTGCTTCCAATTTCTGAAAAATACATGGATTATGCGGGCAAAGTGCTGGATACGCTTAAGGAGTCGGGAATCCGTGCAGAAATGGACAGCAGAAGTGAGAAGATAGGCTATAAAATCCGTGAAGCACGTTTGGCAAAGATTCCTTATATGCTGGTAGTTGGCGCGAAGGAGGAAGAAGGAAATCTTGTTTCTGTAAGAAGCCGTTTTGCCGGAGATGAGGGACAGAAAGCCCTTGGATTGTTTATTGACGATATAAAAAAGGAAATATCAGGAAGACAAATACGCGAAGTAGAAGCAGCAGAATAAAACGCAGCTGTTTCCGTAGATTTTCTGAATAAAAATGTTGTCGTGGCAAATACTATAGTGTATTCGTTTAATATATGTAATGAAGGAGGCCATGACGATGCCATCATTAGTTTGTTCAGCACAGAGCTGCGTCTACAATAATGGGATGTACTGCAGCAAAGGAGATATCAAGGTAGGCGGCGATAACGCCGAGACTTCTGAGGAAACCTGCTGTACCAGTTTCCGGGCACGTACCAGCGAAGGAGCGAAAAGCTCTATGGGTACGCCATCCCAGAAGATTGAGGTTGCCTGTGAGGCTTGTGAGTGTATGTACAATAAAGATTGTGTCTGTGATGCAGATAAAATTGGAATTTCCGGTGCGTCTGCATGCAAATGTGAGCAGACAGAGTGCAGCACATTCCAGAAATAGAAATGGTTAAAAATACAGGGATTCGCCAATAGTCGTGAATCCCTGTATTTTTTAATGCTTTTATTTGATTTTTGCTTTTTTGCTCATGCCTGCTTTTTTCATTTTCTTAAGCAGTGCATTCCGCAGTGTCTTTTTCATTTTCTTTGGAGTTTTTACCGTCATCTTTGTGGAGGTTTTCTTGAAAGCGCCTGTTTTGATATTCTTCAGCGCTGTGCCTTTGAGCGTAACCTTGGAGAGCTTTTTACAGCCGTTAAAGGCCTGCTTTCCAATGGAGGATACGTTTGTGCCTATGGTGATCTGTTTAAGCTTTTTGCATCCGTTAAAGGCTTTTGCGTCAATCTGGATAATCTTGTAGTCTGCGCTGTTGATTTTTACTGTGTTTGGTATGGTAATGGAACTGGCTTTTGTATTTTTGCATTTTGCTGCGGAAACGGTCTTTTTATCTGCATCCAGAACTTTGTACTCTACATTTTTGTAAGTAATCTTATCTCCTTTTTTTGTGACAGGCTGCGGCGACGGCTGCGGTTCGGAATTAGGAGCAGGATTAGGTTCAGGATTCGTAATTTTTTTCAGGCCGTTCTGTGCATTTTTCAGGTTTGCCAGCAGGTCTGCCAAATCTGCCGGGCTTGCGTCGGCAGGTGGGTTTACGGCAGATTTGTAGGCGTCCGAAAATATTTTCCAGCTATCAGGCGTGTAGCCTGCTGAGCCTGCGGCATAAATGCTCTGTGCATCAGCAACTGCTGTTGTGAGGTTTGATTTTGCCAGTTCAAGTTTCGCGCTGTCCAGTTTCTGCTGAGCCAGAGTCAGAGCCTTGAGGGCTGTATAGAGATCATCAGCGCTTTCGCTGTCTGCCGCCTGTTCTGCGTTTGTGAGAGCGGTTGAAAATTCTGTCCAAATGTCATTTGAAATACCTGAAGGCGGCTGTGTGTCTTTTTTTGCAATGTTTAATGCTGCAGCCAAATCAGATTTTAAGGATTCCGCAGATACTTTGATTAGGGCTGCTTTGGCAGTCTCTAAAGCCTCTATTTTTTCGTACAATTCCAGGAGGCTTAAGTTGCCGTCTGTTGCTTGTTTACAATCTGCCAAGACAGCTTTGAGAGAATTCAGGGATTCTGGTGTATACAGCCCGTCATCTTTGCTTGTGTTGTTGGAGTTTTCGTATTTTTCCATAAACTCGGAATATGCGGAAGTATATATAAATTCAGTTTTTGTGTGAGACTCATCGCGGCGGCAGTGGTAAATCTGTTCGCCGTTTTCTGTTTCCGTAACAGGTTTGCTGACAGAACCTTCATCCCATTCATGTCTCAGGGCAGGAATTACCTCTCCGGGGGTTATGATGCCGTCACATTTGGAGCAGATGGAATCCCCGGTATAGCCTGCCGTGATGCAGGATGCCTCCAGCTTATTTTTTTCTACAGGGGTATGTGAACATCCGTCTGCCAGTGCAGGATGCTCTTTTGTTACCCGAATGCTGTAAGGTGTGCCGTCAATAACAGCCTGGGTGTGTCCTTCGCCGACTCCGGTAATAGAGACAAAGGTAGTTATAAGCGGCTTTGTGAGATCTACACGTTTTGTCTGTGCGTTTGTACCATTTGTCGGATACAGGATGAGGACATTGTTTTCATCCCAGATACGGGCAATCAGGTAACGCTTGCCGCTTGTGATGCCGGATGTTCTGGACAATCGTTTATATCCCGGAATTACGTCGTCATCGGAGACAGTATCCTGTTTCTCCAGAAGAGCCAGCTCATAGCTGACGTCGTTTGCAGTAAAACCACTGTTTGCATTAAAGGTCATGCTGGGAGTATGGAATATGACATATCTTGAATCGTTGTGCTGGCAGATATAGAAAAGATCGCTGTCAGCCGTTGGGGTTACTTTCATATTTATGGCAGAATCATTAAAGAAGGTAGAGGCGTTTGTGTTTGTCAGATACTTGTTGGCTGCTTCATTCTTAATGTGCCAGTAATTTCCTGAGCTGGTAAAGGTAAACTCTGCATCTGCAAGATTCAGTGATTTGTTGGGAGTTGAGGAAAAACTGTTTAAACTGGAAGCGACAGCAGTCCCGCTGTGTTCGTACAGTGCGTAAGTAGTTTCCTGACGGGTGGATACTGACGCACAGGAAGCGTCTGGCTGTGTGTTTACTGTACCGGTTCCTTCGTGTGTAAAGGTTTTTGTACAGGTTTCGCCTTCGGCAACTTCCATTTTTACAGGAGTGCTGTCAATGATTCCATTGGGAACAACATCCTGGATATCA
>OFFT01002239.1_pt1 | contig 10316 bp, 7 predicted proteins | sample 1521581 | NCBI WGS metagenome assembly OFFT01 (sample SAMEA3504084, study PRJEB24116) | mouse gut metagenome | biome: mouse gut; feature: mouse-associated habitat; material: faeces | place: Denmark | collected 2011
TTGCTCCAACGCATATAAATCTGCAAACGTCCGAATCCAGCCATGACTTACAAACTGCTCCAGAGTTTTTTCCGACAGGCCCTCAATATTCATTCTCGTTTTCTCACAAAAGTGGACAAACTTTCGCACCAGCTTTGCCGGGCAGGTATCGTTCTCGCAGTACAGCTGGCGTGTTCCGCCGGAAGATTTCCTGACTGTAAGAGGCCCACCACAGCATGGGCAGGTCATGGGAAGCATATAGGTGTTGCTCTGGGTCAGGTTGTCCGCAATTTGTGGAATAATCATGTTTGCCTTATACACCTCAATCTTATCCCCAATCCCAAGCTCTAACTCCTCCATGATGCTGATATTGTGGACGCTGGCGCGGCTGACCGTCGTTCCCTCAAGCTCCACAGGCTCAAAAATTGCCACAGGGTTAATAAGCCCTGTCCTTGACGGGCTCCACTCAATCTCCGTAAGGGTCGTCTCTTTAAGCTCATCCGCCCATTTGAACGCATAGGAATCCCTTGGGAACTTAGATGTCCGCCCAAGGGACTGCCCATACGCTATATCATTATATATTAACACAAGACCATCCGACGGGAAATCATTCTCTGCAATTTTTTCTGAAAATTTAATAACTTCGGCTTCCACCGTATCCTTTGTCACCGCATGGAACTCTACTACCTCAAAGCCCTGCTCCATGAGCCACTCCATCTGGCAGGCCCTGGAATTATGGAAATCCACATTCTCTGCCTGCACCAGAGAAAATGCGTAGAACCTTACGTTCCGTTTCGCCGTAATTTCGTTATTCAACTGGCGCACCGAACCGCTGCACAGGTTCCTCGGATTCTTATACTTTGCATCCACATCCTCGATCTCGCTGTTGATCCGTTCAAACTCGCTGTAGCTGATCACCGCTTCTCCGCGCAGCACCAGCTCTCCCTGATAGGGAATCGACAGCGGCACATTTCTGAACACCCGGGCATTGTTGGTGATGACTTCTCCCACTTCTCCATTGCCTCTCGTCACAGCCTTATGCAGTTTCCCGCCGGTATAAGTCAGCACGATCGTCAGACCGTCCAGCTTCCAGGAAAGCAGAGCCTCTTTCCCATTCAGCCAGTCCCGCAGTTCTTCTCTGCTTTTTGTTTTGGCAAGAGAGAGCATCGGTCGCTCATGCCGTTCTTTCGGCAGTTCCTCCACCGCTTCGAACCCCACATTGACCGTAGGACTGTTGGCGAGCGTAACACCTGTCTTTTTTTCCAGTTCCACCAACTCGTCATACAGACGGTCGTATTCAAAATTGCTCATGGCTTCGGTGTCCTGCGCATAATAAACTTTGGCCGCATGATTTAACACCGCGACCAGTTCCTTCATACGATTGTTATCTGTTTCCTTCATATAAAATACCTGCCGTTTTTATAAATTTTCAGTCTCACTCATCAGTTTTCATTACAGATGTAATCCACAGTGTCTGTATAATCCGTCCATCTCATCCTGCGTCAATTCTCTGTATTCTCCAGGCTTCAATCCGTCGATCTTGATATTTATAACACGTGTTCTTTTCAGTGACGTCACCGTATAGTTCTGTGTCCTGCACATGCGCCGTATCTGCCTGTTAAGTCCCTGCGTCAATATCATGCGTATTGTCTTCGGACCTGTCTGCTCTATCGTGCAGGGTTTTGTCCTCACTTTCAGTTCTTCCAGATAAACCCCCTGCCGCAGACAATCCAACGCGTCCTTCGTCCATTCCTTTGACGTCTTGACGATATACTCTTTCTCATGGCCGTTAGCGCCGCGCATCATGGCTTCGATCAGCATACCGTCATTCGTCAGCAGCAACAGCCCTTCCGAGTCTTTATCCAGTCTGCCCGCATAAGTGACCCTCACCGGATATTTAATTTCATCCGTTACGATCTTCTCCGCATGGGCATCCCGCTCCGTACATACCACACCTTTCGGCTTATAATATGCCAGAACGACCTTCCTGTCCCTGCCTGTCACCTTTTTTCCGCGAACAAGGATTTCCTCCTGCCCTGTCACCTTAAGTCCCGTTACGGCGATCTTTCCGTCAACCGATACAACCCCCTGCCCGATCAGTTTATCCGCATCCCGCCGGGAACAGATCCCGCAATCCGCCAGATATTTATTTAGTCTTATCTCTCCCATCTGTACCACACTCCCTGCGCTGGCACTGCCAACCGTTTCACCTTGCTGATTCCTCCGCTGTTTCTCACGGTTGCTTTTTCGCAACAGGCTCCACCGCATGTTCCAGCAGAAATTCCCGCCATGCGTCATAATGCTTTGCATAAAGATGAACGCCGTCAAAAGTTAATTCCGCATTCAGGTAGCCCTCTTCATCCGTGAAGACCGGGTTGACATCCAGATAAAAAACATCCGTTCCGTTTGCCAGTTCCGCCGAAGCGGCATTCTTGGAGTTGATATTCATATTATTGAACTCCGTCTCCATATTATTCTTTTCCTCACTCACATGGAGATTGGCCATAATATAGATGATCGCCTCCGGCTGCCATTCCCTGATCTGAATCAACACCTGACGATACTGCTCCAGATACATTTCCGTGTTGCCGTATCCAAGTTCATTCATTCCCAGCATAATATAAATCTTACCATATTTTTTATTCTGCAGCACCTCCGGCATAAGAACTTTGCTGCCGGTCTTCTGATAAGTCACTTCCTCTTCCAGAATCTTAAAGATCGTCATACCGCTGTCACAATAGAAATCCGCCTCATCCAGTCCCGCATAATCCGATATCCCCAGCGTCCTTGAATCCCCCAGAAATGCCGCATCATCGAAATAACTAATGTTTTCTTTTGCATAAGGATACTCTGTCGTCAATGCAACTTTTCCTGCATCTTTATAGTAGCGCGAATCTGTCGGAGTCGGCTCATAAAATACAAAATTGGTGATACCCTTCGGTACACCCTCCGATTCTACGCCGTTTTCCGGAATATCGTGTTCATCCTGCTGTCCGTCTTCACTTTGTAAATCGTTACTTTCTTCCTTGCGTTTTCCTGCATTTTCCGGTTCAGCTGCAGCATCCGGATCCCCGCATTCCGAATCTGCTGCATCGCCTCCTGACAAAGTATTCTCCGTCTGCGCCTCTTCTGTATTCCTGTTCTCCTCACCCTTTTCTGCATCACTCATGTTATTCATATCACTTGTATTTTTATTATCATCCTGCATGAGTCCATTTGAGATCGTTGCCAACGCATCCCGTTCTCCGGGCATTTTGGCATATGACTTACAGACAAAGGTCTGGGCATCTCTGGCAATAGCGCTGATGCCTATTTCATCAGAAGCAAACATCACCGCAATCGAAGTAAGAGATATCGCAATTAAATAAGGGCAGTTATATATATATGCCTTCCAGTCTCTCTTCTGCCTCTGCTCCTTTTGCTGCCTCTTTCGTTTCAGCTTCTCTAACTGTTTCTGCTGCTCTGTCTGGCGCTGTTGCTCCAACTGCTTCTGTTGCTCTGTCTGGTTCTGCTGCTTCTCTTTTTCTGCTTTCTTTTTCTTTCCCTGCTGCTTTTGTTTTTTCATGCAATATCATCCTTTATTGATAACTTCTTTCATATCTTATGTTATGTAAAAGTAAAAATTCAAAATCTGAAATACAAAAAGGGATTATTACTTCCAATCATGATCTCATGTACGGAAAACCAGAATACCACCGCCAGCATCAGCACTGCAAACCACCTGTCTTTCCATTTATTATACCACCTGATTGGAAATGGTGTGGCGAATAAAATGCAGACCGCCAGCAGGACCCCGTATTCCTGCAAATACCGCAGAAGTTGTGTCACTCCTACCATAACACCCGTTTGTTGTATGCCGAACATATTGCCAAGATACGCCGCCAGTTGTTTCATATCGGAAATTGCAAAAACAACCCATGTTATTGGAATAACTGCCAGCGTGTAAAGTCTTCCGAATATCTTCGTCCGCTCCATCCATCTGCCGTAGCTGTTCTTCTCGATCGTGAGCAGCAGAAAAAATAACAGCCCCCACAAAACGAAATTCCAGTCGGCTCCATGCCACAGACCGGTAAATCCCCAGACAATAAAAACATTACATATGGTTCTCAGCCTGCCTTTACGGCTGCCGCCCAGCGGAAAGTATACATATTCCCGAAACCATCTTCCCAGCGTGATATGCCATCGACGCCAGAACTCCGATATGGATCTGGACGCATAGGGACTGTCAAAGTTCTGCGGAATCCTGAAACCGAGCATCTTACCCAGCCCCATTGCCATAACGGAATATCCCCAGAAATCAAAATATATCTGGAAGGAGTACGCCACGGCTCCCAGCCAGGCTACCCCCGGATGCAGATTCCCCGCGCCGGCAGTCATGATCGTATTCCAGAGCGTACCGATCTGGTTGGCCAGCAGAACCTTAAGTCCCAGCCCTAACGTAAAAAGTTTCAGGCCGTTTTCCAGATTCCGAATACGCATCCGTCTGCCGCACATCCTGTCCGCAACCTCATCATAGCGTACGATCGGCCCGGCGATCAACTGCGGAAACATGCTCACATAAGCGGCAAACGGCACGAACCCCGGAGGCTCCTCTATCACACCGCGGTAACAATCCACCTGATAGGACACCATCTGAAAGGTATAGAAACTTATCCCCAGCGGAAGCGTCAGTGCCAGCACCGGTATCAGTTCGCTTCCTGCCAGCTGATTTACAGTGCCCACCGCAAAATCCCAATACTTAAACAGAAACAGAAGGCTGAAGTCAAATACAAGTGAAATGATCAGCGCCGCCCGGCGTCTCTTCACCCGGCGCTGTACCCGGTTCTGGATCGGTGCTGCCGGTTCCCAGAACATATATTTGCTGATCCCATAATTGACCACAACAGAAAAAATAAGCAGCAGAACAAAATAAGGTTCTCCCACTCCGTAAAATACAAGACTGCCCGCCAGTAAGACAAAATTGCGGTACCTGGCTGGAACGATCAGATACAATAACATGAAAACCGGCAGAAACCGGAATAAAAATTCCACACTGGAAAATAACATATACAGCACTCCCAAATAAAAGATAAAATCCCTATTTAGTATATTCCAGGCAGAATGATTTTACAAGGGAGAAACCTTCCTCTTTTCGACATTTTCTGCATCATTTTTGCATCAAAATTGCATCATAGTTGTATCATAACTGTGTCTTAACTTTGTCTTAGCTATAGCGTAACTTTATCAATTATATCCTATCTTCTGAGTCCTTTCGGATAATGGTTTTTCATCTGACCGCCCGAGGCCTTACCAAATCCAAGCGGATATCCCTGCCTGCACAGCAGCGTCCATCCTTTCTGCTCACCGCCTGTAAGGCCGGACAGGCTCTCACCGCGCAGATACCGCTGTGCCTCCTCCTGTGACAGTTCCAAAACTTTGTCCGTCTGTGCCCCTTTCAGTGCAAGAGCCAGTGCATGTGCCGGCTCCAGCCGGTTCTTCTTCTCCGTCGCAAGATGCAGTCCCGGACGCAGTACCTTTATCCCCTGTATGGAGATCATCTGTACCGGCACAAGATAGATCTGTTCTCCGAATTTCTGCACCCTGCCCCGCTGTCCGCTCAGCCAGTCCGGCGTCAGCCCCATCTCTTTTACGAAAAAGTCCTGCAGCTCAGCAGTCGGTTCCTTCTGCGCCCCAGCCGCTCTTCTGGCGGCCTTTGCAGGCTGCGCCTTTCCCATATGACATACCCGCTGCGGCATCGGTGCCGACAGCGCTCCTTCCCGGCGAAGCCGCGCTATATAATGGCCTTCGCCTTTTAACCGATGCGGCCATAACCGCATGGTATGCATAATCCCCGGCGCCGGCTCATCCACCCATGCCGCCTGCCCCGGCGCAAAAGCCGCATCGTGCGGCACCTCTTCGATCCTGCATTCTCCATGCTTATGTAAAAATCTGCTGACCGTTCCCTCATTCTCCTCCGGCGCAAAGGTACAGGTAGAATAGACAAGCACACCGCCCGGTTTCAGCATTTTGGCCGCTTCCTCCAGGATCATCAGCTGCCTGTCCGCACACATACTCACATGCGCTTCGCTCCACTGTTCCACCGCCGTCTCATCCTTGCGGAACATCCCTTCCCCGGAACAGGGCGCATCCACCAGAATCCGGTCAAAAAACCCCGGGAAAAGCTCTGCCATACGCTCCGGCGGCTCACTGCATACAACACAGTTTCTAATCCCCATCCGTTCAACATTCCGGGATAATATCTTTGCTCTGTCAAGTATCACTTCGTTGGCCACCAGCAGGCCTTCTCCCAGCATCCGCCCGGCGATCTGTGTACTCTTGCCACCCGGCGCCGCACACAGATCCAATATGCATTCCCCCGGCTGCGGATCCAGAATCTCCACCACCGCCATGGCCGACGGTTCCTGAATATAATACGCCCCCGCCTCGTGCAGCACATCCTTTCCCGGCTGTTCCTCTGCCCGATAGTAGAAGCCTTCCTCCGCCCAGCTTACCGGTTCCAGTGCAAAAGGCATCTGCTCGCTAAACGTCTCCCGTGAAGATTTCAACGGATTCATGCGCAGGCCATAATACCTGCTTTTATCATAACTTGCCAGAAAGGCTTCCCACTCCGTCCCCAGCAGTCTTTCCATTCTCCTGCAGAATGCTTCCGGCAGCTGCTTTTTGTCTTCCATCATCGCTGTCCATCCCTTTCCTGTCCCTCAAAAGCCGGCACACTTCACACCGGTTCGTGCACGGATTTCCACTCCATTGATTTATACTCTTTCAATACAATACCGTTATTTACAGGTTCAGTATACCCGATTACGCCGCTTTGGACAATCTCCAATTACGCTGTATTTGTATCTTGTATATATTTTTATTGATTTATATATATTAGTGTAAAATAATTTAATTTCATTTGCATTCATCATGCTGTAAATTATTTTATTTGTGTTTAAATTTTGTGCGTTTTTTCTGAATACCGTTAATAAGATGTTAAAATTCAAAATTTACTTTTGTTTCTTTTAAATTTCTTTACAATTAATTGACTAAAACAACTTTTGCGACTATAATTTGAATATAAGATAGAATAGCGGTTTTATTATTTTTGGGGCATAATTGTAGCACAATTTTATTGCGAGGAGGGGTTTACATTGCTGCACATCACATCATTAAGCGAGGGACTGGATATCTTCAAGGCTCTCGGTTCAGATGTCAGGATCGAGATACTCAATATCCTGTTGGAAAACAACAATATGAGTATGAACGAGCTGGCTTCCAATCTTAACATCACCAACGGCGCCCTGACAAGCCACATCAAGAAGCTGGAGAGCTGCGGTCTGATCACGATCTCCAGTGAGTCGGCAGGACACGGCAACCAGAAGCTTTGTTCCGTCCATCTGGACAAGATTCTCATTGATCTGGAGAAACAGGAAGATTTTCAGAATATTTACAGCACTGACTTAAAAGTCGGCCATTATTCCAATTACCGGGTCTGCCCCACCTGCGGGCTGGCCTCCGACAAGGCACTGATCGGTGAAGTTGACGATGCCAGATATTTTGACCATCCGGAGCGTTACACTGCCGATATCCTCTGGTTCACCAAAGGGTTTGTGGAATATAACATTCCCAACTTCATCCCCAGCTACCAGAAGATCACCCAGCTTACACTCTCCGCCGAGTTATGTTCCGAGGCGCCCGGTGTCAATAACGTGTGGCCCTCCGACATTTCCTTCTATATTAATGATGTATGCGTGGGCAGCTGGCTCTCTCCCGGCGATTTCGGAGATTCAAGGGGACTGTTTACCCCTGACTGGTGGTTTCCCAACTGGAATCAGTACGGCATGTTGAAACTGCTCGTCATCAACAAGAAGGGCACCTACATCGACGGCCTGCAGATCTCCGATGTGACCATAGACAGCCTGCAGCTCGATTACCGCAGCAGCATCCGTTTCCGCATGGCAGTCGAGGATGATGCGGCTCATGTAGGCGGCCTCACTATTTTCGGCAAGACCTTCGGCAATTACGGGCAGGATATCAAAGTCAGTCTCCACTACGCGCCTATGGAAGAGGCGCCGTCACAGCAGCGTGATACCTCTGCAGCGTCGGATTAAGCCAGGAGCCAGGCTCTCCTGAAATTTTTCATACAAAAAAGGCTCTGCCGGATCGCAGAACCTTTTTTTGCATCTACTTTATATCTCCGTTGTTCTCCTTCACTTTAGTTTTCTTTCACTTTAGTGCTCTTTCTCTTTAGTTTTCTTTCTCTTTAGTGCTCTTTCTCCTTAGTTTTTTCACACTTCTTAATATTTCACGCCCCAGACACTCTCATTGGCGCCCACCGCGCTGAAAGTCATCACCTGCGTCCCTGCCTCATCGTTCATCTGGCAGAACACACCGCTGTAAGCAGTGCCGTCATAAGTGATCGTCATATAGCACGTCCCTTCCTTAGCCTCCCAGCTGCCCGTAATGCCGTCGCCATACACACTGCCGTCCTCCTGCAGATACAGGATAAAGGGCTGCGCGATCTCGGCGTCAATGGCCGTTCCCTGGTTGATGACATAATATCTTCCCGCCACATCAGCCATCTCATATCCGCTGCCGTTTACAGTCTCGCCGGCTGTGGCATAAGGCAGCATACAGGGCCAGCCTTCTTCGTTGACGATAAACTGGTGCACACGGGGTTCATGCTCCTCCGTCTTATTGTCAAACCGGGTATGGTTCACGATATACTTCTTTCCGTCCTCGTCGATAAAAGCTGAATTGTGTCCGGTAGCCATATAGGCCACTTCCAGGCTGGGCAGGTTATAGTTACCCGACAGCTTTAAGCCGAACGGATAATGCTGCGGGTTCTCCGTATCCAGCGGAAATTCCCCGTTCATATCCACGTAATCCCCGTCGATTGTCTCGCTGCGGAAGACCCTGATCTGATAACCGCCCTCCCGTGCCAGACCGCCGTAGGATACAAACAGATAGTAATAGCCGCTTTCTTCATCATACAGAATATACGGCGCCTCGATGGAACTGTGGTTGCCGCCCAGCAGCCTTTTGCCAAAATAAGGATCGACCCTCTTCTCCTCGTCTGCCTCCGGGTGGATCACTTCGCCGGTCTGCGCATCCAGCTCCAGCAGGTACATACCACCCGACCAGGAGCCGTACACCATCCACAGCCGCCCGTCCTGATCATACAGCACCGTCGGATCTATGGCGTTGGGATACTTGTTGAAATTATACTCGTTGCTTTTCTTGATATATCTGTCCTTCGCCTCATCCCGCTCCACATAGTCCACAACATCCGTAGCATCCAGCGTCTCTGCCGTAAAACCAGAATAGATCAGCGCCCCTTTCCACTCATACGGCCCTTCCACATTTTCGCTGGTGGCATAGCAGAGATTAGAGGCATTCCAAGTGGAAGTCGTACAGAAGTAGAGATAGTAAAGTCCCGTGGCCTCATTGTAGATCACGTCCGGCGCCCACACATGCCAGCCCCTGTCGTCTGTGGGAATCAGACTCTTCTTGCTGCCTGCATAGGCAAAGGCTTCTTCGTTGCCCATCAGCTCGTAATAGATCGGATCCTTCACCTTATACCCTGTCCCGATAGGCGTCCAGCTGCTGAGATCCTCAGATACCGCCGTGGACATATGAGACCCGAATATGTAATATTTGCCGTCCGCCTTAAAAATGGACGGATCGTGCACGCTGACCCCGGCGTTCAGTTTCGCCGTGGCGATCCCCTCCAGATCAACCGTGAAATCCAGATCCGCAGGCGCCTCCTGTGCACCGGCATCTGTGTCTTTGTTTTCTTTGTCTGCCGCCTCTTCCCCGGAAGCTCCCTCTGCCCCGCTTCCTGCTTCCTGCTGTCCTTCTGTTTCCGTCTGTCCGTCTGCTCGCGTAACCGTCTCCGCCGGTGTCTGCCCCGCATCCTGCGCACCGCCACAAGCCGTCAACCCCATAACAGCCGCCGCGCCGATGGCACACATATACATGATCTGCTTTCTTCTCATACCTGCCTTCTCCTTTTCCCTCTTGATTTTTGCTGCTGCGGCCGGGCCGGCCATCTCTGCCTCACCTCTGCTGCCGCCGCCCGCCAACATATCGTTTCACAAGCTCTAATATTACTATAGCAAAATCAGTCACGTTCTACAATCATTTTCTTTATAATTATATAAATTATTTTATTTAAATATTTTTATTCAAAGAATTTTACATTAATATCCGTAAAAAAGAAGCCCGCTAAAAAACGGACCCCTCACAAACCTGTCTATTTTCTATTCCTGCTCTCCACTCATTCCTACTCAAGTCTTGGGCTTTGATTTAGGGTTATAAAATGCACTCTCGATACGCATTTTGTCCAAATAATC
>OFFT01002242.1_pt1 | contig 10309 bp, 8 predicted proteins | sample 1521581 | NCBI WGS metagenome assembly OFFT01 (sample SAMEA3504084, study PRJEB24116) | mouse gut metagenome | biome: mouse gut; feature: mouse-associated habitat; material: faeces | place: Denmark | collected 2011
GCAGCGGAGGACGCCGGGTCCGTCCGCCGCCTGCGGTCGTTATTTTGCACACAAATTTAAGGAATGACGGGAAAAAGTTCATAAAATCCAACTTGTCAAGGGGCGCGGATTCTGGTATAATCTTTTAGTTAATGACGCGAGAGAGGGCAACCGCCCGCCAAGGAGTGTGGCATGTACTTAAAAGCACTGGAGATCCAAGGCTTCAAGTCTTTTCCTGATAAAACCGTACTGAATTTCGGCGAGAGCATCACCGCCATCGTGGGCCCCAACGGCTCGGGAAAATCCAATATCTCCGACGCCATCTGCTGGGTCATGGGCGAGCAGTCCGCCCGGAGCCTCCGGGGGGACAAGATGGAGGACGTGATCTTCGGCGGCACCGAGAAGCGGGGCCCCGTGGGCTTCGCCCAGGTGACCCTGGTGCTGGACAACGGCGAGGGTATGTTCCCCGCCATCGACAGCAGCGAGGTCATGGTCACCCGCCGCTACTACCGCAGCGGCGAGAGCGAATATTATATCAACAAGCAGTCCGTCCGGCTCAAGGACGTCAACGAGCTTTTCATGGACACGGGCCTGGGCCGGGAGGGCTACTCCATCGTGGGCCAGGGCCGCATCGACGAGATCCTCTCCGCCCGCAGCGCCGACCGGCGGGAGATCTTCGAGGAGGCGGCGGGCATCTCCAAGTTCCGCCACCGCAAGGAGGAGTCGGAGCGCCGCCTCCAGCGCACCCAGGAAAATCTGGTGCGCATCAACGACAAGATCGGCGAGCTGGAGCTCCAGGTCAACCCCCTGCGGGAGCAGGCGGAGACCGCCCGGCGGTTCCTCCTCCTCCGGGATGAGCAGCGCACGCTGGAAATCTCCCTCTGGATCGAGCGGCTGGAGGAGATCACGGAAGGCCTGCGCTGCCCTGTCATCACTTTCGGACTCAGCGCCTCCTGCGATTACTATGCCACCGACATTACCTATGGCCGCCTCGGCTGCCCCACCTTCACCCTCCACGACAGGAAAGGCGGAAAGCGCAGCGTCTCCCTGAGCGTGCCCGGAGAGCACAATATCTGCAACGCCCTGGCGGCGCTGGCCCTGGCGGACTTCCTGGCCATCGACAGCAGCTTGGCGGACAGCGCCCTCCAGGGATATCAGGGCACGGACCGGCGCTTCCAGCACAAAGGCACCATCGGCGGCGTCACCGTCATCGATGACTACGCCCATCACCCCACGGAGATCACGGCCACGCTGAAGGCGGCTGCCAACTATCCCCACAGGACGCTCTGGTGCGTCTTCCAGCCCCACACCTATACCCGCACCAAGGCCTTCCTGAAGGAATTCGCCCAGGCCCTGTGCCTGGCGGACAGAGTCGTGCTGGCGGACATCTTCGCGGCCAGGGAGACGGACACCCTGGGAATCGATTCCCAGACCCTCCAGCGGGAGATTCAGGCCCTGGGCCACGAATGCCATTATTTTCCAAGCTTTGATGAAATCGAAAATTTCCTGTTGGAAAATTGCATAAACGGCGACCTGTTGATAACTATGGGCGCGGGAGATGTGGTAAAAATCGGCGAAAACCTGCTGGGCAGATAGTTATCCACATTTTCCACAAATAAAGCGTTTCTCCGGGCTGTGGATACGCACCGGAAAAAAGCCGTGGAAACCCGGACGGTCCAAACGTTATCCACTGTTTCCACATTTTCCACGATCCCGGCCCGTCTTCAGATTCTCCGATGAATTCGGGAAAATTGACTATTTTCTTTTCCAGGACCTTATGCTATACTTTTTCTACCGCGGGGCATTCCTGTGCCGGCATCTTCCTTTGTCTGAGCGGTTCTGCCAGACGGGAGGCGTGCCGGCGGAAGGCCCGGCGGATATACCAGGAAGCGGGGGCAGGACGGATGGCGCATTTGACGATTTATCAGGACAATCAGGGAGATTCCACGGTAGTATCCAATTTGTTTATAGACGAATATATGAAAGATGCCAACGACGCGCAGCTGAAGGTCTATCTCTATCTGCTCCGCATGATGAGCGCGCAGATGGCCACCAGCGTATCCGACATCGCGGACAAGTTCAACCACACGGAGAAGGACGTTCTGCGCGCCCTGAAATACTGGGAAAAGCGGCAGCTTTTAGACCTGGACTATGACGACGGCAAGAATCTGGTGGGCATCCATATGCGGGATTTGAGGACCGCCAGGGGAGCGGACATGGTTCCGGCCCCCCAGGTGGTGGCTTCCTTCGTGCCGGTGCCGTCCCTGAACGTCACTCTGCCCAGGGACATCCCTTCTGACGCAGACTCTCCGGAGCCCTCCCCGTCGAAGGAGGAGGCCCCGGCCAATCCCTTTGAAAAACCGAACTTTTCCGCAGATCAATTGCGGGAGTTCAAGAACCGCCAGGAGACGGCACAGCTGCTGTTCATCGTGGAGTCTTATATCGGAAAGCCTTTGACGCCCTCGGAGATCAAGGCTATCCTGTATTTCACGGATGTGCTCCATTTTTCCGATGACCTGATCGACTATCTGATCCAATATTGCGTGGACAGGGGCAAGAAGGATTTCAAATACATAGAGAAAGTGGCCGTGAGCTGGGCGGAGGATGGCATCTCCACGCCGAAACAGGCCCAGAAACGCTCTTCCCGCTATGACAAGAATGTCTACGCCATCATGAACGGCCTGGGAAAGGGCAGCTCTCCCACCGCCAAGGAGATGGAGTTCATCACCCGCTGGCTGAAGGATTACGGCTTTTCCACGGACGTCATCATTGAGGCCTGCGAGCGCACCGTCCTGGCCACGGACAAGCATCGTTTCGAATACGCCGAGAGCATCCTCAGCAGCTGGAAACGCCAGAACGTGCACCACAAATCCGACATCCAGGGCATCGACGACAAATACCAGCAGCGCAGACGGAACGCCGCGCCCCCTGCCCAGAAGCAGTCCGGCAACCGTTTCAACCAGTTCAAGCAGAACAATTACGATTTCGACGCGCTGGAACAGGAACTGATCAGCAATTAAGAGGAGAAGCGAAGTGGCACTGAACAATTCCCAATACGAATCCATCATAAAGGGCTACGAGCGCGCCAGGGACGAGAGCCGCTTCCTTCTGGACTCCCGGAAGCAGCAGGTCTGGAGGGAGATCCCGGAGTATCGGCAGCTGTCGGAATCCATCGGCTCCGTCTCCGTGTCCTATGGCCGGCGCATGCTGGAGGGGGACGAAGGCGCCCTGTCCGAGCTGCATGTAAAGCTTGCGGAGATTGCCTCCCGACAAAAGCAGCTGTTGACGGAACACGGCTTCCCTGCCGACTACCTGGAGCCGGTCTACAGCTGTCCGGACTGCCAGGACACAGGCTTCCTCCAGTCCGGGCTTTTCCGGGAGAAATGCCATTGCTTCCGCCAGCAGGAGCTTTCCATCCTTTACGCCCAGTCCAACATACAGGAGACCATCGGCCGGGAGAACTTTTCCACGCTCTCCTACGCCTATTACCAGGGGGAGGACCTGCGCAGGTTCGAGGCGGCAGTAGACATCAGCAAAAATTTTATAGAAAATTTCAAAGACATCTACCATAATCTCTTTTTTTATGGTACAGTAGGAACGGGAAAAAGTTTTCTGTCCGGCTGCATCGCCAGGGAACTGTTGCAGCGCGGCATCTCTGTGATTTATTTCAGCGCTTCCGGCCTCTTCGACACGCTGGCCCGCTATGCTTTCGATATAAAATCGAAAGAAGCCCTTCATGACTTATGCGAAGATTTATATAGTTGCGGCCTGTTGATCATCGATGACCTGGGAACGGAGATCACCAACAGTTTCGTGACCTCCCAGTTGTTCACCTGCCTGAATGAGCGGCACCTGCGCGGCAGGTCTGTCCTGATTTCCACGAACCTCAGCTTAGAGGAGCTGCGGGACCGCTACTCTGACAGGATTTTTTCCCGCATCACCAGCCATTTTACTTTATGCAAGCTCACCGGGCCGGACGTCCGCCTCCTGAAAAAGCGCCTGTCCAACGCCCCACCCGCATCACCCTGATCGATTCAGGAAATGACTGCGTTCTTCCGGATTCAGACATCAGCATCATATAAGCATGCAAAAGAATAGAGAGGATACACCATGGGCAACCGCGAAGAAAAAAGAAACCTGGAAACCATTCCCGTAGGCTCTTTGGGAATCATTGCGCTGGAGGGCTGCAGGCCGCTCTGCGAACGGATCGACAAGTATCTGGTGAGATGGCGCGCCGAGAGGGAGAGCGAGCACAAGGACTCGCTGGCCTTCTCCGGCTATCAGCGGAATTCCTACCTGCTGCAGACGAAAGTGCCGCGTTTCGGCTCCGGCGAAGCGAAGGGGACGATTCTGGAATCCGTCCGCGGCAGCGATCTGTATCTGCTGGTGGACGTGTGCAATTATTCCCTGACCTATCCCCTGGGCGGCCACGAGAACCATATGTCCCCGGACGACCACTATCAGGATCTGAAGAGAATCATAGCCGCTGTGGGCGGAAAAGCCCGCCGCATCACGGTCATCATGCCTTTCCTCTATGAAAGCCGTCAGCACAAAAGGACCAACCGGGAATCCCTGGACTGTGCGCTGGCGCTGCAGGAGCTGGTACAGATGGGCGTGGACAATATCATCACGTTCGATGCCCACGACCCCAGGGTGCAGAATGCCATCCCGCTCCATGGCTTCGAGACGGTGCAGCCTGCCTATCAGTTCATCAAGGGGCTGCTGGGCAATATGAATGATTTGAGCATCGATTCCGACCACATGATGGTCATCAGCCCTGACGAGGGCGGCATGACCCGGGCCATCTATATCGCCAATGTGCTTGGGCTGGACATGGGCATGTTCTACAAGCGCCGCGACTACACAAGGGTCGTCAACGGGCGCAATCCCATCATCGCCCACGAATTCCTGGGCACCAGCATGGAGGGAAAGGATATGATCATCATCGATGACATGATTTCCTCCGGGGACAGCGTGCTGGAAGTGGCAGCCGAACTGAAGAGCCGCAAGGCCCACAAGATTTTCGTCTTCGCCACCTTCGGGCTGTTCACCAGCGGGCTGGACAAGTTCGACAAGGCCTATGAAAACGGTACCATAGACCGGGTGCTCACCACGAATCTGGTCTACCAGACCCCTGAGCTGCTGCAGCGGGAGTGGTACATCAACTGCGATATGAGCAAGTACATCGCCTATATCATCGACACCCTGAACCACGACTCCTCGATCAGCGACCTGCTGAATCCCAGCGAAAGAATCCAGAACATCGTGGCCCGGTACAAGAACGGCGAGCTGATGTCCTGATTCTCCTCTGAATTGCCGGAACATGGCGTTCCAAGCGTGTTCGACGCAAAATGAACCGCTTCCTCCCCAATCTCCTCGGCATGCTGCTGGGCACTGCCATCGGCTATCTCTTCGGCACCGTATGGCTGGCATACCAGCAGTCCATCGGCTTCACAGAGGCGCTGTTCCTTGGAGTCGTCCCCTACCTTGGCTTCGATGCCGTCAAGCTGGTTCTCGGCATGGCCTTCGGCAGCCAGGTGCGCAAGCGCCTGCTCCAGGCAGGACTGCTTTGAGGCAGCAGCTATGTTCAGGCAATTCCTCACGCTCCCGTATATGTATCATAGAGGGTCACTACCTGATTCTGGGCGTCATACAGGGTGATGGCCCCGCAGTCGATGGGAAGCACGATGGCGAAGGGCTCCTGCGGATCCACAAGGATCTCTTCTCCGCTGTCCTCCGTCACCACCTTGCACACCTTGTCCTCATTCAGGGACAGCAGCGCGATTCCCTTGTCCTCGAAGACGATTCCCTTGACGCCCTCCGCCATATAGGCATCCGTTCCGCCCTGTGTGAAAAAGTAGCCATAAGAGAAGCCTTCCTTGCTGAGATATACGGCATAAACATACTCTTTCCTCTCGTTGTCATAGAAAAGCATGGCACATATGTCTTCGTCCACGGCCTGCGCCATCTCCCAGTCTTCGGCTACATTCTGCCGCTCTCTGGCGTCCTGTTCCAGCCTTCCCTTCGAGATTCCTATGACTTCAGCCTTCCATATGATCAGAAAGGCCAACAGCACAATCACCAAAAACCCTATCAACGCCGGTATCTTATCTGCCTTCATGTTCTTTACCTCCCGGTTCCTTAGTCGACATTTCCATAAAAAAGATCCTTCCCGTCCCTCCGCCGCGGGAAATCGGGCAGTCCCTCACTGCGCCCTCAGATACGTGAAGAACTGGTTCCCGCTTTCCTGGAACCATTCCACAGCCTCGCTGTTCCGCATGGTATATATGGTGCCCGTGGAGGGGTTCATAATTCCTACGCCGGACTCGTTGAAGCCCACCAGCAGCACGGCAGAACCATCCTCCAGCAGGGCCAGCACCGGAATGTCCAGGTTCACATAATAGAGCACCGCGTCCAGACCGCAGCCTGTCAGATCCAGAATTCTGGCGTTTTCCAGGTTTTCCCCCAGAATCTCCAGGATGGTCTCGCCCCTTTCCAGATAGTACTCCGTGTTCCTCGCGACGCCCTCATAGGCCAGCATGGTGTCCAGGCAGACGGTCAGCGCGTCTTTCCCCTCCGTGACGGAAGCTTCACGGATGGCCATGATCTGGTTCTTGGAGGCGCGGCTGCCTTTCAGCCACACGCGGTTTCCCCGTTCGTCTACGACCACCCCGGAAATCTGATAGGCCAGGTTCACGGCACTTGCCGAAGAGACGAAGGTCTCGTCGATTCCATAGGCGCCGTACACATAATACCTGGGCTGGGTCTCCCGCTCCGGCAGCACAAGGCTGCGCCCGCCCTCATACACGATTTCCTTCGGTGTCAGGACCTTGATCGACTTGGTATCGATGCTGCGCCTGACCTGGATCTCCATATATCTTTCATACCTTTCGGTATCCACGGCCGTCACCACGTTTCTGCCGGAGTCGGCCTCCATGTTGTTCATGACCTGATCGCCGTCAATCTCCTGATAAGCGCCGGATTCCAGGCGTCTGACCCGGTTCAGCGTAATCTGGTTGTCCTCCACGATGCAGTCGGTCACATAGACCCCCTCCTGGCTGTATTCCTTCAACAGCACGCCGGCGGAATTGCAGATGCATATCTTGTGCATGGGGAAAAAGACCCTGCCGCTGCTCTCCTCGGCCACATCCCCGGCATAAGCCAGGCCGTATATGATATCTTCGTCCATGAATCCCAGGGGCCTGATGACCTCCCCTTCCGGGGCCGTTATGCTTCTTCTGGTATCACTGCCCAGGTTCTGGATGTTCAGCTCATTGCTTCGGTAGATGTCCCCGTCCTCCGGCCACACGATGATTTTGTGGTTTTCGGAGACCTGCAGCTCCTCGTCCTGGGTAATCTCCATCAGCGGGGCATATGTCCTCTCCGCCAGATTGAAGCCATACACCACATCGTCCAACACCAGGTACAGCTTCTGCTCCCGGCTCAGATAGAGCAGCTCCTCCATCTGGACCGCCAGCGCGGTGTAGGCTTTGTCATATGGGATATAGAGCAGCTCTTCTATGGTGTTCTGCTCGCTGTTGTGGGTATACAGCTGGACGCCCACTTCCCCCTCATGCCTTCCGCGGTTCATGTACCCGTAGACGGCGAACTGCACATTGCCGCCTTCGTCCACGTTCAGAATCTTGATGGCATGCCGGTCGTACATGGTCCTGGCATCCGCGTTTTCCCTGTCGAAAAAGCTGAAGATAACCGTCAGCTTATTGTTGGTCATATTGTAGCTGAACAGCTGGCCAGAGGCAACAAACACGACCACATTCCCGTCTTCACTCTCCGTCATGGGCACATCGGGCCCTGTGATGCCCAGCAGAATTTTGTCGTTTGAGCAGAGCCGCTCCTGATCCGCAACCTGCTCCATGGTGCGCTCATAGTCCAGCAGATAGATTCTGTCCGTAGTGTAGCGGATACGGAAGTATTCCTCCACCCTGTAATAAGTACTGTTCTGCCCCTCCGTTGTGGCCACCATGTAGTCCATCAGCACAGAGCCCGTCTGTTCGGCGATTTCCACCAGGCGCATGGTGGGCTGCCCCACTTCCCGCACTTCCAGGTTCCCCCAGGTGATCTGCCGGAAGCTGCTGTGGATGTTCACTTTATGGAAAGAACTGTTGTCCTCCAGACGGGAGTTGGACTCCAGATACTTAGTCAGCTCCCTGGCGGCCTCTTTGTCATAGAGCCTCTCGTGGAAATCCCTGCAGAAGTCCATCTTCTCCGCCACATAAAAGCTGTCGCTCCAGATGGCTCTGGTATAGTAGGAGGCCTGTCTCCCTCCCTCCAGCTCCAGCAGTATCCTCAGGGAATACTCCGTGTCCTTCTCAATCAGGTCCTTCAGCGCCAGGCGGCCGTTTATCCGATTTCCCGCCGTCTCATAGTCCGTGATCTCCGTGTCCTCGATCAGCCTGGAGCCGTCCGCGCTCCTGACCTCGATGGAGATTCCTGTCACGCGCGTCCCAAAGGTATCCACCGCGAACCCCGTGTCCCTGCCCTCGCCCAGCACAGTCACCGTATCTCGCTGGAAGGCTACGTCCATGTCCGCGGTGTAGCCGTGGAGCTGGTTGTACTCCCTCCCGTCCATCACCAGCGTCACCAGCGGTAAGCTGGCCGGTGCCATCTCCATGGTCAGATTGTCATGCCCTCTGTTCATGATTTTGTTCACGATGACCGCCGCCAGCAGAAAGACCAGGCAGAAGACCGTCAGCTTTATGATTGATTTCTTCATAACAGCTCCTTCAAAGTGGGGCTCAGGTGCAGGAACTCCGTCACACGGTCAATCCCCGTGCCGTCCTCCCTGAACCGCCTGGAACGCATACCGGCAGGCTTCACCGCCCGGATCATCAGGTTCTTGGGCGTGTGCTCCATATCGATGAATTCCAGGATCTGCGCGTCATAGCCGTTCTTTTCCAACAAATTGGCCCGCAGGGCGTCCGTGATCAGCGCGGCCATGCGCTCCTTGATCACGCCGTATTTCAAGACAGGCTGCAGAACGTCGCATCGAATCTGCCCGTTCAGCTCGTGCTGGCAGCAGGGCACCGCCAAGATTACGGAAGCGCCCCATTTCACCGCCTTCTCCAGAGCGTAGTCCGTGGCCTTGTCACAGGCATGGAGCGACACCACCATGTCCACGCTTCCGCCCTCCCGGACGCTGCTGATGTCCCCCTCCTGAAAGTTCAGCCCCTCGTAGTGAAGTTCCCGGGCCAGTTCATTGCAATGCCTTATCACGTCCGCTTTCAGATCCAGCCCCATCACCTGAATGTCCCTGCCCCGCAGTTCATGCAGAAAATAGTACATGGCGAATGTCAAATAGGACTTCCCGCAGCCGAAGTCCACAATGCGGATCGTCCGGTCTGCAGGAAGCACGTCTATGACATCCTCTATGAATTCCAGATACCGGTTGATCTGCCGGAATTTGTCGTACCTGGCCTTGACCACCCGCCCGTCGGGGGTCTGGACTCCCAGGTGCACCAGGAAATCCACCGGCTCTCCGTCCTTCAGAAGATACTGTCTGGCCCGGTCGTGGGCCAGATCCGGCGCTTTCCGGGACTGGCCCGCCGCGGCAGCATGTCTCTTCCTTTTGATGGAGACGGCGCCTTTTTTGCTGACCAGCACGGTAGCGTCCAGCTCTGCCCCGTTCAGCTGGGCCTGTCGGAACAGATCCCTCATATATTCCGTCAGGCGCTCCTGCATCTCTTCCCCGGCGTGGTTGGAGTGGAAGACCTTCGTCCCCTGATAGAGCGTCTCCTGAAAGCATAGCTCCCCCCTGATCATCACAGGGCGGACCTTCACTTTCGCGGCGCGCTCCGCATCCCTTGTGTTGCTCAACACAATCTGTATGATATTCTGATCCAGCATCTGCCGGAATAATTCTCTCAGTTCATCCATGCTCTTTTATCTCAATTATCTATGCCCATAGCAGCTAAACACCCGCCATTTCCTCCGGCTCACCGACGAGCCGGTTTCCTATGGCCTCCTCTGCACACGCCTGCCTACAGGGAATAGAACTTCCCCCTGCAGCCTCCATGGCGGCGTTTGTATATCTCATCGCACAGCAGAATCTGCACCACTTCTTCCGCAGGCGCGCTCTCTTCCTCGTTCTCCAATATCTTCGACATGGACCTGGCCAGGGCCTGCACGCTGCATCTGTCCGGATATTCGTCATAGATCATGCTGCCCTCGTAATCCGTCCTGTCCAGGATTTCCGCTATCCTTCTCTGGTAACGCCTTATTTCATGGGGATACATCTGCTGCAGATATTCCAGATCCCGCAGAAGCATCGCCTCTTTCTCCCGACTTCGGTAGTCAGGATACGTCATATAAA
>OFFT01002244.1_pt1 | contig 10306 bp, 7 predicted proteins | sample 1521581 | NCBI WGS metagenome assembly OFFT01 (sample SAMEA3504084, study PRJEB24116) | mouse gut metagenome | biome: mouse gut; feature: mouse-associated habitat; material: faeces | place: Denmark | collected 2011
TGATTGACTACACCATTATTATACTAGGAGGTGAATAATAATGAAACTGCTCATAGTTGACGACCAGAATTCTGTGCACATGTTTTTTGAAAAAATGCTCTCTTCCGATGCTTTCGGCCTCACCCGTATACTGCATGCCTATAACGGGAAAGAGGCCCTGGAGCTTCTTGAGGCAAAGAAGCCGGATATTATGATGCTGGATGTAAAAATGCCTGTCATGGACGGCATGGAAACCCTGTGCCGGATAAAAGAAATGGGAATTTGTGTTCATACCATAATACTGAGCGCATATAACGAATTTGAATACGCCCGGCAGGCGCTCTTATATGACGTGAAGGATTATCTCTTAAAACCGATTGACTGGAAAGAGGTATCGGATTTACTTACCTCATTGGTACAGCATATCAAAAAGGAAGCTGTCTGTCAGATTCAATATATAATGGCCGATTTCCTGAAAGGACAGGAAGCCATACCCGACACTTTCGTTCTTCCTTTTGAAACGCTGGATATTTCCGGATATGGATTTTTGTGCTTTCGTTCGGAAGATTTGGAGTGGACGGCCGATTCCATGGATAAATCTATTATTTGCAGTATTTCCACGGAAAGCGCCGCCAACATCCGTACAGAAAGTTCTGCGGAAAATTTTGCCCTGTGTCTTGCCGCCATTGACAATGACAGTTCGTGGGAGACGCTGTGGCGCATGGCTTTTCCCGACGAGACGGCTTTTATCGGTTTCAGTCTCTTCCAGGAAGATGCCGCAAATGCCGCAGATGCCATGAAGCAGGCCGTAGACGCGCTTAAGCAGGGCTTTTATGAACCGGGAATTTACCTTTATGAAGAAAACTTTTTCTCCCCCTCGGCCTCTGCATCAGAAATGGAAATTGCGGAGCAAATACAGACTGCCTATACAAAAAGAGACGTCCAGCAGTTGAAACTTCTCGTAGAGCGCCTTTTTAACCTTTTCAGGCGCAATAAAACGCAGCCGGAATATGTGCAGGAATTTTGCTACAGCTTTCTTTTACAGTTGAATAAGGATTTTATCACTACTTTCCAGAAACTCAAAGGCAGCGCTTTCCTCTCAGAGTTTAACTGCTACGACGCAGCCAGTCTGAAAAATACGGTGCTCCGTATTATTATCAACATGCAGTGTGACTTTGAGCCCTCACAGGCCGGCACGGATTCCGATGTTGTATGCCGGATAAAAGAATATATCGACCTACATTATGACAGAGACCTCTCCCTTGATACGATGTCCAAGCACTTTTTTATAGGGAAATATCAAATCAGTCGGATTTTCAAGAAAACCTACGACATTAATTACAGCGATTATATCCTGAAAATCCGGATGGAAAACGCTGCCCTTTTGCTTAAGAGCACTTCCTGTAAGCTTTATGAAATTGCTCACCGTACAGGTTTTGAGGAAACCAGTTATTTCAGCAACGTATTTAAAAAATATTACGGTATCACTCCAAATGAATACCGGAAAGAAAAATAAGAAAGGAGAGCCGCCGGAAAGCGGCAGAAAGAAAAATGGAATTAAGATTATTATGCGAGGGACTTACAGAGCCAATAGGAATTGACACGTCTACGCCTCAGCTTAGCTGGTCCAAAGGCCCGGACGGCATCAGGCAGCGCGCCTGCCGGATTCAGATAACCAGCCATGGAAAAATCATATCCGACAGCGGCTGGATGGAAACGGCAGACTCCAGATATACCGTTCCGGTTTCCCTTCACGAAAAAACCGATTATCAGTGGATGGTCATTGTAAAAACAGATACCGGTGAGGAAACGGAAAGCGAAACAGCCGCCTTCCGCACAGGTATCTTTTCCCGGGAACACTTAAAAGGCTCCTTTATTACCGGCGGCACTCTTTTAAGAAAAGAATTTACACTAAAAAATAAGCCGGCCTATGCCGCGCTTTCCTTTACCGGGCTTGGCTACTGCGAGGCATGGATTAACGGCGAAAAGGTTGGAAATGACGTACTTTTTCCCTCTTATACCACTTATGAAAAAACCGTGGAGTACACCGTGAAAGACGTCACTTCTCTGCTTAACGAAGGCCCTAATGCGGTAGGGCTTATGCTTGCCGGCCATTGGGAACTGGATAATAATTTATGTGCCACGTCCGTTTACAGCGAGGCTTTCTACCGTGGCGTCTGTATGGGTTTATGCCAGTTGGAGATGGACATGGAAGACGGAACTCAGGTTATCATCGGCAGCGATGACAGTTGGCAGGTCTCCCGCTCTCCTGTCACCTTTTCCAGTGTTTTTGACGGGGAACACTACGATGCCAGGCTGGAACAGCCCGGCTGGTGTAATCCGGGATTTGATGCTTCCGGATGGGAAAATGCCCGTATCTGCCAGGACCCCTCCGGCGTCCTGCGCTACTCCTATATACCGCCAATCCAGGTAATTGAAAATATTCCCGTCTGCAGACAGTGGGAAAAAAACGGAGAACAGATTCTTGATTTCGGACAGAATTTTTCCGGCTGGATTCGTCTGACTATACAAGAAGCGGAAGGAACGCAGCTTCGCATCCGTTACGCAGAGGTTCTCTATGATGACGGCACTCTTAATACAGAAAATCTGCGAAATGCAAAGGCAACGGATTTCTATACCTGTAAAGGCGGCGGGGAATCCTACGAGCCCCGCTTTACCTATCACGGTTTCCGCTATGTGAGCATTGCCGGTATGTCCTCTCTATCCGCCAAAGACGTAACCGGCCGCGTCGTACATACATCCAACCCTCTCACCGGCAGTTTCCACTGCTCCAACGAGGATTTTAACCGCATCTACCGTGCCATGACGTGGACCATGCGCAGCAATATGCACTCTATTCCTACAGACTGCTGCCAGAGGGACGAAAGACAGGGCTGGATGGCTGATGCAGGCGTTTCTTCAGAGTTTGGCGTTTTGAATTTTGATTTACAGCGTTTTTACCGGAAATGGTTCCAGGACATCCGGGACACACAGCTTCCCGACGGCTCCTTTCCCCTTGCCGGCGCGCCGGGCTGGCCCAGAGATACCTTTATCTGGAAAATCGGATATTATATGTCGCTGCGCAATTTATATCTGTACACCGGAGACATCCGAACCGTCAGAGATAATTATATTTCTCTGCAAAAATACGAAGCCTATATGCATAGCACTCTGGAAAACGGCCTGATTCCCTATGATTTTTACAATGACTGGCTGGCAATAGAATTTGCAAACAACCTTATGGTCAGCAACTCCTATTTTGCGGATTTCTACAATGCAATGATTCTGTTTGCCGATGCGCTGGGGGATGAAGCGGGACTAACGCTCTATACCGCGCGCAGACAGGCATTGGTTAATAAAATCAATGAAGTTTTTTATGGCTGGTGCCTGGATAATCCTCTCGGAACAGGCTATTACGGTACCTGCGATACTCTCGCAACGGCTCCCTTGGCCATGGCTCTGGAATATGGTATCGTTCCGGAAGAGCTTCAGAATAAAGTGGAAGATGCGCTTTTATGGCAGCTCACCCGCTCAAGAGGCAGCGTACAGTTTCCCACCGGTATTCTGACATCCGGCATTTTAGTGGACTGTCTTGCTCACAGAGGACATGACGACATTGCTTATCAGCTTTTAAACCGGGAAGACTATCCCTCCCTGCGGTTTATGCTTTCTCACGGCGCTACAACAATCTGGGAAAGATGGCAATATCTTGTGGGAAATGAAATGAACTCCCACAATCATCCCGCCCTGTGCTCACTGGGCGCGTGGTTTTTTAAATCGCTATGCGGATTGAGAAAAATCACTCCGAAAAAAGACGGAACAGCGCAGGTTCTCCTTCGCCCTTATCTGCCTGAAGATATGAACCATGCTCAGATGAGTATCGAAACCCACTGGGGAACGATTCGTTTGGAATGGAATAAAAATGATAACCGTGTAAGTTATAAGGTTACTCTGCCGGGCAGAGTGTCCGGAAAGGTTATCATGCCCGACGGAAATGAAAAGGATGTTTCTGCCGGAGATTTTACTTTTTCATGGTAGGGCCTGCCAATATTTTTGAGATATGATAGCAACAGGCAGTGGTTTAATCATAAAAGCCACTGCCTTTTCGTCTTTATCTGTACAGTATGAGTAACTCGTCCAGAATTTCTTCCCTGTTTCAAAAAATCATAGTAGTCGCCATAAAGCTGGATTGCTGACAGACTGCAAATATCTTCCTCTATTATGCTGTTCTATAAGCAAACCAAACTTCGCTACAATATATTGACCGAGAAAAAACAGTGGCTGGCCCGAATCCCATAAAAGTCAGAATTGCTGAAAAATTCTTTTCCATAGAGAGAAAGAAACATAAGTAGGGATTTGCTCTCCACAGAGGATTACTTCGTCCTTTGCTGGTTTTGTTGATAAGAGCTAGTAGACCAGATATATAGATTTCCTCTCTGGCATGGCAGAGAGGATCATCACTTGGGCGGCACTGGCTGTTCTTGAAAAACATCCCGCGCTAAAGTTCCACTGTATCCTACCCTGTGATGGACAGACAGGTGATCGGCTTCGGTGCCGGAACTCTATTATTCTATTCTGGTGCCGGCGAATGAAGTTGTATATGGGAACCGGAAGTATAGCAAGGACTGTATACTCAAATGCTACCGCAATCTAGTCGCTCATGTCACTTGCCTGCTGGCGGTTTACAACGGCAGATGGCTAGGAGGTACAGCGATGACAGTGAGGTACACTCGAAAGTTGGGACAGGAAACTATTGTGCTGAACCCTCTTTTCTGAAAATCTGCTAAAATCTTGGGACAGATAAAAAAATGCACTCCCAGTTTTCTACAAAATATGCTATACTACATTCGATAAACATTACTCCTCAGTAGCTTTGAAATGATGGCAACATATTGGGTCTTATTCGGAGGGACTATGCTATGATAAATTTAAGGAATATAACAAAACGATTTGTTGCCAGTTTGCATGTGATCATTTGTATCGTAGGTTGCTTACAACCACTAACTATGAAGGTATCTGCAAAAGAAACCTCTATTGCCGTAAGGGGAAGTATTTACGAGTTTGCATCAAATACGAACTACGAATTTTCGTCAGTCGCGGCATCTAGTGGTACTTCTTTTGGCACATTTACCATTTCCGGTGACTTGAAAAATATCAGCAATAAGAACGGACTGCCTGCATATTCTGTCAGTTCTGAGAGTGTCAATTTCTATTATTCGTATGATCAATCTAAATTGAATGTCCCTGATACAGAGTGGTACTTGATTGACGATAAGACAAAAAAAATCGATACAATTTCTCTTGAGCAGAATATTCTGAGTGGTGTAATTATCGTTCAGTCCTCTAAAGATGGAGTGAACTGGATTACAGATGTGACCATGACGGATGTTTTTACTGGCAATGATGATTTGTCAGACTCTCTTTATTCCACCAAGGGCATCCAATTGGAGAACGGTTGCTATTATCGAGTAATAGTTGCCTACGAACTTCAACGAAAGATTGGTGAGGGGAAAATCTTGTTTATCACTACGGAGGAAAAAGAGGAAAAGAAGGTTGCCGAAGTATACGAGTTTTATGCGGTGAGTAACGAGGTGGCCGGGAATATGACCAGCGCTGCGGCCACACCCAGAAAGGAGTTAGGCCAAAAGGTCAACACTGGTAAAGATAATGGTTATTCTGGAAATAATGCAATTGACAAAGATGACCCTCATTATGGTTGGAACTTGGGAACCTTTGTAGTAAATGGGTATACCAGAGAAACCTCCAGCAATGGAACTCCAGTTTTCCTCAAAAATGTTGGTGACAAGGTAACTCTGTGGTTTACTCTTACGCAGGACATCAACAATTTGAACGAGAACAGTGCTCTAACAATTTCAGAGGATACCAATGGCTACGATCAGGATTTTGAAATAGCACAAACGAATTTTAAGCGTGGCACACTGATTATTCAATATACTGACCACGAAGGCAACTCACACGCTCCTGTTATCTACACTGACTTCCTTGCTGCCAACGCGACAACAGGAGCTGATACTAGAGTACAGCTTTTTGAAGAGGGCGATTATGAGATTTCTCTTGATTACGAAATTAAGAACAACCCACGTCAGGTAGGATCAGTTTCAGTTATCCCTACATACACGAACTACAAAATATCCTTTAGCTTTTCCATTCGCAATGGTAACTGTATGGTGTATCCATTTGATACTGTAACAGGGGCAGAACTGTCAGATCGCGCTATTACTTCAAACGGCTTCAAACTTAATATGGCAAAATCCAGGTATTTGACAATCGACGTTACCCGAACTGTTTTGAATGTAGGCGCTGACGGTCAGCTTACAGAAGATGTACGCTTTAACCTCCCTGCAAAGGACAATGATGCCTACATAGACGATGGCATCTACACGTTTACGGTAAAAAACCTGTATACTGGAGAAACGACTACCAAAACGATTTATGTGGGGACTGATAAGTATCTTCTGGCACTATCTAAAAATCTGCTTACAGTCGATGCCCTAAACGAAAAGATTGGGCAGGATGCAACGATTAACGATGACGGCTCGATTGTTGACTATATTCCACCAGAGAAACCGGAAATTCAGCCTGTAGTGGTTGTGGATACCACTCCCGATGATGAGGTTTCCCATATTGATCCAGCAGATGTTTCTGAACCTACAACAGATGAGGCACCGCAAAGTAGTTCTTCGACACTGTTTATTGCCATTGTGCTGGTAGCCATTGCATGTGGTATACTCATAATGGAAACAATTATGAAAAAAGCCAAGAAAAAGAAAGAGGAGGACGACGCGTGAAGAGAATAGTTGCACTTGTGCTTTCCTGCTGTCTGTTACTTTCAGCGTGTAGCCAAGATGTAGACCCAAGTGCCGCTTCAAAAGTGGAGATAAACCCTCCTGCTGACAGCCCCACCACATCACAGGAGATTATTTCTGATTTAAGTGAGCCTGATTTTTCAAAAGATGCCCCTACGATTCCTACCGAATTTCAAACCATCATCCCAGAGTATAACAATTTGAATGATCCTGCCCTGCTCGGCTACGTTGAAGACAGCGTCTATGCAGAACTTGTCAAAAATCTTGATGATGGCTACTTTGTACAAAATGTCAGTGCAGTATATGTTTCAAGCGAATACTTGGAAGAGGTATCTTATAATTCTAAATCAAATATCTTCTTTGGCTATACCCTTGCGGAACTTGATGCGCAATTTCAAGGAACAAGATATGTCTTTACATTAAATGATAAGGGCGAAACAACTGTTGAGCCTTTTGAGGAATATGATGATACCTATGAAAGAGTAATAAAAAATGTTGCGATTGGCTCTGGTGTCATCTTGATCTGCGTAACCGTTTCGGTTGTATCGGGAGGTGTCGGCGCACCTGCTATAAGTATGATTTTTGCGGCATCCGCAAAAACTGGAGCAATCATGGCGCTGTCTTCCGGCGGAATTGGGGCTCTTGCGTCTGGCATTGTCACAGGTGTCCAAACTCAAGATTTTGACAAAGCTGTAAAGGCTGCGGCACTTGCAGGCAGTGAAAGTTTCAAATGGGGGGCTATTTCGGGAGCAATCAATGGCGGTGTATCTGAAGCTGTTGCACTGAAAGGTGCAACATTAAATGGTTTGACGCTAGATAAGGCGGCAATTCTCCAACGGGAAGGGTATCCGTTAGATGTAATTAAAGAATTTCGCAACATTGAACAGTACAATATCTGTAAAGAAGCGGGGCTTTCACCACAAATGGTGAACGGGAACACAGCGCTTATAAGGGATATTGATTTGAATTTTGTTGATGAAATGGGACGGACAAATCTTGAACGAATGCAACAAGGACTTGCTGCCCTTGACCCGGCCACAGGCGGTTCGTATCAGTTACATCATGTTGGCCAACGAGCAGATTCAACCTTAGCTATCTTGACAAAGGAAGAGCATATACTGGGCGGAAATAATACCATTTGGTAATGTCAAGTAGGGAATAAGAAAAAGTGTATCTTCTTTTCAGTTGGTTACACTGTCCTTGTCATTCTCAATAAGCCGCACTACCTTGTCCGTAAAGGTTTCCCGGCTCGTTTCGCTGAAATGGATATGTATGTCAAAGGTGGTATTCCCTATCCGCTTCACAAGGTCGGGCTTCGCGTCCAGAGGGGCGGCGGTGCGGCTGGTCTTGCTGGTGTCATTGTTCATAGGCTCTCCTTTCCGTTCATCAGTCCTTTTAACCGTTCCATTTTCCCCTGTGCCGTGGCTTTCCTGATGTTCTCCCCGGTAATGCAGACAGGGCAGCACATTTCAAGCAGACGGTCATAAATCCGGGCATGGGCGGTGTCCTCCGGGTGCTGTAATTCCTCCAGCGTCAAATTCGTTGTGACAATTAGCGGCTTCCGGCTTCGGTATCGGCTGTCAACCACGTTGTAAACCTGTTCAAGCCCGTATTCCGTGCCGCGCTCCATGCCGAAATCGTCAAGGATAAGCAGAGGGAAGCGGCAAAGGCGGTCTATGTATTCGTTCCTGCCCTTGTAGCTGGCGGCAAGGTCATTGAGTATCAAGGCAAAATTCGTCATGCACACGGAAATCTCACGCTCCATAAGGGCGTTGGCGATACACCCGGCAAAATAGCTCTTGCCTGTGCCTACCTTGCCCCATAGCAGATAGCCGATATTTTCCGCTTTCATTTCCTCCCAGTTCGCCGCATAGAATAAAGCCTTATCCATTTGGGGGCATTTGCCGTTGTCGTTTTCAAAAGTCCATTCCAGCATAGCCGGGTTGGTAAAGCCCTTTCGCTTCAGCCGCGCCACTTCCTCCCGGTGCTTCTGTTCCCGGTCGGCGGCTTCCTGCTTTTCCCGGCGTTTGCGCTGGCAGTCACATTCTTTGGGGTGGCGGTCGCGTCCGAAAAGGTTTTTCCCCTCGGTGAAGTAGGCTTCTTTGGGCTGGCGGCAGCTCCCGCAGTACAAAAGCCCGTCCTCGCCCGTGTAGTCCTCCGGCTGTGGCTCTGCTTCTGTGGCAAGCCGGAAAATGGCGTTATCATAATCACACATAAAATCGTCCTCCTTGTTCATGGTCTTATTCACGCCCTGTTTACGGGGCGTTTTATCTCCGCTGTCAAAGGCTCTCGCCCTCTTTGAAAGAATAATCGGGGATTCCCTTTTTCGGGTTCTCCTTTTTCTCCCTGTCCGCCCACCTGTAAAGCGTGGCGGCATGGCTTACATAGTCATTCCCGCTGGAAGCAATATACCGGCTCATTTCCTCGATAAGCCGTTCAAGGCAGTCCGGGTATTCCTGCTTCAGCTCCGCATATTCGCTTTCAGTGAGGAAAACATTCTGGTATTTGCCATAGGGCGCGGGCGGCTCTCCACTCGCTCCCATTCGTTGGCTCTCTTTTAGTTTGTTTATATTTAGTTGGTTAGGGTAAAGTTTTCTTTGTATCATAGGTAAAGTTTTCTTTGTGTCTGATGTACAGTTTTCTTTAGGACTGACATCAAGATTTCTTTGTGTCATATCTAAAGAAACCTTTACTACTTCCGGCACTTTCACATAAAGGCGGTTCGGCGCGGAAAATCCCCGGCGTTCCCTCTCTAAAAGCCCGGCAATATCCAGTTCTTTTAGGGAGTTCTGTATTGTCATGGTGCTTTTATCCAGTATTTCCGCTATCTCTGCTATGGGGTAGACAATATACGTCCTGCCCTCATTGTCCTGCCAGCCGTTCTTCTGTGAGAGGGTGGAACGGTCAAGGAGCAGCGCATAGAGCAGCTTTGCAGTCTGTGACAAGTCCATTTTCAGCAGAAATCGGGGATAGGGGAAAAAGGGCGGCATTGTGGTGTTGGCTGTAATGTATTCGGTTATGGTTTTCACCTCCTGTCTGTGGCTTCTGTTACGCATTTAAAACGGCTTTTCCGGGGGTAAAGGATAAATGTACCGCATACCCGTTGAGCAGTAGCCGGGAAGCCTTGATTTACGGGGGTTCTGTATTTTCTAAAGCGTGACATTTCCCCCTCTGTTTCCGCTTGCGCTGTGCGGCTCTGGTTCTTTTCATGCGTCCGGCACAATCGGGGCAGTATTTCCCCCGGTTGGATTTTGGGAGAAACTGACCGCCGCACTCGGTACAGCGTTTCAGTTCTGCCCGGTGGAGTAGGGCGGCTTCCAGTTTCCAGTCAAGGGGAAGCACGGCGGCAATGAACCAGCGGCAGAGAAGCGAATAGCTGATACTCTGGACGCATACACAAGGCTCGCCGTTATCCAGCACAATACAGTTGCCGTTATCGTAGTTACAGCACTCATGCACAAGGCGGCGGGCGGCTCTGTACTGTGGGTAGTCCATGTAGG
>OFFT01002246.1_pt1 | contig 10299 bp, 9 predicted proteins | sample 1521581 | NCBI WGS metagenome assembly OFFT01 (sample SAMEA3504084, study PRJEB24116) | mouse gut metagenome | biome: mouse gut; feature: mouse-associated habitat; material: faeces | place: Denmark | collected 2011
GCTCATATTCGGCTTGTGCCTTTGTGAGTTCAGCGGTGTTGGCTTTCTTTGATGCAAGTATCTCAGTCGGGGTCTTGCCTTTGGGTTTGAGCTTCTGTGCTTTCTCAAAAGCCTTGCGTTTCTCCTCGACCATTGTGTCGGCAATCTCTTTGGCTGTGGCCGCATCGCCCTCAGAAAACTCAACAAGAGCGTCCCAACCTACTTCCGGGCTTTCGGCCTGTTCAAAGATAGGTTCGTTCTTCTCATTACGAGGAATGCGTTGCAGAGGTGTAGGCTCTGCCTGTGCTGTCAAGTCGGGCTGAGATACATTATCTACCTGCGGAGCTTCGTTAGTAGCAGGGGCAGGAACGACAACATTTCCATCATCGACAGATTGCTGTACGTTTTCAATAGGAATTTCAGTTTTGGGAACGGTTTCCGTGATATTTACACCTGTTTCCATAGGATTGAGGGTTGTTTCCTCAGTTTTGGGAACGGTTTCAGCGTCTACGGGAACAAGTTGTTGCTCCATAGCCCTGCGCTGTTGCTCGTACTCGTATGCCTCAAGCATACCTCTACCGAAGTCGGTCAGTCTTTCGGCATCGGTGCGCAACTCGCTTATTTTGGCAGTCAGTTCACTATCTGAAATCCCCTGCGTTTCATCTATACCAAAAGAATATCCCTTGTCATAGTCCTCAACATTGGCTACACCTTCTTGGGTCGGCCTGTTGGGGTCTACGGGTTGAGGTTCGGCAGGTTGAGGCTGTTTCACTTCCTGCGGCTCATCGGGAGTGTATTCAGAGAGAATGTTGTCAAGTTCATGCTCTGATGCGTAGTGGAGTTGTTGCAGGTCGCCCTCAACATAATACTCGTGGTTGCCGTTTTCATCGACAAAGCCGGTAAGGACACCGCGTGTTTCCGTGCCGTCAGAGTTGCGTATCTTGATTTGGCCTGTTGTGTACTTTGGTTGAGGCTCGGCCGGTGTTTCGGCTTCGGGTGCAACATTATCTTGCGGCACTTCAACCTCAGCAGGATAGCCCTCATAAGACAGAATAGCATCGGGGGACACCATTTCAACCTTACCTGTTTCGAGGTCACGAACGACAATAGAGGCATCGCTACGTTCATTGTCAATCATTGTGCCGTCCTCCATCATAACGACACGGCCACTCAATACCTCAACAGGGCGGTCTTGGTATTTCATGACGGCACGGCCAACAGGCTTCTGTTCGCCTCCGGGCTGATGCGGGTCGTATTCGGGTGTTGTGGGATTATCGAAACGAGGGTCAATAGGTGCATCGTTTGTGGGTGTCGTTGCTTCGGGTTCGTCAGTCAGAAGTTTCTGATTGGTGATGTCCTCGGCTTCTGCGTCCTCAACAGTATTACGCTCTTTGGCATTTTTGGGGATAAGCTCATCAAGATATTCATCAATGGCGGTTTGCTCAGCTATTGTGCGGCGGTTGGCCTCTTTGCGGATTGCATTGTCGATGTCCACACCATATTTGTCATTGATGCGGCCTCTCATGTTGTCGGTAACACTTGTTTCCTCAAATTCGCCCATTGCCTCAGTTACCTTCCGGAGAATGTTCTGCTGAGCCTCGTCAAACTGCTTGTCGCCGCCACGAAGGTTGTTGCGCCGTGCTTCTTCACAGGTACGGTAAACCTCAACCATATCCCAACCGTTTTCAGCGGCAACGGTGCGGCAAGCCTCCTGCAAACGGTTCTCAAAGTCGGCAGTCTGTTGATAGCGTTCGCCGATTTCTATGTGGTTCAGCTCTGTTTGACGTTTGATGCGCTCCAATTCAAGGTCTGCGGCCTTGCGGCTCTTGAACGAACGAGAAGTGATTACACCATTGGCACCCTGCGACTCTACAATAAAGCCTCCCTCGCCGTCCTCGATGAGTTCACCTTTCATAACGGTAGACTCAGGGAGCTTGCGCCCGGTGGCATAGTAATACATCTTGGCTCTTGCAGCCTCGCTGATACGAGGGTCGGTTACCATGTCTGTAAGACGGCTGACGATTTCGGGAGCATTTGCGGTAATAAGTTCACCTTTTGTCGCATCGCCGGTACGCTCTGCGCTCTCAACGAGTTCACGCAGGTCGCCATAGCCATGTTTGCTAAGTTCTGCCGCCTCGTCCTTTGTAAGTGACAATCCACCGTCAGAGGGAGCGTCCATGCGCTGACGCAGACGGCTCTCGAAGTCTAAGCGGTTCTTGCGGCCATTGGTCGGGCTGTCAAACGAGGCTTTGAGGTCGCCGAGGACGTTGCCGGCACTCTTTATCATGTGCTTGGCCTTGAAGCCAACCATCATAGCCATGTTGTCAGTCCACACGTCCATAGCATCGCGATTGCCCTCAATCCATTCGGGAACGGAGAAGATTGTACCCTCAAGCATTGTGGCGCCGGAGTAGACTCCTGCACGTTCCATTACCTTTAAGCCGGTGCTTGATGTGCTGCGCACAAGTTTGTCGGCCACATTACCCGATACAGGAGTAAGCCAACCGATAGCACCACCCATGAGAAAACCATGCGCAGCTTGACCTGCAACAGCGGAGGCAGAGTAGCCCTCGTTGAGGTATCGGCCAGTATCGTCCTGTCCGACAATGTGACCGCCATGCGCAAATTGGGTTTCCATTTCTTTAATGCCCTCAAATGTGCCAAAGTTGGCAGCACCTCCGGCGATACCACCGATAACGCGACCTGTCATTGAGGTTGCAAACTGACGTGTAGCGGCATTGGTGACTGCGGCAGTAGCTCCGCGACCTGCGAGGACACGACCACCGGCCCACATTGCACCACGAGTTGCCATACCTCCGACACCTGCGGACATCCATGTAGTCGGGTCAAGAGCGAAGCCTGTAACCGTACCTGCAACATCAAGTATTTTGTGACCGTCTTGGCGATATTGTTCATTCGCTGCCTCATACGCGGCCATATCGCCTGTTTTCTTCACACGATTAACCGCTATGCCTTTGCCGATATTCGTAACTAAATTCATATCGCCAACCTTGCGCATGAAGTATTCAAGATTGCTCTTAGGTAAGTTCTTTTCTACAGCAAGGTGATACATTCGCAAATCTGACTGCTGTCGGGCAAACTCTTTGGCTTTTCCATACAGCACAAGGTCATCAACACCGGGATTGCGGCGGCGCAGCATCTGATAGCAATCGTCTATAAGAGATTTCTGACCCTCCTCGCCAAGATTGTTCCACGCATTATCCATTAGGACATCCATGTCATGGGTAGTCAATCTATCGGTGAAGTTGTCAACGGTTTCCATTTGCTTAAAGGCAACCGCATCAGTACTGTTCATCGCAAAATTCTGCACATTGAAATTGGCTGCTTCGCGATTGCGCTCTGCCTTTGCATTGTAGGCGCTCTCTGCGGCCGACCATGCCTGTTCTGCTGCGTTTTCCCCCTCGGCAGGATTATGACGTTGCCACAGATACGAAAGTTTTTCGTCAAACTCACGCTGTAAACGCTGTTCCTTTGAACGCTTACCTGCTTCCGTGTTGTTTTCCCACCAATTATGATACTCGGTGTTAGCGTGGCTCTGCTCCATTCGGGTGCCGACACGCTCACCCTGTGTAGTGTAATAGTGGGTTTCCATTTTGCCGGTCTGAGGATTAAACTCACGCTCACCCATAAATGCACCGGGGCGATTGCCTTTCTCGATACCCTCCATACGCTGCTTGAACTCCTCGCCCTGCTTTTTAAGTCGGGCATTAGCTTCGTCCATCTGCATTTGGAAAGCTCGTTGTTGCATAGGAGTAGGCTTCCAACCCTCCGGCTGTGCCGGTTGAGAGGAAGTCTGAACTGTGGGCTGTACCGATGCTTGCTGAGCCGTGTTGTCGGTCACAGGCTTAACGGTCGATGTCGTCTGCTGAGGTTGTGCCTGTGCTTGAGGTTGCGCAGGTGGAGGAGTGACAGCGCCGATGTCCTGTGAAAACGTATCGAAGTCGGGGAGAGAGTAAGCCCCCTGCATATTATTGTAGAACCGCTTGCGCTTCTCCTCGTCCCTCATGTCCTGTTGGAATGTATCGAAGTCGGGCAATGAAAAATGTTTCAAACCATTCTGATACAATCTGCGTAAATTGTCATTGGGATTAGCCATATTATATGATAATGATTGTCGGGTTAATAACCTGCGGGTTTATCGCCTACCTCCAAACCTGCAACCTGCTTGATTGCGTTCTGCGTGGCCGGAGAGCTTTCTACATTCGCACCGATGGCGATAAGCATAGCCTCTGTTGTCGGTGGCTTGTAGCCAACTACGAAGCCATTTCGCACAATTGGATCACCCTGTACCTTATCGCGAACCTCCGGGGATAGAGTGTGATAAATGCGCGATACGGTCTGAGCGTTGAGTTTGTCGAGCGTCAATGTCACACTGCCGTTGCCCGAACCGAGGTTGAAAGTCATTTGACCCTCTTTCAAAGAATGGGCAAGGCGCTGTGACTCCATGTTGATACGCGCTCTCTCGTTGGCCGCACTGACATTGAACTGACGAACACTCTCCTTGAACTGACGCTCCCAACGCTGACCTTCTTCTTCGTGCCATTCTCCCTGTCGGTCGAAGTTGGCTTGCCATTGACGCACACGCTCGTCATAATCCTTATTACGGAATGCAACATCATCGGCACGGTCTTGGCGACCTGCGTCAAATGCTCGGTCTTGTCGGGCGAGGGTCTGTTCAGTCTGCCATGCCTGTAAGCCTCGCTGTTTGTCGGCATCTTTCATCTTGCCGATAGTGAGAGCATATTGCAGATACTTATCGGCATCGGCATCGCGCTGCGCCTTTTCCTTGTCGAAACGCTCCTTAGCCTTAGCCGACATTCCCTCTTTGGGATTATACATATTCGGGGCATAGTGATGAGTGAAGATAAGGTTGGCAACAGATTGAGCTGCGTCCGACACTCCGCTGATAATGCCCTCTATCTTTTGCTTACGGCGCAACTTCTTCAGTTCCTCCTCCGACAAAGGCTTAAATTCGGCCATGCGCTTTTCAAGCTGCGGTATAAGCTCCTCATAACTGCTTGCCGAGTATTCAGCCGGGATAGTCGTTGATATTGGGGTCGAGGTCGTAACCTTTGTGGAGGTAACAGAAGATGAACTACCACCTGCCGGGGGCGGAGTGCCACCACCGGCAGGTGCCGAACCCGCAGGAGCAGCCGGCTGTTCATTGCTGACAACTGTTGTCCGAGGGGCTATAATGGGTTTGTTAGAGTCTACCATAGTTAGAATACGCTTGCCATTGCAGAACCGGCTTGTGCTACACCTTGCACTGCTTGCGCGGTGTTCTGAGCCTTTGCCTGTTCAAGATTATTAAGTTTGTCGTTGAGTTCCTGCTTTGTCTGCATATACTGCGACTCGATTTGGTCTTTACGGCGCTCACCATTAACAGCTATCTGCGATGTTGCATCTGCGAGAGCTTGATTATTGGCTGCTTTAGCCGCCGCAATACTTTCCTCACTACTCCCCATGACCGCCGCTGAACCTGCGGCAGCTTGGTTTCGTTGTCGAATATTCTCATTAGTCATAGTAAGGATACGTTGTGCATCTGCACGTTGTGTCGCGTCCTCATTATATCGGCGGTCATACCAATTTTGGTTTTCTTTCATCTGACCCTCGATATTTCGCTTGACCTTTTTCATTGCCTTTGAAGCGCTGATACCACCGAAAATACTTGCTCCGATACCTAACGCTCCTCCGATTGCGCTGCCTAATATGCCCATATCTGTACGTTTTTATAGATTACTTACTTGTAGCTTGTTTAGCAAGGTCGATAATGCCTAAATTGGCTACATCCTTTTCTTGCTCTTCCTTATCGGCACCGGGCGCTGTGGGTGTATCTGTTGTAGCTTCTTCTTTCTCCGGCTCTTTGACCTTTTCCTTCTCTACAACTTTTTCTTTCACGACTTTCTGAGGCGCAGACGAGCCGCCATCAGTCCAACTCCCTTGATTGGCAGTAAGCTCCATTTGAGTTTTCATGCCATCATGAAGTCTATCCATAGCTTTGTCGCCCTGTCGCTCTTTCTCTTTTATAAGTTGTAGAGCGGATGAGATGATACCTCCACCTTGACCGCCCATGCCTCCTGCTGCTTGCATCATTGTTTGGGAGAATTAAAAAGTTATAATTATGGAGCAAAGGTAAACCCATACCTTTGTATCGTAACTTTAACTTATTAGTCATGGCACAAGGACGAAAGACCGGAGGCCGACAGAAAGGTACTCCAAACAAACCCAATCCGCTCAAAGAGCATCTACGCGCCCATTCAATGGCCTACTTTGCACCACGGCCACAAACGAATGGGGACGGCACCCCACGCAAATTAGAGTTTAGAACTAAGGAGGGCGACATATACAGCACCGTAGTTCTGCAAGATGCAGACGGCAATCCGCTTGTTGTTTCCGATTTTGAAGTTGATATGATGATGATGGAGGCAAAAGACCGCGCCGCCATACAGGAAAGGTTGCTGCGGTATCACACACCGCAGATGCAATCAGTGTCTGCCGAGGTGTCGTTGTCAGGTGATATCACTACTACAATCGAGGAGCGCCTTGCGCAACTCGCCGCCGAAAACGACAACTAAGCCGTCTATTTTTGTCTACATTTAGACCGCAAGCCGGGCGCAAATCGCTCGGCATTTTTATTTCCCCATTTATAGCCATTCTTTCCCAAATTAAGACAATACTTTCCGAAGTTTACGGCATTTCTTCCCCAATAATTCTTATTTCTTCCGAAGTAAAGCACATTCTTTCGGAAGTTATTGCTATTTCTTTCCCAAAGTTCAGAAGAAAAGGGCATTGTTTCCGAAACCTTTCTTTTGATAAAAAGAAAATAAAAAAGAAATATAAAAGAAAAGGTATATATATCGGCGATACGCGCGTACATACACACGCGCGAGAAAATTTTATTTTTTTTTGAGGCTTCGCCAATCTCATAGAGGCAGGAGAGAAAAAGAAAAAGTTGCGCGAAAAAGAAAAGAGCCGCGCCGATTATCGGTGCGACCCTTGTACCATTTTGTTGGCCTCAACGAAATGGTCAGAAGCCCTTGCCCTTTTGATGCTCGTAGACATAGACCTTTCCATTGTCAAGATTGACGATTTTGAACTGAACCATTGAGCGGTCGGGAATATCCGCAGGAAATTGAGATACGAGTGCTTTTGTTACCTCGTCAATGTTGGAATAGCCGATGTCCTCAAAGTTGGCAAGGCACTTGCCTTGAAAGAATGCCGCTGCTCTGATGAGCATCTTCGGAGAGATACGAAACAACCCCTCATCTTCGGGCTGCTCTTTCGCCATGCGCCGCGAGGTCGCATCACTGAAAAAAATAAAGTCAATCACTTTCTCGTTGAGCCTCCACGCAGGAGAGAAGTCCAGCATAACATATCCGCGCGTCACCGTGTGCCTGTGCGAATGGTTCATCGCAAAGCCGACCTCTGCAATTGTCGCATCGCAGTCGTTCTGTGCAGTGGTCGCCCATGTGTGCCGGAACGTGTAGACGCAGTACCATTGCTCCTTTGGCATCCCCATAGCTTTGCATATCTGCTTGATGCCTGTGTTCACATTGGCGCAAAAACTGTCTGAGGTTGAGAAGCGGTCGCAGAACCGAAACAGCCTGTCGGTGTGTTCACCGGCTCTGTATTTCTCAAACAGAGGTTTGATTACCTCCGGCACTCGCATTTCGATGTATGCGTCATCGGTTCGGGTCCGGGTTGTCTTGGCTCGTTTGTAGTGGATTATGCCGCCGTGGTAGTCTTCTTTGCACAGGTTGAAAATGTCAATCGTGTTCATGCCGGCCAAACATAGTGACATCATGGCCACATCACGGCCTAACTCCGGCAGGGGGTCAATCATCTTCGACTCCGGCAGCGGTGCCGCAAAGAATGCCCTGCAAGCCTCAGCGGTGATTGCTTTCTTATTAGGCCTGTCGGCAGCAGGTATCTTAACTTTACCCCACGGATTGGTCTTTACCCGGATTATGCCGTTGTCGTAGTCGTTCAGTTCATCAATGGCCGCACGGAAAATCTGACGGATGCAAATCGGGTACATCTCTTTGGCTCTCGCGGTGCCGCTCAGAGTGGCGACCCACTTGTTTACGTTTATCGAGGTGAGCTGCGCGAACTTTACTTTGGTCGTACCGAAGTATCGCTCCATGTGTTGGAGTGCGAGTTGGTAATTTTTCGCGTTGCGCTCCTGCCCTCGGTCAATCATACGGTCAATGTGCTTTCGGGCATAGTCCGAGAATACCAAATCCTCGTTCAAATTCTTCAGAAACTCTGCAACTTGTCTCGCGTTCCACGCAGAAATATCTTGGCGATTTAACGCATCGAGCCAATTAACGATTTGCGTAGATAACGGTTTGAGGACAAACGGGTCGATAACTTCCATCGAGGATGACAAGCCTTTTCCGCTTACTACTTTGTCAGTCGGTAAATATACCGATTTGCCATTGTGAGCGACCCGGATATAAACCGAGTAGCACCCGTCCTTTCTTTTGCGCTGCTTGTTTACGCAGACTGTCAGTATTGCCATATTATTTTTTTGTTTAGAATTATATCATGCAATTATTTCTGTTGAATTCATGTTGAATCGACCGTTTGATAGACGTGTGGATTTTGTTGAATTTTCGCGGTTCAATCGTACACACTATCGTGTTCAAATGCATATACCCCTTAAAAATACTTTAGGCGGTATGCTCTTGTTTATCAGAACATACCGCCTAAGTGGCTTATTTTAAGTATCTATCTCTTAGTCTTCGATGGCAGCCTGGGCCGCTTTAATAGAGTGCGTTAAATCAAATACTTACGCTTCACTTGTATGTGATTTGTATGCGATTTTGTTTAACTTCTAAACCAATCATTAAAAATTATTGGTTTAATCCTCTATCGCTGCTTGGGCCGCTTCGATACACCTCTGTATATCAACCTAATCCGTGATATTAGTATGTAGGTTGTATGTGAGGACTAAGTCGTAATTCCTATTTATGCTGTTATCACTGGATAACTGTGCCATACATGGCTACATTCAACTTGGGTTATATCATTCTATTATTTGTTTCTTTACTAAGTTAATTATCTCGTCTTTGTCTCGCAGGTTGGCTTCCAACTGCTCGACATTTTTTTTGAAGCTCTCGACCTGATCGGCAAGTGCGTTGCGCTCTCGTTCAAGTCCGGCGACTTTCTCTTTGAAAACCTCTATCTGTGCGATAAGTGCTGCGTCTCCCATAAGGTTGATTGCGTCACCTTCACCCATATTCACTGCCGCCAAGTAGGCGAACACGTTGTTTGGGCTATCGCAGTAGAGGGAGAAGAAATTGAAATCAAGAGCCTCGCATACTGCTTCAAGTCGCTTGGTTTCAATCGTATCTCTTTCAAATATGCGATTGACGTGCTGTTGTGGCGTACCAATGCGACGGGCAAATTCCGACTTGCTCATCTTCTTCTCGTCAAGGCGTTTCTTAATCTCCTTGCCGATATGAATTTTCTTTAGCTTGATTACCATTTGTCAGTCAATCTTTAGTCAATCCGTTAATTAGATAAACAGCGAATAAAACATAAATCGTTAGTAAGTGTGTTTGTTATCCAAACTATAATTGCTTACTTTGCGTTACTATTGTACTGATTATCTGATTGCAAAGTTAGTAATTAGTTAGTAAATCAACAAATATTTGAGCAACAAAATTAAACATTATATGGAAATAACCACTGCCAAAGTCCGCCCCTCTCTTATTGAGATGGAGGTAGGACAAGTTATAGCATTTGCTATCGAGAAGATGAAGAACATACGCACAACCTGCTCCGAGCTTGGCGCTATCTATGAGCGTCAGTACACAACGCACGTCAACCGTATGGAGAGGACAATCGAAGTAACGCGAGTAAGCTAAGAGATTCATGGAGTTAATTCAATTCCCCGACAGACTAATTCCTTACGACCGCTTCATCAGCGATATAGCCGCAAAGGTTGTGAGCATGATACAATCGGATGCCGCCGACCCCGATTATATCAGCCAACGAAAGGCTTTCGCTATGTTTGGCCGCAGGAATGTGGAGCGTTGGAGGAAGCAAGGAAAGGTAGTGCCGTGCAAACGCCCCGGAAAGGTGGAATACCGCACGGCTGACCTCCGACTCCTCCAACGGGTAGAACAAGACTATTTCTAAACCGAGTATGACAAACAATGATATTAAACATATTGAGGCTACCCAGTTGAACGACTACCTCGACACCCTCTCATATTGGGAAAGGGTCGAGTTCGTGACTGCGGTTGTCAAACGCTTCAAGGTGAAGCGTCAGACTTTCTTCAACTGGAAATG
>OFFT01002251.1_pt1 | contig 10289 bp, 10 predicted proteins | sample 1521581 | NCBI WGS metagenome assembly OFFT01 (sample SAMEA3504084, study PRJEB24116) | mouse gut metagenome | biome: mouse gut; feature: mouse-associated habitat; material: faeces | place: Denmark | collected 2011
CGGAGGCCTGACATCCGAACTGCGATTTTGGAATCCCATGAACGTAAATGTAGGTTCAAAATAGCGGCTCAACGAACACCCCAGGATTTACTTTCTTATCTTTTGTCATTATAACCTATTCTATGCTTCTTGGCAACTAGAAAATTCTTCTCTTGTTTTTTTCGTTAAGTTTTCGTTAAGAAACGGCATAGCCCGAAAGCTACGCCGTTTCCGAAATTCGATCTTCTTATAAGCGTACTGTTTTTCGACAGTTCTCGCTTATTTGACTTTTCTTATAACTGCGGGCCGGCGGAAACAAGTGCTTTTCCTGCTTCGTTGCCCTCATATTTTGCAAAGTTCTTGATAAATCTGCCTGCCAGATCCTTTGCCTTCTCCTCCCACTCGGAAGCATTGGCATAAGTATCCCGCGGATCAAGAATGTTGGTGTCTACGCCCGGAAGCTCTGTGGGCACCTCAAGGTTGAAGTACGGAATCTTCTTTGTGGGCGCCTTGCGGATATCGCCGTTCAGGATCGCGTCGATGATTCCGCGGGTATCCTTGATGGTGATACGCTTGCCTGTGCCGTTCCATCCGGTATTTACCAAATATGCCTTTGCGCCGTTTGCTTCCATTCTCTTAACAAGCTCCTCGCCGTACTTGGTGGGATGAAGCTCTAAGAACGCCTGGCCGAAGCATGCGGAGAAGGTCGGTGTCGGCTCGGTAATTCCGCGCTCGGTTCCCGCAAGCTTTGCGGTAAAGCCGGACAGGAAGTAGTACTGTGTCTGCTCCGGAGTCAGGATAGATACCGGAGGAAGTACGCCGAATGCATCTGCGGACAGGAAGATTACTTCCTTTGCTGCCGGAGCTGCGGATACGGGACGTACAATATTCTCAATGTGGTTAATCGGATAAGATACACGTGTATTCTCGGTTACACTCTTATCGTTGAAGTCAATCTTGCCTTCCGCATCCAGTGTCACGTTCTCAAGAAGAGCGTTGCGCTTGATTGCGTTGTAGATATCCGGCTCGGACTCCTTGTCCAGATTGATAACCTTTGCATAGCAGCCGCCCTCGAAGTTGAACACGCCGTTGTCGTCCCAGCCGTGCTCGTCGTCGCCGATCAGCAGACGCTTCGGATCTGTGGAAAGGGTGGTCTTGCCTGTTCCGGAAAGGCCGAAGAAAATTGCGGTGTTCTCGCCGTTCATATCTGTGTTTGCGGAGCAGTGCATGGAAGCGATGCCCTTCAGCGGCAGATAGTAGTTCATCATGGAGAACATACCCTTCTTCATCTCTCCGCCGTACCAGGTGTTCAGGATTACCTGCTCGCGGCTTGTGATATTGAACATGGCTACGGTCTCGGAATTGAGGCCCAGCTCCTTGTAGTTCTCTGCTTTTGCCTTGGAAGCGTTGTATACTACGAAGTCCGGCTCAAAGTTTGCAAGCTCTTCTTCCGTAGGTGCAATGAACATATTTTTAACGAAATGAGCCTGCCAAGCTACTTCCATAATGAAACGGATCGCCATGCGGGTGTCCTTGTTGGTTCCGCAGAATGCGTCGATTACGAAAAGTCTCTTGTCGGAAAGCTCACCGAGGGCGATCTTCTTTACCTCGGCCCATGCTTCCTCGCTTGCCGGATGATTGTCGTTCTTGTATTCCTCAGAGGTCCACCATACGGTATCCTTGGAATTGTCGTCCATAACGATGAATTTGTCTTTGGGGGAACGGCCCGTATAGATACCGGTCATTACATTTACTGCGCCAAGTTCGCTTACCTGGCCTTTTTCAAAGCCTTCCAGTTCCGGCTTTGTCTCCTCCTCAAATAACATCTCATAAGAGGGATTGTGGACAATTTCCGTTGTTCCGGTAATACCATACTTGCTCAAATTGATTTCTGCCATCTTTGTTTAACCTCTCTTCTTCAATATTTGCCTGTGTATGCACGCCTTTTGGGAAAAAGGCATTGTTACGTTCACTATCATATTATACATAATAAAATGATAAAATCAATAAAAATTCTTCACAATTTTTTTTTATTTATGGGTGGGGTTTTTGGGGACGGCGTGAAAAGTGAGGGGGGGACGGACGATTTGGAAGCGCGGAGCAGGGCGGCCGGGATTTCCGTATCCTGTGTTCGGACGGTTCACGCACGCCTGTCTGTTCCGGACGTACATTGTCCTTTTTATTTTTTATGGAATTTGATGGTTTTGTTGGTCAATGTGCGTCCGGCTCAGACAGGCGTGCGCGAACAGCCGGACACTGGGATACCGGAAAAGTCTGCCGGCTTATTTTGCTGTTGGTTGGCGGTGGAACTTGTGTTTGGACTGCTTGGAAAACGGAATTATTGCTTTTCCGTTTGGGAGTGGGTAGGCGGTTTGCTGTTATTGGTTTGCTTTTGGGCGGTGCTGGGATAGGTGCTTTATTGTTGTCGGCAGGATAGTGATTAGTAGGATGGAGCTGCAGATTACGAGGATGGGCAGCTCGTAATGGGTCAGGTTTTTGTAGTCTTTGTAGGCTAGGCGGCTTAGGAATGGCAGGGCTAGTACTGGGATTAGATACCAGAGGGACGGGAGGATGCGGCTTTTTATTGATGGCTCCTTTTTTGTTTTTTGGGTTATGCGGTCTCCCAGATGGTATAGTGCCAGGAGGGATAGGAAATATACCAGGGTTCCGATAGAGGTGTGGAGCTGGGCAGGGGTTAGAAGGGAGGCGCCTTTTTTTGTGGTTTGGAGGATCTGGGGCAGGGCTATGGATAGGGTGATGCGGATTCCGTTTATGAATATGGTGGCTGCTAAGGCGGCCGGGAAGCATAGCAGGGTCCAGGTTAGTTTTCTTTTAGGGCCTTCTATTCGGTGGAGGAAGGACCAGCTTAGCATGAGGGAGGTTATCATCCAGAATTTAAGGCCGGCGCAGGTGGGGGCGATGATGAAGCGCAGGGAGTGGTTTATGTAACCTACTCCCTGTTCATATATGAAGGGGTGTCCGCTTAGGATGCTTGTCCAACAGGCGGTGGGGCGCAGTATCCATTGGAGCGCTTCGGTGTCGGCTTGCTTTGTGTATAGTTTTAGGACCAGGATGATTGATAAGCTGAGCAAATAGATGCCTGGGGTTTTCTTGTCTTTCATGTTTGTTCACCGTTTTTGTGATTGCTGAAAGTTGTTAGCGGTTTGGTTTCTTTGTTGCTTATGGTTGATGCTTTGATTTGTGTAGGTAGGATCTATTTCTCTTTTTCTGAGTATGTCTTAACAGGACTACCATGCCAAGAAGTAGAATGAAAAGGATTCCGTTTGGCTCTGCGCCTATCATGTAGCCGCCGCCTACGGACAGGCCCGATACGCCGAAGGGGAGGGGATTGGGCTGATCTACGTCTTTGCTGTTTCCTTCCGGGCTGCGTACTTCTTCTATTACGGCTACGAAGGAGGTGTAGGGGGTGACCATGCTGTATTTCAGGCCGATGGAGGTGACTTCTTTTTTCACCTGGCTTCCGGTTTTGGAGCTGTAGTCGGTGAGCATTTCTACGCGCTTTCTGGCCCAGAGGTATTGGATAGCCTCGTTTTCCCGGGAAATGCTTTCGGCTGTGACGGGGATTTCTTCTATGTAGTCCTCGCTGCCGCGCTTTCCGGTGATGCGGATGGTTCCTGTTGGCTCGCCGCGCCATTTTCCGTAAAGTACGATGGGGCGGCTGGCGTAGAGGGTGGGTACGCCGGAAGGTTCGGTGTCGTAGGTTTCGAAGCCGTCAAATTCTACCTGGATGTTGGTTAAGAGAGGTGACTGTACGTAGGTGCGGAAGCGCTCCGCTGTTGCTTTGGCCTGTGCTTCTTCTGTGACTACGAAGTCTTCTCCCATTCCCGCAGCGGCGATTCCCTCGATGAGATAACGGTTTACGGAGCTTCCGATCCCGAAGGCAAAGTAGCTGGTGTCTCCCAGATTTTCGCGGATGTGATCGAAGATTTCTTTTTCGTCGGATATGTAGCCGTCCGTTATCATAACTACGGTTCTGGCCGTATTCTCATCCTTGGGAATGTGGTAGGCGGTCAAAAGCGCTGAGAGAAGCTCGGTTCCTCCTCCGCCCTTTTGCTCTTCTATCAGCTGCAGGGCGCTGTCGATGTTGGGTTTTACGGCTTCCAGGGAATTGGGGGCCAGGGTCCATACCGTATCGGAGAAGAGTATTACGTTGAAGCGGTCGGTTTCTTTTAAGCCGGATACCAGGTCGCTGATAAGTGTTTTGGCTGTGTCCAGGGCATAGCCGTCCATAGAGCCGGATACGTCCAGGGCAAAGATGTATTCTCTTGGGGGAATGTCGTCGGGGTTGTAGCGCTCGGGGGGCTGCAGGGTTAATTGGAAGAAATTGGTATTTTCTCCCTCGTAGAGTGTCAGACCCGAATGCATGGAATCTCCAGTTAGTTCATAGCTGAGAATAAAATCGCGGTCGCCGGCAAAGGTGCTTTTGTCGGCCAGGGTTACTTTGGCTGCGGTGTCCTGATCTTTTGAAATATTTATTTTGTGGGTGGTGCTTTTGAGGTTCTCTATGGGTACGCCGGTGGAGAGATTGACGGTGATATCGTAAGTGCTGTCTATGGGTGCGTTTTCTGTCAGATAGGGACTGGCCACCCAGTCGTCCGCCTCTGCTTCTTCGTCTGTCATCCGGCCGGCATAGCGCGGTCCTGTGACGGTAGGAAATACGAATTGGTAGATGCCCTCCTCCGGCTCTATCAGCTCGGTGTAAGTAAGCTCGATGGCTATTTCGTCTCCCGGCATAATATTTGCCACATCCATTGTAAAGACATTGGCTCTCTGCTCTTCCATCAGGGAGGCATTTTTGCCTTCGCTTTTGGCTTCCTCATATACTTGCTTGGCTTCTTCTTTTTCCTTAATCTGCGCCCGAACCATGTGATTGCCTACGGTCATGGTCATGCCGTGGACTGCGGCACGGGTGGAAGCGGGAAATACGTACTTGGCATTGATGGGATTCTCTCCCTCGTTGGCATAGCGCTGGGTTACGTGGATTTCGGCAATGGTTCCATTGACATTTGCCGTGACCTCGGTTCCCTTCAGGGGGAAGAGATCAGTGGAGGAGTCTTTGCCTTCTATGAGAAAGTAGGGGGCGAGGGTTACATCCCTCTCCTGCTCCGCGTCTTCTCTGCCTGCATAAACCGTCACCGGACAGGACGTCAGCAGCAGGAAGCCTGCTAAAATTCCACATAGCCATCTGTTTCTCCTTTTCATACGGATACACCTCTTCTGTTCTTTGATAGGTTTGCCTCAGGCGGCGCTCTGTCCGCTTTGGGGATTGTCTGTTGATAAGATTAAATTACAATAGTAAAGCGTCAGAAGAGCGTCACGAAAACATCATAGTTGCATCATTTTTTTGTGAGCTTTGCGGCAAAATTATTGTGTTATTGAATATCTGTTTTGCGGCTTTTTTCCGAGGACAGCGAGTCAAATGTATATGGCCAGGGCCGCCCTCCCGTCTAAAGGATGCAGGGAGGCTTCATAGCATAAGGGAGTATGCAGGGGACTATAAATAAGAAAATCATTTACGCATAATAAACTTGCGGCATAGGCAAAAAACCTGTTATTATTTTTATAATTTTAGTAATGGTCTTCTCAAAAACGGTCAACGGATATATAATATACTTGCATTAACCGTTGCGGTCAATAAGGAGAATGTATATGAATGACAAGTTTTTCAAACTTCCATTAGAAAAACAGCGGCGTATTATAAACGCTGCTTACAAAGTGTTTTCCGAAAACAGCTACAAAAAAGCCCCGATGTCAGAAATTGCAGACAGGAGCGGTATTTCAAAAGCGCTACTCTTTCACTACTTTACAAACAAAAAAGAATTATATATGTACTTGTGGACAAATGCTATTGACAGGACAAGGAAAGCGGTTGTAGAATACAAAACCTTGGAAACAGATGATTTTTTTGAAATGCTGAAAAGGAGCTTATTATCAAAGTGTTCGCTTATGCGTGATTATCCGCATATATATGCTTTTTCGCTGAGAGCATATTATGAAACGGCTCCGGAAATAAAAAATTCCATTCAGGAAAATTATAAGGATGTCAGCAAGGCGAGTGAAATGACAGTGTTTGAGAAAATAGATTTATCAAAATTCCGGAAAGATATTGATATAAAAACAATGTATGCCGAAATCTTCTACGCTATCGATGGATATATGCTGAAAAAATATCGTTCAAATTGTATTATACCGGACGAAATCGAGGAAGAGCTTACCGTTTTAATTGATTTTTGGAAAAAGGTTTATACCCGGGAGGTGTGAACAAAATGAGGCATAAAACAATTTTGGCACAAGGCGGAACCGTTCATTATTGGATTATTAGAAATGAAAATGTATCAGACTGTATTGTTTTTACACATGGAGCAACCGCAGATCATACCATGTTTGAAAAGCAGATACCCTATTTTTCCGGTAATTACACAATTATTTTATGGGATGTTCCCATGCATGGATTGTCAAGGCCATATTAGCAATTCTCTTATCGAGATACGGCGGAAATATTACATAGCATATTGCAGAAAGAAAATATTGAAAAAACATTTATCGTGGGAATGTCTATGGGCGGATATCCAAGTCAGCATTTTGCGGCTATGTATTCTGATATGGTAAAAGGATTGATTTTTCATTCCCCGTTTTAATATTGGCAGGCGATAAAGACAGAACAGGCAAAGCATTTTGCAAATGGAGATAATCCGTATCAAGTAAATAAGGAAATAGAAAACTTTATTACCGAAACGGTACGCCGGGAAAGGAAAAATTATGCTGCATTATGATGAATATGGAAGCAGGGAAAATCCCACTGTACTGTTGCTGCATGGGGCGGGTGCGCTTGATACATTTTGCAGTCAGTATTGCTTTTCTGATAAATATCATCTTGTTGTGCCTCACTTAGCAGGTGCGGGAAAGGCGGCCGCTGAGATTTATGAGCCGGAAAAAACCGCAGCGGAACTCTTTATGCTCATCAAAACCCTGCATAAAAAGCGAATCGGCGTAATCGGTCATTCGCTTGGAGGCCAGATTGCAATAATGCTTGTCAGCAGGCAGCCTGAATTATTTAACTTTGCCGTATTTTTAAGCGCATGGGTAAATCCCAAGCCGAAAACAATTCGGATGTACTGTTCTCTTGCGGGATTGACTGCAAAAATGCTGCATTGGAGATGGTTGGCGCTGCTTCAGGGAACGTACTGGCATTACACCAAAGAACAGGCAGATACTATGGCAGAATATTCAAAACAGATTACTCCGCAGGTGTACCGTTCTTTTTTTGCCAATACATTGGATTTATCAAAGCTGTCGGAATATCAATCCATAACAATACCTATGCTTGCTATTTGCGGGAGTAAGGAAGTGAAAGACCTGAAAGTTTCTCTTAAACAGCTTGCTCAAAATCCAAACTGCCGAACAATAACATTACAAGGAGTAAACCACGACTTTCCAATGCGAAATGCCAGGCAGCTTAATCCAATACTTGAACAATTTATAACGGAGTACTTATGAAAGGAGTAATCGTATGGATACATCGTCCTGTTTGCAGCATAAAAAACTGCTGTTTTGGTATGTTTCAATTGATTGATAAGTCCTGACTATACCAGCCAACGACAAAATCCTTTAAATCCATCAAAATATCCGTTGCTTTAACATCACACTGATTTTTTATTTTTTCCAAATTTTTCACCATTCTGTCTTTATCCATTCCATGATTTTTAAAACATATCAGGAATTTTTGAAAACCAAGTAAATCGTTAGGGTCTTTTTCTATTTCGATTTGTAATAACTGCAAAAATTTCATATCGGATTCATACATAAGACTATTCCAATCAATACGAACACACCATTTTACATGCTGCCATCCCGGATAACTCTTTAAATCATATTTTATGGCAGTACCTTCAAAAATCAAATTATCTGTTTCTCCGCTGTTGGACGCATCATCGGAATATAGGCTAACAGGCAGTCCTTCATAAAATGTAATTATGCTGCCCATACTATCAGCCTTGGTATCATCTTTTGACAGCAATGCAATATCATCCGTAACCATTTCGTTTAAATCTACATAAACTCGTGCTTTATCCATTTTCAGAAACTCCTTTTAGCCTAAAGCATGCCGCGATTGAGATTTGCTTTACCTATGCAGGAAAAAAACGTCAGGTGTGTAAGCCGCCCTATTATCTATGCTCCGCATCATCCCAATCTAAGCTCTGGTTTTTCGGGAGTGTCTTTGTAAGAATTAAGGTGTAAGCAGTCGCTATAAGCATCATAACCAAGCCATGAAGCATTTGCTTTTCCACCGTAAATCCCGCTTTATTGGCAAAAGCACTGAGTGTATTCACAGCAGAATGAGTAATCACACAGGGGAGCAGACTTCCGCCGCGGTAAAATATCGTTACAAACAGGAAGCCTACTGCAACCGCAAAGCAAATCTGACACAAAGCATACAGACAATATGGCAAACCATATCCAATAAGGAATAACTGACAGCAACGCCGTTCCAAAGATTTCCTGTGGCTATCATGATCAACGGCACGTAGTAAAGAAATCTGCGGGCAGGTACGAAAATTTTACAGAAGCCATACTGTTCCAGCAAATCATTTTTCCAAATAAGGGATAAAAGGATAATTGTCTGCAAGATACCAAAAACAGCATTTGCAGAGTATTCTATTCCGATTTTTTCATTCAGCGGATTTGCCAAGGATTGCAGAACGCAGTAAATCACAATCCATACAATCGCAAAAGTCAGCTCATTTTTCCCATAGAACTTCCTCCCATGCAAATTGCCGCGCAATGTAACGAAAGGGTAAAGTCGCGGAATACTTATGTTTCAGGCATTTTTTAGTTTCTGCCTCTGCATACACTCTTCCACGAACTGCCTCACCAGACGTTCATAGCGCTTGGTATCCACCATATAGCTCAGTCCGTGGCCGGCGCCGGGGAAGGTTTTCAGAGTTCTGTGACCCCCGCAGGCAGACCAGATCTCCTGGCTCATGCGGCAGGGCACAAAGCGGTCGTCCTCTCCGTGTATCAGCAAAATGGGGATTCTGGTCCGGCGGACAGCATCTGTCACAGTTGTCTCATCCAGATCAAAATGGCCGAACCACTTAGCCCCCAGGCGGATAATGGGCAGCATCACGGCGGGCGGATATCCCCGGTCACGGCAGACCTTTTCAATAATAGCTGCCGGGGACGAATAGGAGCTGTCCGCTATAATGCCAAGTACATTTTTCGGCAGTTCGAGATTGGAGGCCATCAGAACTGCGGCTGCTCCCATAGACACGCCGGAAAGGAAAATGGGTGTGTCGCTGCCAAAGGTTTCGCAGACGTAGTTGACCCAGCTTAAGCAGTCTTTGCGCTCCTTGATGCCGAAGGTAATGGTCCGGCTGGTGCTTCTTCCGTGTGCCCGCTGATCTACCACAATAGTATTGTGTCCCATCTCCCTGGCCAGCTTGTTTCCTCCGCAGAAGTCCCGAAGCGCCGTACCACGATAGCCGTGAAACTGAATCTGAAACGGCGCTCCCTCCTCCCCGTGATAATATCGTCCTACCAGGCGTGTCCCGTCCCATGCCTGGATAAAGAGCAGTTCATAGGGAAGCCGCTCCATGCTCCCGATCAGGGTGTGCATCCGATCCTCGATTTTCTTATACTGCTCTCCGCCCGGTATTGCGTGTGCATCCTCGTCCGCCTTGGGAACGGCGTAAAACACCTCCCGATAAGCAATATAAACCACCAATATGCACAGAGCCGCAAGCAATACGCCTGCTCCTATCAGTATTATCATTTGAAACAGCCTCCATACCTGCGGGGATGCCCTTTTTCCAGGCATTTGTGCCTGACCTTTCGGCATCCCCGTTCTTTCTTTTCTAAAATATTCTTCCCTTTGGGAAACTTTAATTCCGTAATTATGTATACCGGTATTCGCCCAGTTCATCCGTCCCGTAGAAGTCTCCGTAGCTGAGATCAAAGACAGATTTCTCCTTAAGCTTCCCGGAAATATCAATCTGATTTTTAATCAGATACTGCCAGAAACCCGTATGGGAAATATCGCCCTGGAACTGAACGCCCTTTACCACGCCGTCCCTTACAATCACCTTCTGATAAGCATTCCTGCACTCTCTGGTATATACCTGGCTTCCCTCCTCCTTCGGCTCCACCTCTCCCACGGAAAGCATGGTAAGACCGAAGAAATTAATGGTATTCTTAATACAGAAGGTATCCGTATACTTCTGCTGCTGACCGCACATATTGGCGACGGCAATCCGCCCCTGATCCACCGCGTTGGGCCAGATGCCGGAAAG